>ERZ772997.208-NODE-208-length-23175-cov-3.4282_pt1 | contig 23175 bp, 21 predicted proteins | sample MGYA00511127_ERZ772997 | MGnify/ENA primary metagenome ERZ772997 (study PRJEB29015, sample SAMEA2738070) | human oral metagenome | biome: human oral; feature: human-associated habitat; material: saliva | place: China | collected 2215 ... | reverse complement strand
CTCTTTTTTACTCATACTTAGTTTCATCCTTTCACTTTAACAGATTTAAATTCCCAGGGGGGTGAAATTTTCACTGATTAGTTCATAGGGTGAAATTATCATAGAATAACAACACAAAAAACCAACATACTAAACTAACATTCTATTATTATTTTCCGAACAATTATCTGTTTTTAAGTGCAAGAGTTAAGGCGATTAGTACTGTAAGAATTATCCATCCACTAATCATATGACTGTTGCTGCAATTCGTAATTACAAATTAGGAAATAGATCACCAAACATAGAGCAATTTTAAAAAAAATAGCAGATGCACTTAACTTTAATATTCCTACTTTAAGCGACATGAACTAAATTCTATTTTTGAAATCATGCATATTATCTTTGACTACGAAAAGAAAATAAAGTTCTGTCCTCTTGCAGGAAATAGTGAACCTGCTGCACTTCTATCTCATATCCGCATTTTGATAAATTTTAATTAATTAAGTGGAATGAAATGAAAAACAAACACTGTAACGGGAAAATTGCAGGCGAGGAATTTGAAGATTGAAAATTATCTTTTCCTAAGAAATCTTGTTTCCTGAAAAAAATAAATAGATATAAAAAGACCGTAACACCTAAGCTACGGTCTAAAAATGTCGACTTCTCTTACTCTGCTATTTCTAGTGTAAATTCTTTGTTAAAATTGAGTGTACAAAGTGTTGAATTGTAACCATCAAGATACGCAATGAATACTAATTTGCCTATCCGATTCTCTTTTATGTTCATTGTGCTATCCTTTATATGATTTATATATGAAATCATATATTTAAGCAGTACATTAGGTAAAATAAATTGAATTCTAAAATTTTGATTATGTCTAGATGTAATACTCCATTTATTCGTATGGCTTACTTCCCATGCTATAGCAACATATTGATGAAGGTTATTTCTCAATATTCCATTGAAGTTTCTATTTAAACTTACTCTTTGTTATAATTTAAGTTTACTCTCCATGGCTGGAAACTCCACTGCCTGTAATCGGAATTTCTTCCCCTCCAAATGTCGGTTTCGGTTTGTAAAAACTCTGAAAATAATCTTTTACTCTCGCAAAAATCTCTCTGCTCTCTCTTCCAAATTTCCCTGAATATTGTTCTTGGTCTGCGGAAACACCTATAGCCTTAATTCCAAGCTTATCCGCAATGTAGAGAGATCTGTACATATGATAGGTCTGTGTAATGACAATCATTTTATCAATCTTAAAAATACTTTTTCCTCTATACATGGACTCGTATGTGGAAAATCCCGCATGGTCACAGAAAATATCTTTTTTGGGAATCCCCTGTTTCAGTGCGTAGTTAAGCATAACATGGATTTCGTTATGGGAAACTGTACCGTTATCTCCGGTCATTAAAATTTTAGGCGCTGCTCCGTTTCTGTAAAGCAAAATAGCGACATCAAGTCTGTCTTTAAGCATAGGTGAAGGAGTTTCTCTGTCCTTTATTCCGCAACCCAAAACCATGATGCAATCTCCTTTGAAATTTTTGGATCGTTCAATCTCAGTTTTCTCAAGAGTATTTTCATTAGTGGTTACCTTAGCCACAATATTCTTTTTTTCCGTATCGATAATATGTCTGTTTATGCCGTAGGTCAAAGCAATGATAATTGCTGCAAGCAAGCAGAACAAAATAAATATTTTCTTCATTCTTTTCATATATATATACACTTTTGCAAATGGTAAATTTTTGTGTTAGAATCAGATTTAATAATAAATGGCATTATAGCACAGCTATGTGTTAGTTTAAAGAAGAGTTGTGGGGAGATTGATAAATGGAGCGTTTTGCTGTAACAACTGAAAGACCTTATGATATTCTCATAGGAAAAGGAATTCTGGATCAATCCGGTAAGTATATTAAAGAGTGTGTAAATCCTTGTCGTGTCTGCATAATTACAGACAGCAAAGTAAACAAACTGTATTCCAAAATTTTATCATCATCATTAGAAGGAAATGGTTTTGAAACACATAAAATTGTTTTTCCGGAGGGTGAATATTCCAAGAGTATAGCAACTTATGCCAATGTTTTGGAATCCCTTGCAGAAAAAGCATTTTCCCGTTCAGATATTATCATTGCACTGGGTGGAGGCGTTGTAGGTGATTTGTCCGGCTTTGCAGCTGCGACATATCTGCGAGGAATCAGATATATTCAAATTCCTACTACATACCTTGCTGCCGTGGATTCATCAGTGGGCGGGAAAACTGCCGTTAATCTTCTTTCGGGAAAAAATCTGGCAGGAGCGTTTTGGCAGCCTTCTATGGTAATATGTGACTACGAAACTTTTGACAGTATGGAAGAAGCTTTTCTTCTGGACGGAGTTGCCGAAGCCATTAAAAGCGGAATGATCATGGAAAGCTCTCTAATAGACAGAGTTTTAGCCAAGGATTACGGCAAAGTAATCGAAAGATGTGTTTCCATAAAAAAATCAGTGGTAGAGGCGGACGAGCGGGATATTGGAATGCGTCAGCTCCTGAACTTCGGTCATACCATAGGTCACGGTATAGAAAAACTGAGTTCCTACAGAATATCCCACGGCAGAGCAGTCGCCATGGGAATGGTGGCTGAATCAAAAGCAGCTTTTAAAATGGGACTCACCGGATACGATGCAAGTGAATATCTGACAGAGGTTTTGACAAAGTGCGGCTTTGACTTAAGCCTTCCCTATTCCGCAGAACAACTATACAAATATGCCAAAAATGATAAAAAAATCAGTGCCGATTCGATATCTATGGTAATTCCTGAATCCATTGGTAAATGCAGATTACAAAAGATTCTTTTGTCTGATTTAGAAAGATTTATTCAGTTGGGGATAAAGTAAATGGCGCAGTGGTAATGCAAACATGAAGAAGAATGAGGATAATAAAAAGTACGGTATAATATAATATAAAAGCACAGCAAAAGGAGGGTAAAACAATGAGTAAAGAAAAAGTAGTACTGGCTTATTCAGGGGGACTCGATACTTCCGTAATCATGAAATGGCTAAAGGAAAATTACGACTATGAAGTTATCGCAGTGTGTTGTAATGCCGGTCAGAAGGAAGATTTTGATGCAATCGAAAAAAAGGCTCTTGCAACGGGTGCAATAAAGGCGATTACCGTTGATATTCGGGAAGAATTTATAACCGACTATATTTGGCCTACATTAAAGGCCGGAGCAACATACGAGAACTATCTCCTGGGAACATCAATGGCAAGACCTCTAATGGCACAAAAACTTGTTGAAATAGCAAAAGAGGAGGGTGCATTTTACATCGCCCACGGATGTACAGGCAAGGGCAACGATCAGGTGAGATTTGAAACTGCTGTTCATGCACTTGATCCGTCGATTAAGATTATTGCTCCATGGCGAATGGATGCGTGGGAATTTCAATCCAGGGAAGATCTCATTGAATATTCCAAGGATCACGATATTCCGATCAGTCAATCAACCGCCAAAATTTACTCAAGGGATGAGAACATATGGCATATAAGCCATGAAGGTGGCGAACTTGAGAACCCATGGAACGAACACTATGACAGTATACATGTTTTGAGCGTTCCACCGGAAAAGGCACCGGATGAGGTCACCTATGTCGAAATAGATTTTGAAAAAGGCGTTCCTGTGGCAGTAGACGGTGTCAAAATGGAGCCGGTTCAACTTCTCATGAAATTAAACGAACTTGGTAGCAAAAACGGTATAGGCACAATAGACATAGTAGAAAACCGACTTGTCGGAATGAAATCCCGCGGCGTATATGAAACTCCCGGAGGAACTATCCTCTTTGCCGCTCACTCGGGTCTGGAGGAGCTTATTCTCGACAGAGACACTTCACATTACAAGAAAATTGTCGGTGATAAATTTGCCGAGCTTCTGTACAATGGCCTCTGGTTCACACCTCTCAGAGAAGCAATCAGTGCATTTGTAGATGTAACCCAGGAAAAAGTTACAGGTACGGTAAAAATGAAGTTATACAAGGGCAATGCGATTGTTGCCGCTAAAAAATCGCTTTATTCACTTTACAATGAAGAATTTGCAACATTCAGCAAGGATGAAGTTTACAATCAATACGATGCAGAAGGATTTATCAATCTGTGGTCTCTGCCACTGAAAATCCGTGCAATTCAGAAGGAAACCGTAGAAGGAGGGGCAAGACAGGATGAAACTCTGGAAAGGAAGGTTCTTAAAGGAAGCGACTTCGTCGAGTGATGAATTCAATGCTTCCATAGGATTCGACCGAAGAATGTATGAAGAAGATATCACCGGCAGTATAGCTCATGCCAAAATGCTGGGAAAACAGGGAATCATATCTTCGGAAGAATCGGCGCTTATCGTCAAAACACTTAGAGAAATATTGAAGGACATCGAAACCGGTAAGATTGATTTTACCATCGAAGCGGAAGACATCCACATGAACATAGAGACGATTCTGACTGACAGAATCGGACAGACGGGCAAAAAGCTCCATACAGCCAGAAGCAGAAATGACCAGGTAGCTCTTGATTTCAGATTATATCTGAGGAAAGAGTCCGCATATATTGATGAAAAGCTGTCTGTCCTTCTGGAGACAATCAAAAATCTTGCGGAAGAGCATATCGAAACGGTAATGCCGGGATATACACATCTACAAAGGGCACAGCCTGTAACTCTGGCTTATCATCTGCTTGCATATTATCAGATGTTCTCCCGCGACAAAGAAAGGTTCGCCGACAGTCTTGGAAGAATAAACAGACTTCCCCTGGGAAGCGGAGCCCTTGCGGGAACCACTTATGATACAGACAGACAATTTCTGAAGGCTGAGCTGGGGTTCAATGAAATTTTGCCAAATGGAATGGATGCTGTGGCCGATAGAGACTTTGCGATTGAATTTCTGAGCTGCTGCAGTATATGTATCATGCATATGAGCAGATTTTGCGAAGAGTTGATTAACTGGAGCAGTGCTGAGTTCGGATTCATTGAAATTGACGATGCCTATTCAACGGGCAGCAGCATTATGCCTCAGAAAAAAAACCCTGACATGGCAGAACTGATAAGAGGCAAAAGCGGCAGAATATATGGAGATCTGATGGCACTTCTCACCATATGTAAAGGGTTGCCGCTGGCATACAATAAAGATCTGCAGGAGGACAAAGAACCTCTGTTTGATGCTGTTGATACTCTGAAGGCATCGATTGGAATATTCACTGAAATGATAGCCACCATGACAGTAAAGAAAGACAAAATGGCTTCTGCTGCCAAATTCGGATATATGAATGCCACAGATGCGGCTGATTACCTCGTGGCGAAAGGGATTCCCTTCAGAGATTGTCATGAAATCATAGGAAATATGGTTCTTTATGCGATAAATAAAGGGGTTGCTTTGGATGAGTTGACAATGGATGAGTTCAAGTCTTTCTCAAATGCCTTTGACGAGGACATATATGCGGCAATCGATATTGTGAACTGCATAAAGGCAAAAAAGTCGGAGGGATCGACCTCTTTTGAAAGTGTAAAAAAACAATTATCGGATCTAACCGATGAATAATAACACTCACTCGCCTTGCAAAAGAAATTTCGATACTCTTTAACCCACAGCATCTCAAACAGTATAGCATTATATGATCTAATGCAAGTTAACACATTACAACACGATAATTTAATAATACGAGGACAAGGAAAGAAAATGAGAAGAATAATCGCAACAGACAAGGCTCCGGCAGCAATCGGACCATACGCACAGGCAAATACGGTGGGAAATCTGGTATTCACCAGTGGTCAGATTCCTCTGGATCCCGCTACCGGAAAAATCGTAGCAGGTGAAATTGAGGAACAAACCAAGCAGGTATTTGCAAATCTATCAGCTGTTTTGGAAGAAGCGGGAACTAGCCTGGATAACCTGATAAAAACCACCTGTTTCCTTGCAAATCTTGATGACTTTGCCACTGTAAACGAAATATACGGAACTTATTTCCCTTCCGGAGTATTTCCCTCTCGTTCAGCCTTTGAGGTCAGTAAACTTCCTATGGGGAGCCTCATTGAGATTGAAGGAATTGCAATAATCAAATAGCACAAGAGGCGCAAATGATATAACAAAACAAAAAAAGCTGTAGACTATCCATGATAGGTAGTCTGCAGCTTTCGATTCTGTAATTACTTAGAATTTATAATCGTTTTGTAATTTTTTATTATTCCCAACCGCCAAAGTGTGGATCATTATTGATGTTATTGATATTTTTTGTATCATTGGAACTATTTGGGGCATTTGGGGCATTTGAAATATTATTTCCTGCCGGATTGCTTTGACTCGGTGCAGCATTATTATTTGCAGGAGCTTCCTGGTTTGATGCACCACTATTGTTCATCGGAGCTCCCTGATTCTGTGCAACATTGTTATTTGAAGGAGCTTCCCAGTTTGATGCACCACTATTGTTCATCGGAGTTCCCTGATTCTGTGTAGTATTGCTATTTGTAGGTGTTCCCCAGCTTTGTGCAGCATTGTTTCTTGTCGGTTCTCCTTGACCTTGCATAAAGGTTTCATTTCCTGAATTAACAGGCGTATTCACAGGAGAATTATTCTGCGGTGCAAAATCGTTATTCGATGAATATACATTATCCCAAGAGGAATCGTTGTTATATGTAATATTTACATTCTGCTGTACTCCACCACGATACTGATCCGGACCAAATCCCAAAATCATAATGAATACCGGATACAAGAACCATAATCCAAAGAAAAATCCAACGCCCTTGCCAAAACTCTTTGCTAATTTATAAAGCGTAATAATCGGTATAACCACATGGACAACCGGTATTAAAAGTAAAAGGAAGAGCCAGCCATTCCCCCAGGTTATCTTAAAAAGAATATACATATTATAGAAAGGAATCAATACTTTCCATCCCTCTTCTCCCGCTTTTTCAAAGACTTTCCAAAGTCCAATTATACCAACCACCGCAATCGCTAAAAGTACACATATCCAAAAAACTGAGAACATCCCGGCAAAAAAACCTGCAAGTAAACTTTCTTCCGCTGTAGTTGCTGTGCCATAATCATATCCCATTTCTTTCTCCTTTCTTTTATCACTACATATTAACTATATATCATGTTAACTTTTCTCATATTTTAAACATTGGTTTTATTATCTCTCTGCCTAGTGTATTCTAAATTATCAAAGGCATTTTTGACTATCTCATTCAAGTCACTGCTAACCTTCCCTCTGCCGGCAGCATAGATAAACAACACATAATTCCTCTCTGCTATAAAGTATCCTTTATACTCTATTCCACCCTTCTTCATCACTACGGTAAATGCCTTTGTTCCGTGTATAGAAGGTCTTGTCGCTTTCATAGTCATTTTCAAATCTGCAAATAATTTTTCCATGTGCAGCTTCATCTTTTTTTCAAGTTCGCCACTAGGCAAATTGTCAATACTTGAAGAAATATATTGGCTTCCAATGAACAGATTATTTATATCTGTTGCTTTCCCGTTAGGACCATAGGTTTTTACTTGTGCATTTGACACCCTGTAATCCTGGGTCCAATCTACAGGAATCTGAACAAGATATTTATTTACAAAAATCTTTTTATACTTCGGCGGATTCTTTGTAAAATACTCTGTCCTCTCTTTTAGCTTTTCTTTATCATGGTATATGTCCACACCATAATATTTTTTCATTTCTTTCAGTAACTCTTCGGTATCGCTGTTTACCGAAGTTTCGTAAATGGTTATATATCCATATGCATAGTAGGTTTTTCCCTCAAATTCAATTGTCTTAATGAATTCTGTTTTGCTTGTACCGGTATATCTTCCAAGACTTCTCGTAATCGTATATTTTGAGGCATAGGTCACATCAGATCTTTCGATAATATCATTGCGCTTTTCTTCTGCAGCAGTACTTGTAACTACTGTAGTCACTCCCAATCTTTTCAGGTATTGCTTTGGACCGCCTGTCGTCTTAACGAGATTTGCGTCCAGCATCTTCAGAGAAAGTGTAACGCCGTTATGCGTTGCCGTAATGCCACCCAGCGTGGATTTACTAATACTTCCATTAGGCACAAAGGCTTGCAGAGTAAGATTATTCTTTACTATAATCTTTTCTTCCTTCAAGGTTTTAAAGCCTTTATAATCCTTCACCCTTTCGCCGAATTTTGGTTCTTTTTCTCCACAACCTGCCAATAACACTGCAAAAATAGCTACTATCAATGTCAAAGTGAAAATTTTGCCGGATGTTCTTTCTTTCATCATGTCAGACTCCCCCTTTTTAACTCAAATTAAATACTTCCTTAAAACATACATCGCAAGCTACAAGCTACAAGCATATGGGATATTTTACTGTCAGAACTATAATGTACTTATATCTTAAATGATTGACGCAATTTTTTCAAACTTTTTTTTGTTTTCTATCGATAATCCTTTTTAGAGATCATTTTTAATTTTTTATCGGCTAAAAGATATAACTACTTCAGTTTCTTGTATTCTTCCCTCAACATTGAATAGCATAGCGAATCTCTGCAAACTCCGGTATAAGTTCCGTATGAGTTGCGAATCCTTCCCTCGTAAGTAAAACCGCATTTTTTTATCACTCCTTGAGAACGAAGGTTATCCGGACCTGTACAGATTGCCACAAGATTCAGTCCCAGCTCCTCAAAGGCAAATCTCAAAACCTCTCTGCATGCCTCGGTCATGTAACCGTTGCCCCATTTATCTTCAGCAAGGGAATATCCAATTTCTTTAGAGTTTTCATCTCTGTGACGATCGTTCTCAAGGGCTATGGTTCCGATGACCCTGTCATTGCCTTTTTCTCTTATTGCCCAAGCCTCTGTGGGAATAAACATTTGCTCAATTATTTTCAAAGATTCCTCTGTGTTTTCATGAGGCTTCCATCCTGCAACAGGTCCGACATTAGGATTCTTGGCATATTTATACAAATCCTCTGCATCATCTCTACTGTACATTTTCAATAACAAATTTTCAGTTTCTAAGGTACGCATGCTTACCTCCCCTTGCAAATATCGCTCTCCTACTTGCAGCCGGCAGACTTCCAAATATACTCAATAACCCCTGAAACAAGTCAATCGGAGATTAAAATTATTCCATAGAACAGAAATTAATTCTGTTATTAAGGTTATTCTGTGGTGCTTATAATCGTATTGCTGCTCCTGTCAATCTGGCTAACTTTCATCTTTGCTGCATCGTTCAGTTCAACACTTTCTGAAAGGCCAAGCAGGGTGGGTCCTAAATATACAGTTTTCAAAGCTTTTCCATTTAAAGTCACCTTACTGTATTCAGTAAAATTCTCCCCTTTTATGTAATACTTACCTCCTACATTGACCACCTTGTCAATTTTGATTTTCTTCACACCCATTTTCATTCCACTTTTCCTGAAAGGATTGGAACCACCATAGATATAATCTTTTCCGTACAGCATGTCATATCCCAGAAGTTTTAAGTCAGGAAGATAGTTTGATGAATTATGATTCACATTCTGGTGATACTTGAATGTCGTTCCTGTATGAATATTCAGGCGGTTTAAAACCTCCGCCGTCAGTTCGTATGCCGTTATATCTCCATCCTTTTTCTTCATACCGATATTATCCCAAATCACATACTGCGTCTGATATAAATCCTTTGCCTTATATGAACTTTCCGCCATCTCCAAGGCAGGAATATGGTCACCGTACATGACAAGTACTGTCGGCTCTCCGAATTTATTTAACTTATTTATAAGATCTTTCACAAATAAGTCCATTTCGTATACCTGATTGACATAGTATTCATATTTATTCTTCGTTTCTTCATTTGCAGCCTTGGTTACTCTTATCTTAGGATGGGCAATTAAAGACTCTGACGGATATTTTCCGTGACCCTGAACGGAAATTGTGTATACATAATCTCTTCCCTTGGTGGATTTAAGTGCTCCCAGAATCTGTGACGGTAAAATATTGTCTTTTGCCCAGTTCTTAGGAGTTTTTTCCACATCACTCATATATTCAAGAGATGTGAATGTATCGTATCCTATATTATCAAATACTTCATTTCGGCTGTAAAAAACGCCTCTATGATTATGCACTGCATGGGTAGAATAACCGATATTCTTCAAATCCCTTGCAATACTTTCTGCAGTTCTTTCTTTCAAAACCGATTTAAAAGGATATTCTCCCGGTCCAAAAAACTTGACGGAAAGACCTGTCATAACTTCAAACTCAGTATTTGCAGTTCCTGCGCCACATGCAGGAACAGTCAGACTTCCTGAGGAATATTTTTTCATAAGGCTCCTGTAATAAGGTATCGGGTCTTTGGAAACCCTTATATCTTTAAACAGGGTAGGATCCACGAAAGACTCCAACTGTAAGAAAAGAATATTCGGCTGTTTCTTAGTACCATCACCCTTCACCAAAGTAACTTTTCCGCTCTTATCAATACCGCTCTTTTGGATTATGTTTTTAATCTTATCCTTGGAATATCCATGCGGTTTGTGTATACCTTGATTAAGCCATGTATTTATAAAACAATACGGAACTCCGTAATCCTCATAGGCATAAGCAAGATTTCCAAAGAAAGTGTCAAGAACATTGATTCTAATCAGCCCGTAGGTGCTTCCGAAAGTCGCTGCAATTATCAGGATAATAACAACTATATTTTTCTTGATAGAAATTTTGTCCTTTACTTTCGGTCCTTTTATAAACAGAAATATAAAAAGTGCAACCACAAGGGCTATTCCGCAAAATAATAAGATAATTTGCTTTATGGACATATAATTGGTCATAATTGTAAGTGCATCATCAAAAGAATCCATATCTTTCATGGTAAATGGAGTCATCCTCTGCATCAAAATTATTCCGTTCACAATACCGATAGTAATCCACACGCTTGAAATCAGAAGAGTTACAAAAAATCTTCTTTTGAATAAAAGTCCAATGCAAATTGTTGACAGAATCACAAGCACATTATAGAAAAAAACCAAAGGTTCTTTTACCATAAAATAAAGCCCGCCATATAGCGGCATTTTCTGTCTGGCCCAAGTCTCAATAAACAGGTTCAGAAAAAATGCCCACAACAAATAATTGATAATCGTGTTATTAAAATATTTATTATAAAAATCTCTAATTCTATGCATTTACTTTTTCCCCTCTTTAACCAGTTCGTTTGCCACTGCCGCAAAGTCTGAAAGCGACAAGGTTTCTGCACGCCTCTTTCCATCAATTCCTGCATTTACAAGGCACTTTGAAATAACCCCTTTTCCAAACCCTGTACCTGTAAGAGAATTCAAAAGTGTTTTCCTCCTTTGACTGAAACCTGCCTTTATACATCTAAAAAACATTTTTTCATCTAAAAGGTTAACAGGTGCTTCTTTTCTCACATCTAATCTGAGTACAGCAGAATCCACCTTTGGCATAGGCATAAAATATTCCTTCGGAACATTTTCGACCACATTGACCCTGCAATAATATTGTACGGCAACAGAAATTGCTCCATATATTCTGCTTCCCGGCTCGGATTTAATCCTGTCTGCAACTTCTTTCTGCATCATGATTGTGATGCTTTCAACAGGGAGTTTTTCCTCCAAAAGCTTCATTATGATCGCTGTGGTTATATAATAGGGCAGGTTCCCTATAACCTTGACAGTTTTATAATCTCCTGCCTCCTCTTCTATGATTTTTGCAAGATCCAGTTTCAAAACATTTTCGTTTATAACCTTGACATTATCAAATTCAGTCAAGGTCTCGCCCAAAATTGTCACAAGGTTTATATCGATTTCAATGGCTATGACTTTACCTGCCTTTTCTGCTGCTGCAGCAGTTAAAACTCCTATTCCGGGACCTATTTCTATAACCAAATCTTCTTTAGTTATATCTGCTCCTTCCACAATTCCATCAATCACTTCCTTATTCGTCAAAAAATTTTGTCCTAAACTTCTGGAAAACTTAAATCTGTATTTATTCTTTATTCCCCGTATCACTGAGGGATTGTATAGCTCCATTAAACTCCTCTCTTGTTATACCGTACCCGTTTAATTTTTTTAACAGGCTTTTTCCGTTACCATATCCAATGCCCAGTTTTTCAGAAAAGAGCTCTCTTCTTCTCCTGCTAAAACGGTTGTTCACAAGACCTGCCCTACGCAAGTCCTCTGCAGTGAATTCCAAAGCTTCCGTATATTTTGTGGTTCTCGCCTTCTTTAAGGCTTCTATAATGGCACCAGGCTCTGCATTTTCAACACCTAAATCTCCTTTTTTCAGAGCTTTATCCTGTGGCAAAAACGCTTCTCTGCAGTCCGGATACCTTTTTTTTATTTCTCTTCTTATATTTTCGCCTGCCCTGTCAGGATCGGTGAATACTATTATTCCCGGACCCTTATATGCTCTGTCGATTTCCTTCCACATGGAGCTGTTCATTCCAAATCCGTGGGTTTCAATAGTTTTAGCTTCTACCGCCCTGTTTATCGCTGCCGTATCGTCTCGTCCTTCAACCACTATAACTTCACTGATTTTCTGCATAACTACTCATTCTTTTTATTCTTAGATTTATCTTTTTCTATCATATAAATGATTTCACCGGGTTTAATCATATTTAGCTGTTTTCGTGCCTGTTCCTCTATATAACTCTCACTGTCTATATGTTTCAGCTCGTACTTGAGTTTCTCTTTCTTTGCCTTGAGAGATGCTTGTTCACGCCTTAATTGGTTTTGCTCAATCTTCAAGGCTACAATCCTCTTCACACTAAAAGATGTAACGCCGATAAGCACTATCACCACAGCTACAACAATCATTCTCCCTATATTGATTCTGATTTTCTTTTTTTTTCTGCGCTCTGCTCTGCGATCGTTCATTTTAAATATCCTTCTGTTTTATCCAATCCTCTGCCTCTTTCATGCGCTCTACCCTACAGGCACACACTTCACCTAAATCTGTCTGCCCTGTATCTCTGCAAATTTCACACAAGTACCTGACATCAGTATAATCCATTTCATAATCCATATCCGTAAGAAGTCCGGCTCTTTCGACTTCTAAATCTGTTTTCTCTTCGTTTGCATCTTTAGAGTTATAATCTTTTCCCTCCAACATATTCTGAACCAGTTTTCTTCTTATATCGTTGAGCTTATTATCTATTTCCTTCACTCTAGGAATTTTGGCATAAATCTCTTTAGTGCGTTTCTCTGCTTCAGCCTTGTCCTTTTCTAAAATATATCTGTAATAATCATTTAGCTGAGCTTCTGTGACAGTCACACGACTGTTTACATCCTTTATGCCTTTCTTTTCTGAGTCCTTTTTCCAGTTTTCCAAAACTTTATTTACATAATTAAAATTCGGAGTGGAAATTCCCGCAGTTTTTCCAACCGCTTCCACGATGGTATCCATGGTATAGCCCATTATATCAAGCCACCTGTCCATCATCTGTTTCTCCTGTTCAGTGGCATTTCTGGTAAAACCGAAGGCCTGCAATATTCTGCGGTATTGAAGATGTCTTCTATCATTTTCTTCCATATATTCTTTAACCTCGGAAACCTTTGAAAAGCCTTTAATTGCCCAGTTTCTTATAACAGTCTGAATATATTTCAGACTGTCCTTCCCTTTGTCTTTGCAGTACTCAATACCATAGAAAATAAGTTCAGCTGCAATATGTTCCTCTGTGAGCATTTCATTGAAATTCAAAATTTCTGTCGAGCTCAGCTGTCTTTCCATCAACTTTTCTATCTGCCGGAATATTTCCTTAAGATTATTGTCGTTAAAATCCTTTTCTGAAATTTTATCCTCCCGGGCTTCCTCCTCCAAAGTTGCATACATCAGATCTTTAATACTCAAAAATTCAATTACAGGCTCTACCTTATCACCTTGGACATAATGACGCTTGACAGCTCCTATTTCTTCCCAATAGCTCCAGGCTTCAGAAACCTTTGCTCTCGACAACCCCAGCTGTTTTGATATAGCTTCTTCATCTAATTTTATGTCAAAATGGGCGTGCATATAGCCATACATGTACACCTTGACATAATCCCCCTTTGCTTGGGGTAAGTATTCATTTATAAAGATATTTTCAACAGGCGTATCGTAAAGATATAAATCCCTAACCTTTTTCTTCTTAAAATCCATTCGCTATATCACTAAATTTCGTATACTTTCCTACCCATGCCAGTTCTATATTGCCGGTAGGACCACTTCTGTTCTTTGCTATTATAACATCACATATTCCCGGTTTTTCCGATTCCTCTTTCGCATAGTAATCATCTCTATACAAAAAAAGTACAATGTCTGCGTCCTGCTCAATAGAACCGGACTCACGGAGATCAGAAAGCACGGGAGTGTGGTTTGGTCTTTGATCCGGAGCACGAGAAAGCTGTGAAAGCACGATAACCGGACAATCCATTTCCCTTGCCAAAAGCTTTAAATATCTGGATAATGTGCTTATTTCCTGTTGCCTGTTTTCTGCTCTTCCCTCAGATTTCATAAGCTGCAGATAGTCCACAACCACAAGATCAAGACCTTTTTCTGCCTTTAATCTTCTACATTTATTTTTTATTTCAAATACACTCAAATCCGGTGTGTCATCTATATATACATTGGCTTTTGCCAGATTATCCACTGCCAGAAAAATTCTGTCCCAGTCATTATTGTCCAAGGTTCCCTTCTTGATATTTTCCATTTCAACCCGAGATTCCATGGAAAGAAGACGGTTTCCAAGCTGCTCTTTCCCCATTTCCAAGCTGAATATCAGGACGGACGCATCGTGTTTAACTGCGGCATTGAGTGCAATATTAAGTGCAAATGCTGTTTTTCCCATAGCCGGTCTCGCCGCAACGATTACAAGCTCTGATTTCTGAAGTCCGGAGGTCATACTGTCGAAGGGTTTAAATCCTGTGGGAACTCCTATAATCTTATCCTGATTTCTCGCAGCTTCATTAATGAGTTCAATGTCTGCTACCAATACATCCTGAAGTTTTGAGTAATCGCCTCGCTGCCGTTCCTGTGCTACGCTGAGAATTTCTTTTTCTGCAAAATTGATTATCTCTTTTGCTTCTTCATTTTCGTCAAAGCTCTTCTCACGAATCAATTCTGAGGTATGAATCAACTTTCTTATAGATGATTTTTCTGCAACAATCTTGGCATATTCCGAAGCATTCGTTGTCACCGGAACTTCCCCTGACAATGTGCCTACATAGGATCTGCCTCCTACCATCTCCAGTACATTTCTACGCTTCAATTCTTCACACACGGTAACTATGTCCACAGATTTATTCTCCCTGAACATATCAATCATTGCCATGTAAATTTCCTTGTTTGCACCATCGTAAAAATCATCCGGTTTCAGAATCTCCATGACATCTGACAGGGCTTCTTTACTCAAAAGTCCGGAGCCTAAAACCGATCTCTCTGCGTCTAAATTATGTGGAGGAATTTTCTCTGCCATTATTCTGTCACCTTAACTGCAAGTTCTGCCGAAACATCCTGGTATAATTTTATTTTTACACTAAATGTTCCAAGAGCCTTGATCGGCTGGCTCATCTGCAGTTTCTTTTTATCTATGATAATATTGTGCTGAGTTTTCAGGGCCTCACAAACATCCTTTGATGTAATTGAGCCAAACAGCCTGCCGCCCTCTCCCGCCTTAGTCTCAATACAAACTTCTATTTCTTCTATTTTCTTTGCAAGTTCTTGGGCAGAAGCCTTTCTTGCGGCTTCTTCTTCTGCCTGTTTTGCCTTCACCTTCTCCAAAGTATTGATATTTCCTTTAGTAGCTTCGATAGCCCAACCCTTTGGAATCAGCATATTTCTGGCATAGCCATCACTTACCTTCACAATGTCTCCGGCCTTGCCCGTTCCCTTAATATCTCTTTTTAAAATTACAACCATCTCTTCTACCTCTCTTCACTTCCGATTATATTCTTGATAACTTCCAGAACATCCTCGGGACTTTCTTCCACCTGGGCACCTGCCGTAGTTAAATGACCTCCGCCTCCCAGCTTTTCCATAATAACCTGAACATTAAGCTCGCCCAATGACCTTGCGCTTACAACGGTTTTTCCGGAATCATTCTTTCCTGCGACAAAGGATGCCTTAACACCTTTTATATTCAAAAGTTCATCTGCAACCTGTGAATTTATTATCTGTGCATCTCTATTGTATCCCTCGCACAAAGAAGTTGCTACCCCATTATTGTGAAGTTCTGCTGAAGCTATACTTTTTGCCCTAACTCTGAACATTTCCATGTCAGTTTGGAAAAATCTTTTTACTTCCGTGGTATCTGCACCTGATCTCCTCAACCAAGCTGCAGCCTCAAAAGTTCTTACGCCCGTCTTTACTGCAAATCTGTTTGTATCTAAAGTAATACCACCCAGCAGTGCCTCTGCCTCAAGTTTTTCTAAAGCTCTCTTCTTTCCTGCATACTGAAGAATTTCTGATACCAGCTCGCAGGCTGATGAAGCATAGGATTCAATATATGACAAATCGGCATCTTTGATAAAATCAGTGGCTCTCCTGTGGTGATCAATTATCGCAATTTTCCCAACTTTCCCCAGCAATTCCGGGCAGGATACATAACTCGGTCTATGGGTATCCACTACGATTAAAAGGGTTTCCTCATTTGCAAGCTCCAGTGCCCGTTCTCCTGAAAGTAAACTATAATTTTCACTTTCCTTTGCCTGTTTATATATCACCCTTAAAGGATCGTTTACTTCGTCCACAATGATGCCTGCATCTCTCCCCTGCATCTTGCAAACTCTAAACATTCCCAAAGCGGCACCGAAGCAGTCCATATCCGGATTTGTATGACCCATTATTAAAATTCTTCCTGCTTCTGCGATTAGTTGCTTTAAAATATGAGCAATTACTCTGGATTTTCCTTTGTTAGTTTTTTCAACGGTCTGAAGTTTCCCTCCGTAATAATCAATCTGATGATGTTTCCTAACAACCGCCTGATCTCCTCCTCTCCCTAAGGCAAGGTCTAAGGCAGCCCTTGCAGACTCCTCCGTATCAAACATGTTATTCTCGGCAACACCGACACCTATGGAAAGGCTCATCGGAAAATCCACTTCCGTTTCAATCTGTCTCACCTCATCGAGGATAGAAAACTTACCGTCAATCATCTTTGTCAGAAAGGTCTTCTGAAAATACATTGCATACTCATCTTCTTCATGCTTTACAATGGATGCTTCACAATCTGATGCCCATTTCCTGATTGTTTTGTCTATTCTGGAAGAAACCTCCATTCTCATATCCGGGAGTGTGCCTGCAATCAATTCATCGTAGTTATCTATACGAATTAAAGAAACACAGGTTTTTTCACCTTCGTATGTTGTCTTCAGGGTTTCGTATCTTGTTATATCATAAAAGAATACTATGAGGGGTTTTTCATCAGTTTTTGCCCGTTCATCCGTTTCACTCACAGAACTATCAATACCCATAGCTTCTGTTGAAGCATCTAATATCAGAGCTTTGTTTTGGCGGGCAAAATCATTTCTTCCGGTAAAAACTCTAAAGGTTTTATCACTTCTTTCAATAGTTAAATTTGTATTATTTTTTCCTGCATTTATTACATCCTCAATTTTCAGTCCCGTTATTGCAAAAAAGTCACTGCCGATAATATCATCGTACAGAAAAACCTCTCCTATATGTGAGTTGAATCCAATTATTTTACCGTTGGAATCCACTGCACACATCGGCAACGGTATACTGTCAAATAAATCTTTATCACAGATAATATCTTTCATAGTTCATCCTCAAAATTCGTACAGTTCGGCTATTGTAGTATTATAACACTTTTTATCCGCAACTCAAAGAAAAATTCCGATAAATACTGTTGATTTCCTTTACTTCTTTGCATTATTATTTCATAGCAATAACGTACTCATTTGTGCATGATGCTATACTATTTGAGATACTGTGGATTTGTGTTTGCCTCCTGCCACTTGATGGTTTTTGAAAGGCTCCAACCACAGTTCTCTGCATCATTGTTAATCAGTTAGATACCGCATGATGGTTTATGTAGAACAAGGTTACGCTAGCAGCGAATCCGCGGTTCAAACAATGTCAGAAGTTATCACTATCAAGAAATTAGTGTTCCTTTTCTACTCTCCCATTATATAATCTGCCCTTATCTATACTATGTTTGCCAAGTTATAACCAACATTCTCATCTATGGTATATTTTCAATTTTCTGTTTAAAAAAATTGCCAGTTATACTCTCTATATATAGTAGGTTTATATATCTTTGCCATAAAAAAAATCGTCACTTGATTAAGTAACGATGAAAGTTAGTATTGTCAAGTTTTAATTCCAATACTTTCTTGAATTATAAACATTGTTTACTGCTTCAATATAACATATAAACGAAGAATGATTATGGTCATTTGAGGTCAAATACTTGTTTTTAATTTTTTTGTATTGTGCTCTGACCAATGTCCATTTCCCTTTGTTTTTGATATAATCAGCCTTCTTTTTTAGTTGCTTTGAATTAGGTGCTTGGTTCCAAAAATATTTATCACAATTAAAAAGACCTGTTTTCTCATGAATTAAGCGATAATAATTTCCGTCAACATCCTCACAGACAATACAAACATCTATTGAAAACTGTGTATCATTGCCCTGAGGAAAATAGATTTTTCCAGTAGTCAATGATGATGTTGAATCTTCGCAGTCGCTCCAATCATATTCTGAAAGAATAATATTGAAAGCCTTTCTGACACATTCCTTGATATTTCTGCAATCTTCCCAGTCATCAATTCTTGTGATTTTAAGATTATAATCCAAATCAATAGGTCTGTCAGCATTTTGCATTATTAGGTTTCTTGCACCGCTACCTACAAGGTAAAAAGAAGAACCAATATTGTATTCCACTTTTAGTGTATGGCAAAGATCTTGCATTACATCTCCGCAAAGAGAACGCATACGTCTCAGAAATTGTTTGTCATTTACATATTCATACATAATATAACTCCTTTCTTCCCAATCCACTCATTCAGCTAATGCTAAATCATATTATCATAATCAAATAGCATGTAATTGTCAATACTGAAAAATTGTTTTGTTGTTATTCTGTCTATGATTGTCAAACATATGTGACAAAATACCCGCTGTATTTCAATATAAAAAAAGTTCTTGAAAGTAATTCTAAATCTCCCAAGAACTTCATGTCTCTAATTTCAATTTTTACACATACACTTGCTTAAATTTTTCTAATCTACCCCTTAGTCAAACTATTTAAAGCCTTCTCCCATATATACACTTAATGAAAATACTTTTCTTTTAATTCATCTGTCAATTCTACTATCTGATTGTCCAAAATAATCAAAAGACGATCGCAAATTTTCTCAAGGTAATTATGCTGATGCGATGTCAGAATAATGGTTCTCCCTGAAGCCTTCAATCTAAGCAGAGTTTCCATAACATCGCTATTGGTTTTAAAATCCAGCGCATTGAAGGGTTCATCTAAAAGTATAATTTCCTGATTCTCCATAAAGGCTTGAACAATGCCCAGTTTCTGCTTCATACCGGCAGAATAATTTTTAACTTTAGTATTGTCATCAGGATCTAAGCCAATAGACACCATGTTATCTCTGATATCATCATCACTTATTTTATTTCTTATCTCTGCTAATAATTTTAGGTTTTTAAATCCATTATAATAATCTATGTATCCGGGCTGATTCACCAAAATACCAAGATTATCCGGAAAATCACAATTTTTACCGACTTTCTTGTTCCTTACTGTAACAGTACCTGTATCAGCATATTCCAAGCCCGCAATAATTTTAAACAACACACTTTTTCCACTGCCATTTTCACCTACAATACCAATACATTCTCCTTCTTTGATTTCTAAATTCACATTCTGATATAACATCTTATTTTTAAATTTTTTACTCACATCAATTAATTTAATCATGCCTAAAATCTCCTCCTCGCTGAAAACAAATAATATACCGAGCAAATACCTATCATCAGAATAACGACTCCAGTAATAATCTTTGACTGCGTATAACCTAAAAATGTACCAAAGGAAAGCCCCAGAATAATATGATTGGAACTTGTCATTAAAAAGCCAATATATGTTGTTATTATCATACCAATAAATGTGGCTATTTCTCCCAACTTATCGCTTAACATAACATATATTGTGGACAGAAATACCTGATTTATCACAAATAAACAGCTGTATAACATAACTTGGCGATCTAAATCAACAACACCATGCGACATTTCATAAACGGCTTCTGTAACATAGCCTTTATCTCCTATACGGTATATAAATAAGAAAATCATAACTATGCTTATTGAGTACAACAGGCTAAACTTTAAAAATGTAATATTTCTTTTAAATAAAACTTCCTTTTTGCTTCTATACCTTACCAATAAAGAATTATTTAAATTTTTTCTAAAGTTACTTACACAATTTCCTATGGCAAATATAGGAATAAAATATAATATTGTAACTCTCAGCCATCCCATAAAAGATGGTTCTTCCAGGTAGCTTCCCATGAAAAATTTGAAAAATAAATCTTTAAATTTACTTTCTCCGCCTCCTATAATCAGAATTACCTCAAGTGTCAACAATATCAAAATAAGACCTGTCGTCAATCTCTTGACTTTACCTGTAATAAGATATTTTTCAAAAACAGGATTTCTTTTTTTACCATTGTATAGAAGTAATAAATTTCCCGATAAAATAATTGCCAGAACCAATCCGAATTTTATCATCCCATTCACCAATAAAGCATGGTGAAAAATAAAAAAATTATTTAAAGCTAAAATAGGAAGATAGTACGACAGTCCCGTCTTGAATCCCAAATATACACTGATTAAAACACCTACACATGCTGCTATAGAACCCCGATTGCCAAATTTATCATTGATAAAGATTATCATCAAATATATAAATCCCAGACCTATAACCATGTATACGCCTGTACAGATAATAGCTAGCCCGGAATTTACCATAACCTTACTAAAGCTATCTAGTATAAGCAAAATCTCATCATATTCATCAAAAAAAGTATGAGAAAATGATGTGGATAATTCAAACGAAGTTATCCCGATAAAAAGTGCCATTAGTATATGCACCATAACATATACTAATACCATTATAAGGAAGCTGACATAATTCACTGATATATATGTTGTTCTATTTTTAAACCTAAGTATTTCGTGAGGTTCTAAGCGTCTTACTGTATTAAGAATAATTAAAAGTATAATAGGCAGAAATAAGTACAAAATATGATAATGGTTAACTATCGACATTAGGACAAACTCTGATAAATTAACCTTTAATAATTTCATGTGAGAAATTTCCGAGCCGGTCAAAAACGCAAAGAATAATAGTTCAAAAAGTATATACCATTTATTACTTAAAATAATTCTCTTTATTTTATGCTCAACAATATTTCTCATAATTCTTTTTCCAATGTATATACAATACCGTCATGGTAATAACTAAAATAGATATAGGAATCGCCAATTTGGGCACTGACATAATCATAGGATCTAACCGATTCAAAACAAAGGTAGTTATTAAACTGTATTCTGGTATTTTAAGATTTGAGGTGACAAAATTTTCTAATAAAATTATGATGAATGGTGTAATTACCATCAAAAATATATTTTTCATGTGAAGCGCCACCGTCTGCCCGAAAAAACATATAAGCGTAATTATAATTGATTTATACAGACTCCATATTACTATGAACTGATAAGGCTTGTACATCTGTAGATTCCCTAGAATCTCTCCTTTTAAATTGTCTCCATATGTATGTGTGGATAAATCTGCTATCGATATAGAAAAAAAACCTGCAATTAAATTGGCGACAAAAACCGCAAATAAACAAAAGGTTGTTGAGGAAATTATATACTTACTTACATATCTGGTAATAGAAATTCTACATCCTAAAGTATTTAAAAAATTGTCTTTCTTCATATAATATATTTCCCAGGTAAATGGTGCAGTAACTATCAGAGGCAAAAAAAAATCTACACTGTTACTGCCGGAAATATACGGTTCAATTTTAAAATTTACAAGAGAAGTTCTATTTGCAATAGTAATTGAAATTAAAAGTGCTACAACATAAACTGATATCATTAACAGAAATGATAAATACCGATTCTTTGCCATTTTCAAGCATAAGCTCATTCCTAATACCTACTTTCTTAAATTCTACCGTTTAAATTTCTGTAACTCCACAAGAAATGAGAAGAAACTGCTATATCTCAAATGCTAATATATGGGTGACTTAATTATTCTTCCACTTTCCAATAGAGGATTTAACCATTATAACATAAAAAAAAAGATAAAAGTGCAGTCTTTTTTATTCTTTTAAAACATGTTATAATTCCAATAGTTAATATATTAACAAAATTTAAATCGCTTATTCATTTTTTCAAAAAGAAAGGAATTATAATCATAATGAAAAAAAGATTTCCATATTATTAATATTTATTTTAATATTGTCTATTCCACTATCTGCATTTGCCAATACCCCTAATTTTTCTAATCAAGATCCAACTATAAATAAAACCAAATTAGTCCTCAAAGACCAAGTAAAAAACACGGATGGTATTGTAAAAACAATCGAAGTATATGAAAATGCTGAAGGGAGAACTGTATATACCCGAAATTCTAATGGAAATGTAGAATTAATGCTACAAACCAAATTTATTGAAGGCGATTTAAATGTTATCGACTACAAAAACAGTGATAATAATTCACCTAAAATATTAAAAACAGCTGTTAAAAATTTTTATTATACTAAACAAATATCATTTTCGAAAATTATTGATAAAGTAGGAACCGCATTAACAGTATCTGCAATTGTCGCTTTGATATATGCGACAGGTGGTGGTGCCACAGTTATTGAAGTTTCAATAAAAAAGGAAATCGCTAAACTTGTTGGAGGGTTGATTGCCAAATAGGGTTCCAAAATTAGACCTTCGAAAAAACATGGAATTCAACTTAAATTCTATCAATATAATGCTAAAGTACGACGCAAGGGCAAAAAAGTTAACATAAGAAAAACAAAATTAGTAAAAGTATCATTATATTAAGTAAGTGGTGAATAAAATTGAAAAAGAAACATATTAAAGTATTACTAATATCATTATATTTAATATTATTTTTAATAGGATGTTTAATTGAGAATCTATTTATTATATTCTTACTATTACCGGTGTTCACCTTTTGGTGTATAATTTCCACATATCAAAGTTATAA
>ERZ772997.205-NODE-205-length-23432-cov-5.54639_pt1 | contig 23432 bp, 17 predicted proteins | sample MGYA00511127_ERZ772997 | MGnify/ENA primary metagenome ERZ772997 (study PRJEB29015, sample SAMEA2738070) | human oral metagenome | biome: human oral; feature: human-associated habitat; material: saliva | place: China | collected 2215 ... | reverse complement strand
GAGTCATAAATTCTTGCATACAGGATGCGAATCTGTCTAACCCACGACAAAATATTCTAGAGCAAAATTAGGGTGCTTTTGTCACTCAACACCCGATAGTGTTGAGTGTCTCGCTGGTCACTTTGGTGCAATAGAGTGCATATAACCCACAGAAAACCAACTGACCAGTACAAATACCACATTTTGCATGCGAATGCACTAGTTAGGGGAATTTTTACTAAAGCGCGCAACATCACTTTGCAGACGGGTCAACCAGACCCAAAGAACCCATTAAAACCCCTCATCAGAGGCTTATCTCACAGACTCAGAGGCCCGGCATAGCACCCGGCGAGCGCCCCAGCAGACAGGGTGCAAGCCCCTACTGAACTTCCTTCGCGGAGGCGGCGCCCACCACATCCAGGCGTGCATAGCGGCCCGCAAGCCAGGTACAAATCATCAGCTGAACCTGATGGAAAATCATGATCGGCAGCATCATCAGGCCCAGCGAGCCCGCACCAAAAATAATGATTGCCATCGGCAGGCCAGCCGCCAGCGACTTCTTCGAACCGCAGAACTGAATCGTAATGCGGTCGGCACGGTTGAAGCCCAGACGCTTAGCCAGCTGGTCGGTCAGCCACAGCATGAACACCACGATAATTGCCATGAGCACGACCAGCAGCACGATCTGCCACCATGCCACGCGCGTCCACACGCCCTGCACCACCGAGGCAGAGAATGCCGAATACACGATCATCATGACCGAGAACTTATCCAGCCACTTGGTGGTGGGTTTCTTGGCGAACTCCCCCACCCAGCGGCGCGTCAGCTGACCGAGCACGAACGGCAGAAACAGCTGAATGGCGATGTCCAGGAAGACCGTTCCGGAGAACTCAATATGCCCCGTGTTCATCAGCAGCATGGCGAGCAGCGGGGTCGCCACCACACCCACAATCGAGGAGAGCGAGGCGCTCACAATCGCCGCCGCCACGTTACCGCCCGCAATCGAGGTGAACGCAATCGACGCCTGCACGGTCGAGGGCACAAAAGTCAAGAACAGAATGCCCATGTACAACCCATCACCGAGCACAAAACGCAACGGGGAGAGCGCCAAACCGACCAGGGGGAACAGCACGAACGTGCAGCTCAAAATCATCAGGTGCAGACGCCAGTGGGTCAGGCCGCGAATAGCCTCCGCGGTGGAGAGGCGAGCGCCGTACAGGTAGAACAGCAGGGCGACCGCGAACTTTGTTCCGGTGCTGAACCATTCGGCGAAGTCGCCGCGCGCCGGCACGATAATGGCGAGGATGACCGCGCTAATGAGCATGGTCAGCAACGGGTCAAGCTTGATGGAGCGAAGTGATGAAAGCATGGTTTCCATTCTATGACCGCGGCACGTGGCGGATGCAGTGACGGGCGCACCTTCTCACCTGAGGGTCGCGCACGAGAGGGTCACACACGAGGCAGTTAACGGCTGAACCCGCCGGGATGCTTCACGCATCCCGGCGGGTTCATCAAGGTTCTTGGGCCTAGGTTCTTGGGTCTGCGGCTCAGGAACTACTTCTTATCGCTATCGAAGCCGTAACCCTGACCGTACGAGCCGCCCTCAGAGGAGCTACCGTACTGGTTCGGGGTGGCAGAGTCAGTGCCGTACTGGTTGCTGCCGTACTGGCCGTAACCGGGCTGGGCAGTACCGGGCTGGGACTCGCCAAAGTTCGGCTGCGCGCCACCAAAATTAGGCTGAGGCGCACCCGGCTGACCGGGCGCCTGCGGGCCACCGGGAGCACCCGGTGCCGGCGCACCACCGGCGGCAGCGTACGCCTCCCAACGCTGACCATGGAAGGCACGAGCCTGCTCGGTGAGCCAGCCAGCGAACAGCGTAGAGTTCGCATCGAACGCGGGGGCGTTCTCAGGCTTGGGGTACACGTCCACGGTTTCCAGGGTGTAGTCAGCCCACGCGTCCTGGTGTTCACGCATGAACTCGGTGGACTGAATCGGGTCGGGCCACATGTGCACCGGCTCCGCCGCCGGGATCAGGACAGGAACGCGCGGTGCGGCGTCCTTGACCGGGTTCTCCGTCGGGCGCCAGAACAGGCGGCCGGGCTGGGTGCGGTCACGCAGCGCGTGCGCACGCCAGGTGAGAACGGGGTGGCTTGCCAGCAGGTTCACGTACCAGACGGCAAGGCCGCGGTCGGTGACGGCACGGTCGGCAAGCTCATCGAAGTTGACCTGCTTGTTCAGGTACTTACCTGCCGCCAGCACCTTGACAGCGCCCTCAGCACCCTCGGGGCAGAAACGGTAGCCGAAGTTGTCGGCGGTGTATTCCTGCGAGCGGGACAGCGCACTCGACAGCACCGGAATCTGGTTGAACAGCATGGTGAAAATCAGACGGAAATAACCGACGTGACCTGCGGCGATGTGACCAACTTCGTGGCCAATAATGAAGCGCAGCGCCTCCGGGTCACGAGACTTACCACCGATCTCAAACAGGTCAGAGTACAGGCAGATATAGCGGCGGAAGCCGTGACCTGCCGCGAAAGCGTTCATCATGCCGTTGCCGAGAATAACGTACGCGTCCGGTACTCGGCGCAGACCTGCCGCCTCAGCTGCTTCGGCGAGCATCTGGTACGCCTCAGGGAACTGGGTGGGGGTGATGCGCACACCGCGCACACGCTGCTGTGCGTAGTAGATTGCACGAACAATGAACGCAACAATCGGGCCCAGGATGAGCAGGCCAACCGTCTGGAAAATCAGGTCTTCCATGCTTGCCGTGGTGCTACCGGAAGAAGGTACACGGACCGAGCCTTCATCGGTTGAGCTGAAGACGTAACGCATCATCGAGCTGAACAGGTCAGCCAGCGCCATGAACAGCACAATGTAGCCGACCGCGGTAACCGCGTAGGCGGCGACCAGCCACGGAATTTCGGAGGGGTGACGCAGCGCGTGCAGCACCTTCGGCGGCAGCATCGACTGGTAGGCGAAGAGCCTCGGCTGGGGCAGGGGGCTGACCGGCTTCTGGCGCTCGTCTTCGGGGAGCCAGCCGGCGGAGAGGTCCTGCGGGAGGGGCTCACCGGGGGCATGGAATGCCTGCTGACCGGGCTGGGCGTTGAACTGCCCGCCGGGCTGCTGGTGGTTTTCAGGGGGTTGAGTCATGTCTCGTCCGCTTCGTATCGAGTGTTATCTGATTCCACTCTATCGTTTTTGGGCACGTACTAGTGAATGTGAATGCGCTTTTTCTCATAGAATGCCCATTCGCGACGCTACAGTACGCCACGGTGCAGGGATTCGCAGTGCAGAGACTCAGGCGCGCAGCCTTGCGGGCATAAGAAATCCGCCGCAGCACCCATACAGGACGGGACGCTACGGCGGATTACTTTACGCTGAGCCGCCTACACGGCGGGGTGCGTGGGGCTTAGAGGCTCTTGACGAGCTCCTCGGTAGCCTCAGCGATAGCCTTCTCCTCGTTGGTGGGGATGACCAGCACCTTGATAGCGGAATCCTCGGTGGAAATCACGCGCGGCTCGGGGGAACGCTTAGCGTTCTCTTCCTCGTTGTACTTGATGCCCAGGGGGCCGAGGCGGTCCAGGACCAGCTTGCGGAAGTCGCCGGAGTTCTCACCGATACCTGCGGTGAAGATCAGTGCCTGTGCGCCGCCAACAACCAGGTTGTAGCCGCCAATGTACTTCATCAGGCGGTAGGAGGTCATGTCCAGTGCGAGCTGTGCACGCTCGTCGCCGGACTGTGCAGCCTCAACGACCTTACGCATGTCGTTGGAGCCAGCCAGTGCGAGCAGACCGGACTCCTTGTTCAGGATGGTGTCCAGACGTTCACCGTCAATGCCTTCACGAGACAGGATGGTGGTCAGTGCCGAGGGGTCGATGTCGCCGGAGCGGGTGCCCATGATCAGGCCAGCCAGCGGGGTGTAGCCCATGGAGGTGTCCACGGACTTGCCGCCCTTCACAGCGGTCACGGACGCGCCGTTACCGAGGTGTGCGACGATGCCGTTGAACTCGTCGCGTGCAATGCCGAGCATGTCAGCTGCAACGTGGGAGACGTACTCGTGGCTGGTGCCGTGGAAGCCGTAGCGGCGGATGCTGTACTTGTCAGCCAGGTCGTAGGGGATTGCGTAGCGCCATGCTTCTTCGGGCATGGTGGAGTGGAACGCGGTGTCGAAGATAGCGACCTGCGGCAGGGAGGGCCACTTGTGCATTGCTGCGCGCATGCCCTGAACGTGTGCGGGGTTGTGCAGCGGTGCCAGCGGGGAGAGGTCGTCGATCTGCTGGACAACTTCCTCGGTCAGCAGGGTGGGGTGGGTGAACTTCTCTGCACCCTGCACCACGCGGTGGCCGACTGCCTGCAGCTCACGGCCGTGCAGGACGGGCTCAAGCTTCTCGGACATGATGTCGAATGCGACCTCGTGGTTGGGCACGTCGGTGCCGATGTTTTCGACGAGGCCGGAGGTCAGCATCTGCTCTGCCTCGGGCAGGGAGGTGTCACGCACCTGGTACTTCAGGGAGGAAGAACCGGCGTTCACAACGAGAATAAGCATGAAAGTATCTTCTTTCGTAGTTTTCTTTTCGTTCCATTCTCGCACTTTTCGAGCCTGCGTGCGAGACGGCCCCGGCTGTGTTTTTAACGGGGGTTTTTACTGGGGGCAGGAGGGGCGGGTTTTTTAGGGGCTTGAGGAAAATACCCGGAAGGCGAGTTTTGGGGCCTGCCCCCATTACGGGTGATGTTTTCAGAGCTTAGGTATAGTTGGGGTTAGCAAGGTAACACAAGAACCCTGAGGTAGTCGCCGCAAGGCGAGGAGGTATAACGGGTGAGCCGTAGCGGGGTGTACTGGTGGATTCTGGTCGAAGCTACGGACCTTGCATATAAGGCACCCTTACGGGGTGCCTTTTTTGTGCGCCGAACCTAGACCCCGACCGCACATGACTGAAACGGTTGCGGGGATAGGTATAACCTCCGTATAGTGGGGGTTGTCAGGATAAAACGACGGATTACCGCCTACGGGCCCAGGGATGAAGGCTCTAAGGGGCAAGCTGGAGGACTCCGGCCGAACTTAGCGCTCCTGACACATAAGGCACCCTTACGGGGTGCCTTTTCTGCTTAACTACAGCTCAGGGGAGGGGACGCACCAGAGTGCGTCCCCTCCCCCGTTTCTTCTGCCCGTGGGCTATTCTTCGTCGTCATCAACGGCGGGCAGGCCCAGCAGGGCGGTTCCCGCCTCGGGTAAGTCCAGCGGTGTCGCCTCGCGGTCAGGTGTGCACAGTGTGGCGCCGTACTCGTTCAGAAGTGCCACCGACGAATCGGTCCACGCTATAGGTTTGGCCCTATAGATTCGCATTTCGTCCTCGATAGTTCTTGGAGAAAAACGTAGTACTTGGGTCAGCTCACGCATCTAAATTCACCACTTCTTTGAAACAATCAAGGTTAGAGCGCGAGTGAAGGACAATCACAACCTGCTTGTCACTGCCCTCGATAGCGCACGCCATCGATTCGAGCTCAGTGCGCTCCTCTGACGGAGTGAGACTCTTCAAGGTCTCATCAAGCAACACAAGCCGGGCAGCGCCTTCACGTAACACGGAACGCGCAAGCATGAGCCCGCTCGAATTCGATGCTTCAGATGCGAGCGGATCGATATCTGGTACGATTACCACTTCGCCTTGGGGATACCGACGGTATAGAGCATCAAGCATGACGGACTTCCCCGCGCCAGTTGGTCCAATCAAGGCAACCATAGAACACCCAGAGTCAAGAACACTCTCAAGCAGAGCCAGGTCAGCAGACCGCACGGGCGGATAAGAACGGTCGGCCCGGTACTCTTCAAGCATCCGAACACGCTCCGCAGTCAAGCTGACTACACCAACCTGTTGCAACGTCTCCACCGTAGATTGGATGCCAGATGACAGAGTTACTGCAAAATATATTACGACCGCGGGAGCAACCACTGAGTTCGATCCTTCGACCATCAGTGCCAATACCACTGCAGAAACATTCAGTGACGACACAAGCAACTGGATCAGTCCCGTACGCAGTGCGTAGGCGTTCGCCAACTGAATCGAGCTGCTGACGTATGCAGCCTCCGAATGAGCGTAGGCTTCTTCTCCAGCCCGACGCAGCCCTGCACTGACGGGCACAGCGTGTAAGCCAGCCTGGGCACCAGCCACCCCGATGAAGTCACCTCGGCGATTGGCAGCCGTCGTCGAGGCAGGGAGAATCCACTTTGAACCCTGACGCATAGCAAGCATCGCTAGGGGTGCTACCGCCAACACAACGATCATGAACAGCGGGGCGCCAGCCACTGCACCTCCGATGAGCATAAAGGTCTGTAGAATGACCATAAATACCGAACCCAGGGCGCTAGGCACCGACATCTGAAGGTCGGAGAAGTCTTCACCCATCCGCCCCATGACCGCACCGCTTGTTCTAGGACTAGCGAATCGATCGAGCCTCCGTATAACCCGGTTGTGCAAATCGCTCAGCCTAGCGATGGGAGCCCAGTAGAGCGCGCCAAAGAACATGACGGACCCAACAATTGCTGCCAGTGCGCAAGCAGCTGACACTCCAGCAACCTGAGCAGACAGCCCATCACTGTGAGCAATCGTCAATGCAAAAGCAACTTCGGATCCGCTCAAGAGTAGGGCGCCACACGTAATCCACACCAAATGCGGTCCAAACAACAACAGGGCCGATCGTCGGAATGTGGCACGCTTCGGCTCAGGGTCAGGAAGGTCCTGTCCCTCGCTCACATCCGTCGAACCAGCATCTGCCTCCTTAGCTGCCCCGGGGCTATGAGCCTGCAACTCAAGAGGGTCTACCCTCGCATCATTGCCGGGGGTGAAGGCACTCGGTACGTACTCCTCCGAGCTTGCCAGAAGTGTGCACGTTGGCACGCACTCTAAGATCCTCTCGGCAACCACTTCTCGTGTTACAGGATCAAGCGCTGCGAACGTATCGTCCAAAATTAGCCAGTCCGGTTTGTCTGCCAAAACGATAGCGACAGCAGCACGGTGTCTCTCTCCTGACGACAAGGTTGTTGCGTCTTGCCAGAACCGCCCGATCACATCCTCAGTGAGCCCCATACCTAAAGCGAGGCTAGTGAACCGGGATACCTGATGTGGCGAAGCAGAAGCTCGCCACGCTGACAACACCGAATGGGACACTTCCGGGTTGCGTGGTACGAAAGCAGAATCGGGGGTGGTCACGGATGTGCGCAATGCTTCAGCGCGCTCAGACGTAGCTGCAAGCACCTCTCTAGAATTTGAAGGCTGCCCCACCAAGTCCTGCTGTTTAACCGTGCAATTTGGAGACGACTCGAGCTTGTCGAGCTCACGCATCATTGGCACAGCGAGCCGAATAACCCGATAGTTTACGATGTTGTTCTGCACCGCTGCGTACAGGTAGCGGGCTGCCAAAATAATTCCAATACCGAAACGAGCGGATGGCCAGAGCCATGCGCCGAGAACCGCAACCACAGCGAGCACCGCAGTTAATGCTCCCCGTTCAAGGAATCCATTCAGGATCTGCAACGGGACTCGTCTGTGCAGAAGCTGCTCTTCGGTGTTTCGGATGCTAGCGACCTTGTCCAGGGCGGTACCCCAGCTGGGGATGCTTCGCCCTCGAGGCAGCGCGTTTGCTACACGCTGGATCCATTGCCTACGCTCTCCCTCTAGAGCGACGTACTGTTCCCATAGTCGGCCCACCAAGTTGATGAGACGGACGCTGACGAATACCAATCCAGTGATGAGCAACGCAGCGATGGCGCCGCTTGCACCATATAGCGCGAGCGAAGCCGCGAGAAAGGCAATAATCTGAACGGTTGAAACGGCGAAATCAACAACGAAGGCAAACTGGCTGATCTGTCCTGGGTATGTGAGAACATGCCCGTGAGCTTCCGGCGGATGGGATGACCTACCAAAGATGTCCCGGAAACGGCGGTATGTAAGCTGTCGAACCGCGATCGTGAGAATAAGCTCTTGGCGTTCCTTCACCCAGTACCCTAGGCTTTCAGCCAGGAAAGCGAAGATGAGTAACCAAATAGCGCTGCCTGGGGTCCTCTCACCTGACGTTACCTGGCCGATACCTGCCGTAATCATCAGAGCCCCTGCAACATTCAGTAGGCCAGCGGTGAAGACGGTGAAACTCGTGCTCGTTGGCGCGAATACCAAAGCAAGCCAGCGGATCCGTCTCGGCAGGTTCCGCGCTATCCTTTGATAGCGCACATACAAGTGGTCGATGGGCATGTCTCTCAGATGCAGGCCAGAAGCGCTCTGTGCTTCGCCCCGTCGCTTGTGATTGATTACCATTACGTTTCCAGTCATTCGGTATTCGAGTTCAGGTGTACGGCCTCGTTAATAAGTTCGTCGTTCGGAAAACGGGCTTGGAGGTCGTTGAGAGCTACCTGGACATCTATGCTCGGGTCGAGCTCAACCGTGCGTCCTGCCTCTACCGTTGCTTCCTCAAAACGGCCCATATCGCTCACGAACGACGCGAAATCCTGGTGGTATTCGGCGAACTCTGGGTCCATCGCGATGGCCTCTCTGAACAGTCACTCCGCCTCTTGAAGATCCCCCATTGACTTCACAACTCGAGCCAAATTCGATGTAAGCACTGTGTGATGCAGTCTACAATGAACAGCCAACGTCAGCTGAGATGTTGCCTTCTCGGGCACGCACTGAAATTGGGTACGAGGCAAATATACAACAATTTGACCAAAATCCAACATATAAGCGTGTCTGTCGGGCTCACCCCCGCGCATACAGGGAACACCAGCATGCGAATTTCGGCGGTTTGGGGGTTTTCGGCTCATCCCCGCACATACGGGGAACACCTACCTGCTCCCGGGGTTCCAGACTCCCAAATCGGCTCATCCCCGCACATACGGGGAACACAGGTGCCCGTTTCTCATGTGGCCGGTGCGAATCGGCTCATCCCCGCACATACGGGGAACACTCACTCGACGGGGACACAACCGGCTCCGAAGGCGGCTCATCCCCGCACATACGGGGAACACCTACAGGGTTACCGTCTAACCAGACCAGGGCGCGGCTCATCCCCGCACATACGGGGAACACACTTAGCCACAAGGCACGATACCCGAGCAAAGAGCAAAAAATATTTAGTTTCCACACGTATACATATATAAGGGGGATGAGTAGACGATTACTCGCCTACGGTGACCCGCCGCCAGAAGCGGCTGGCCTTGACGCATCCAACGCCACATCCCCCAACACCACCAAAACAGCAGTATCAGAGCCTGCGACTCCGCGTCCGTTTAACCTCTCCCCCGTGCCGGGGGCGAGTTGCGCCTCATACATCCGCACAGCCTCCGCACGGATATTACGTGCCGCATTCACGTCACGATCAATCCGCACGCCGCAGGCTGCGCACTCAAAGACACGCACGTGGAGTCCGAGCTTGGTTTTCGCTCGTGCTCCGCAGGCGCTACACGTCTGAGAGGATGCAAAGAAGCGGTCAATAATTTGTACCTGTGAGCCGTACCAGCTGGCCTTATACTCCAGCTGACGGCGTAGCGTACCAAAAGCGGCATCCAGAATGGACCGGTTCAACCCAGCCTTCTGGCGCATACGCTTACCCGGTGCCTCAACGGTACCGGCAGCTGAGGCGGTCATACCCGCCACAGCCAAGTCTTCAAGCCCGATGAGGGTGTACCCGGTGGCCAGGCGCTTAGAAACCTGATGCAACCCGGACTCACGGCGCAATGCTACCAGGTGGTGGTGCCGTGCAATCTGCTGCACAATGCGGGCACGGCGATTAGAGCCCTTCTGGGCGCGTGCGAGGGCACGCTGCAGGCGTACCAGGCGCTTCTCAGCGGCACGTGCCCAGCGGGGGTTAGCCAGGGTAGGGGCACCATCACTGGTGAACTCCAAGGATGGGTACCGCGCGAAGCGCTGCGGTGCCTGCTCGTCAGAGAGCGCGGCAAGGTAGCGCACGCCCAGGTCTACACCGACAGCACCAGCGGAACGCTGGGCACGGGTAGGGGTCACCGGAGTGCGGGACAGCTTAACAAGGATAGAAACATACCACCGGTTAGCGGTACGAGAGACAGTGTAGGATTTGACATCAGCGCCAGCACGCACAGCCTTCACCAGCGGCTTCGTAGTGTTGTGAGTGCGGATAACGCCCAGGTGTGAGAGGCGCACGTGACGGTAATCCTCAATGGTCGGGGCGGTCTTGATGCCGCGGCGCTTCATCAGCGCCGCACGACGCGCAAATTCAGGTGTGCCCTTCTTGTAAGGGGTGCCGTAGGCTCCGACCTCGTCATTATTCGGGTCGCGGTCGACAGTAAAAGAGTCGCGGCTGACACCTTTACGCTTGCGACGAGGGACACCCATTCGGGCGCCGGCACGCAGGTGCATAAGGGATTCTTCATAGTTTTTCCAGGCTTTTCCAGCGTTCAGCAGACCCGAATCGAGCACTCGGCTATTAATGTTATGTAGCCATGGTTCGGAATACTCTTCGGTCTTGGGCCAGACAACAGCGGGGTCAGCGCCGGCAGCAATGGCTTTGCTTGCAGCGCGGTGGCGCTTGATTTCAGGAGTCAGGTATAGCTGCCTGTAACCAGGCACATACTCGTTGCCAGCTTTATAGCCAGCTTTATAGAGGAGCTGATAAGCAGGGTCTTTCTCACGTAGTTTCTTAAGCTCGCCGTTGATCGTCTCGTGATCTGCACCTTCGGCGGCACGGGTTCTCCGATATTCCTGTTCGTTTTCGAGGATTTGACGGTTGTACATGGTGAGGAGGTTGTACGTGTGGCGTGATGCGCCTGCGCATTGCTCTAGCGCGATTGTCTGTGCCTGGTTGGGGTCGAGGCGGAATTTGTAGGCACGGTACAGGGCACCATCGTCGGTGCTGGTTTTCTCAGCCATGGCCTTTCCTCCTCTTCTACGAGCTATAGAGATAACCTGTTTGGAAGTCTCTATATAACGACCATAGGGGATACCCCTGACAAGATAAGGGGGTATTTTGGAGTACCCAAGAATATTTTGAAAATAAATTTTGCCCACAGCCACAGAGCTGACACATGGGATTTTTGGTGGGGCGCAACGTCTAGAAACGAGGACTACGCCGAGGTGAGCAGCAAGAAAAATAGTGTAAAAAATCGCCGATTTTTTTACTATCCCCCTGATTTTCAGAAAATAGTGAAAAAATCGGCGATTTTTTCATAATCCAGGTCACAAATAGGTGATTCGGGGTGGTGCCAGCCTCTCCCCCAGCACCTTCACTACGCCTGCTAGAGCACCTCGGGGTGGACCGCCACCTCCACGGCGGCAGGCAGCACCCGCGCACTAATACGGTGCGCCGACGGTGCCGGATCACCATCCACCTCAACAGGCTGCGCACCATCCGGGAACTCCAACACCACCTCAGACCCCACCAGGTGACGAATCACCGGCAGCTCAATGCGCGGCGAACCCAGAATCGTGCGGCGCGTAACCTTCGCCAACAGCAGCCCCCACTCCACCAGGTCACGCGGCGACGCCACAATCACCTCAAGATTACCGTCGTGCACATCCGTCATATCCGCCAGGCGAATACCACCCTGCAGGCGGCCACAATTCGCGATCAGCACCGACCGCATCGGCAGAGTACGAGGCTCCCCACCGTCCACACTAATACGCACCGGGTGCGACCTACCCAGCATGTGCTTCATGCCGGACTGCACGTACGCAACCCAACCGAACTTCGCCTTAATCTCCTCGTTCGTATCGTTCATGACGAGCGCATCAAAGCCTGCGCCACTCATCACAAAGAACGTGTGTTCGGTTTCTTCGCCGGGGGCGCTCGTCGTCGTCATCTCAATCGCATCAACGCTCTGACCTGCACCGTTCAGCGCAATATTCACGCACGCCGCCACGTCACTCACCGGAATATACAGGTTACGCGCCAGCAAGTTACCGGTACCCATCGGCAGAATACCCAGACGCGGCTTGCACCCCTCATGATGCGCCAGCGCCGCCGCCACAGCACGCACCGTGCCGTCACCACCGGCAGCAATGAGCCGGTCAACACCCTCAGCGATCAGCTCGCGGGCAGCCTCAGAACCGGGCTCGTCCACACGGGTGGTGCGCACCAGCGCCTGCGGGTGGCCGTTCGCCGCGAGGGTACGTTCCAGAATCTCAATAGCCACCGCAGCGCCGGGCTTGCTGGGGTTGTACACCACGCCCACGCGCTGCGCCTCACCGATGGGCAGGGTCGGCAGAACGCCGAAGGGCGCGCCCAGTTCGATAGCGCGTCGGCGCGCTTCACGGCGGGCACGAGTGACGGAGGCGGTCAGCGCCGCCGCCGCAGAAACACCAAGGAGTTTACGGTAAAGAGGCATAGTTCTTAGACTACCGGGATACGCGAAAACCCGCCCACCGTTTACGCGGTGAGCGGGTTTTTCGGCTGGTTATGAGATTATTCAGCAGCTACTGCCGGGATAACCTCGGCGCCACCCATGTACGGGCGCAACGCCTCGGGAATCACAACAGAGCCATCTGCCTGCTGGTGAGTCTCCAGGATGGCAACCACCCAGCGGGTCGTCGCCAGGGTGCCGTTCAGGGTCGCCACCGAGCGGGTGCGGCCCTTACGCACGTTGCCTGCCTCGTCCACGGTGTCCGGGGTGCGCTCGCGGATGTTCAGGCGGCGCGCCTGGTAGGTCGTGCAGTTCGAGGTGGAGGTCAGCTCACGGTAGGTGCCCTGGGTGGGGACCCACGCCTCGCAGTCGAACTTGCGGGCTGCGGAGGTGCCCAGGTCGCCTGCGGCGGTGTCAATCACGCGGTATGCGAGGCCGCAGCGCTGCAGCATTTCCTCTTCGAGGGACAGCAGCTTCTCGTGCATCTCTTCTGCCTGCTCGACGGGGCAGTAGACGAACATTTCAGCCTTGTTGAACTGGTGCACGCGAATGATGCCGCGGGTGTCCTTACCTGCGGAGCCTGCCTCGCGGCGGTAGCAGGAGGACCAGCCCAGGTACTTCTTCGCACCCTTCTCGAAGTCGAGAATTTCGTCGGTGTGGTAGCCGGCGAGCGCCACCTCGGAGGTGCCGACCAGGTACAGGTCGTCGCGTTCGAGGCGGTAGATTTCGTCGTCGTGCTTGACGTTGAAGCCGGTGCCGTTCATGATTTCGGGGCGTACCAGGGTGGGGGTGGTCATCATGGTGAAGCCGTGCTCGGTTGCGAGGTCGAGCGCCATCCACATGAGTGCCTGCTCCAGGCGTGCTACCTGGCCCTTGAGGAAGTAGAAGCGTGCGCCGGAGACCTTTGCGCCGCGTGCCATGTCGATGCCGTCGACGAGTTCACCGATTTCGAGGTGGTCGCGCGGTTCGAAGCCGTCAGCTGCGAAGTCGCGGGGGGTGCCGACTTCCTTGACGACTACGTAGTCGTCTTCACCGCCGACGGGTACGCCGTCGATGATGAGGTTTTCGATGCTGCTGATCAGTTCCTCGTATTCGGCGGTTTTTGCTTCGGAGGCTGCCTTTGCTTCGTTGACGCGGGCTGCCAGTTTCTTCGCCTGTGCGACGAGGGCGGGCTTTTCTTCCTTGGGTGCCTTGGCAACCTTCTTGCCGAAGGCGTTCTGTTCGGCGCGCAGGGTCTCGTATTCGCCGATGAGTGCGCGGCGTGCGGTGTCGGCTTCGAGGATGCGGTCGACGTGGGTTTCGTCCTTGCCGCGTGCTCGCTGGGAGGCGCGGAAGACGTCGGGGTTTTCGCGGAGGAGGTTAATATCAATCACTGTTTTATCCTACCTAATCTTGCGGTGGGTTGTGGGCGGGGTTTGCGCTGGTGGGGCGCGGGTAGGTGCGGGGGTCTAGCGGCGGGCGGCTTGTGGTGTTGCCGGTGGTGCCGCTAGTGGCGCTGCAGGTGTGCGGGGCGGCCGTTGGGGAAGAGCGATTCCAGCCACTCGTGCGCGGAGTCGAAGGAGGCGTCGGAGTGGATGGCGTCGACTTCGGTATTTTCGTGGTCGGCGCGCGGGTAGGAGCCGAGGAATTTCAGCGTCGGGGAGACGCGGTGCAGGCCGCGCAGTGCATCACGCATGCGTGCCTCGTAGATGTGGCCGTCGGCGTCGATGCTGAACGAGTAGGAGCCCATGCCTTCGCCGGTGGGGCGCGATTCGATGCGGGAGAGGTTCACGCCGCGTACCGCGAACTGTTCGAGCAACTCCAGCAGGGCGCCGGCGCGGTTGGTGGGTAGCGGCACGGTCAGGGTGGTCTTGTCGGAGCCGGTCGGTTCGGGGATGTCGGCGGTGCGGGAGAGCAGCACGAAGCGGGTCACGGCGTTCTTGTTATCGCCAATATTGTCCTGTAGTACGTGCAGTTCCGGGTGGTAGTTCAGCAGCGCCGGGGAGCAGATTGCCGCATCGTAGGTGCAGCCCTCTTCGAGCAGACCGACAGCCGCCGCGGCGGTAGAGGAGCCGGGTAGGTAGGCGGCGGTGGGCACGTTCTCCTGCGCCCAGCCGCGCACCTGCGCCCAGGCGTGCGAGTGGGTGGAGATGGTCTTAACGTCCTCGATGCTGATGGGCTTCGCGGCAACCAGCACGAAGCGGATCGGCACGAGCACCTCGCGGATAATGCGTACACCCTCGCTAGCTGCGATAGCGTCCAGGGTGGCGCTCACGCCGCCTTCCACGGAGTTTTCGATGGGCACCATGGCGGCGTCCACCTCGCCCGCGTTCAGGCGTGCGAGCGCGTCGGGCACGCTGGTGGCGGGGATGCGTTCGGCGTCGGATGCGCCGGGGACGCTCAGCAGGGCGGATTCGGTGAAGGTGCCGGAGGGGCCAAGGTAGGTGTATCGCATGCCACTATAGTAGCGTCTGCCGTGGAGGGGCCGCCGAATTCGGTGATAGGTTACGGTCTTTGGCGATAGTTAAAAGCCCCCACCAAAGTCACTAACCTATGGTCGAAAAACTTAAGTCATGGCTGAAGGACCTAAGTCATTACCGAAAAACTTAGGTCATGACCAGAAAACCTGAGCCGCCCCGAAAACCTATACCACGGCTGAAACCGCTACCTCACGAACTGGCGAACCCGCGCGGTGTCCCAGTACTGGGCGGGCACGCCTCCACCCATGAGCTCACGGGCGATAGCGGCAGCCTGCACGGAACCAGCCTCCGGCAGGGGCGCGTGGGAGCCGGCGATAATGACGTTGCCGCGGCGGCGGCCCTTCAACATTGCCGAATCCGCCACGATGCACACGTACTCGAACACCTCAAGCAGGGCGGACGCCTCGGCACGGGCACCGGTCAGCGCCGGCCCATCACCGCAATTGAGGATGTACAGGCCACCGGGTGCCAGCGACTCGGCGACGGTGCGGGTGAACTCGACGGTGGTAAGCGCCTCGGGCGTGGTGTCCCCGGCGAATACGTCACGAATCACCACGTCACGGGATGCGGGCGCGAAGGTCGCGGTGACGGCGCCCGCCTCACCCACACGAATCTTCACGCGCGGCGCCTTGGGGATGTCGAACCAGACGCGCACGTACTCGGCGAGCTTGGCGTCCAGCTCAACGACCGTGTTGCGGCTCGTCGGGTACAGGTCAGCGAAGTAGCGCGCCATGGAGCACGCGCCGCCGCCCAGGTGGGTGATGCGCAGCTTCGTAGCGTCCAGGTGCTCCTCCACGTGCGAGGAGACGACCGCCGCAATCCAGCGCATGTACTCAAAATCCAGCTGGCGGGGCTCACCCACAATCACGTGGGAAGACTGCACACCATTAATGAGTAGCAGCCAGCCGTCGGCGTGGTAGCCGTCGGGGACCAGCTCCGCCTCACCCGTAGAGATCGGGTACACACCAGCGGCGGCACCCTGCACGGGGGTGTTCTCGGTATCGTCGATGCGGTTCTTCTGGGTTTTCTGCGCCTTCTGGGATTTCTTCGGTGCCCTGCTCTTTTTCGCCATACCCACTAGCCTAACCGACACGGCCCAAAGCAACAGAGCCGCCCCCTAGCCACTGCCCACTACCCCCTAGCCGCCCCCACATAGCCACCGCCCGCACGCCCCTAGCGTACGCACCCGCGAAGGACCGCCTCCACAGGGGCTAGCTGAGTAGACTAGAACCCATGGGATTTGTATGTCAGGGCCGCTACGCGCTCGCACCGATTGAACCGACCGACGCCGAAAAATACGTCAACCTGCAGCTGGACTGCATGGAGCAAACCTACGACCCAATCTACTTTGACGCGCTCGGGGAAGGCTTCACCGCCCGCCACCGCGCCGAACGCGACGAATACCTCGAGGACTTCCACCGCCACCTCGCCTCCCCCACCGTGCGCGGCTTCTTCGCCTACGAGGTGCCCGGCTGGACCCCCGACGGTGGACTCTCCTGCGCCGTGGGCACCCAGATCGACTGGGAGAAGCCGGTCGGCCTGGCGCTCTCCCTGTGCGAGCCCTCCTCCTGGGAACTCGAACGCGCCGACGACCTCTCCGAGCTGCCCGCAGGCACCCGCAAACTCACGCATCTGTACACCCTCGACCACACGCACGGCACCGGGCTCGGGCAGGCACTCTACGACTCCGTCATCTACCCGGACGAAAACTCCTACCTGTGGGTCATGGCTGAAAACGAACGAGCGGTCTCCTTCTACGAGCGCCTCGGCTACCGTAACGAAGGCGTGTACTTCCAAGCACGCGGCATCTGGGCCCCCGGACGCAGCGTCCGATACACGCGCATCCTCAACCCCTAAGCTCACCCCCTAAACGGCACACCACACCAGGAGGCGACACGCAAAACATCCCTACCCCGCAACAGCCGCGCATCCGCCCCACATGACGCACCGCACCGCACCCCCTGTTAGGCACCACCTCCACAACGCCTTAAGATAGAAGATGACATATAAGCTCGACGCACCCGCGCACAGGAGCACATACACCCCTGCGCAACCGCGGGACCCAGCGCCGAACATCGCATAGAAGGACAGTAAAACAATGACCACTGGTCTTTACCTCTCCGCTATGTCCCAGAACTCGGGCAAGTCCCTCGTAGCCCTGGGCCTAGCAGACTCCCTCATCAAGCGCGCAGACCGCGTCGGCTTCTTCCGCCCCGTCTTCGACGGCGCAACCATCGCCGACGACCCCATGGCACGCCTCATCCGTGAACACTTCGGCCTGACCGAAGAGCAGGTCGGCGGCGCAGTCTCCATGACCGACGCCCTCGCACTCATCGCAGAAGGCGACACCGAAGAAATCTCCGCACGCGCAGTCTCCGCCTACGAAAAGGTCGCAGCAAACAGCGACGTCGTAATCGTCGACGGCGTCTACCTGCCCGCCAACGCGCTCTCAGTCGAATTCGACCTGAACGTCCAGATCGCCCGTGACCTCGGCCTGCCCGTCGTCGCAATCGTTGGCGCACAAGAAGCAACCGTCGAAGAAGCAGTCACCGCAGTCGACGTGGCACGCACCGAACTGCTCGCATCCAAGGCAGACCTGCTCGCAATCATCGTCGGCCGTTCAGAACCCGAACTGCGCGACGAAATCGAGAACTCCGTCAAGCGCGGCGACGCAAACCTGCCCGTCTACGTACTGCCCGAAATCCCCGAACTGAACGCACCCACCGTCGGTGAAGTTGCCGAAGCTCTCAAGCTCGACACCGAAGGCATCAAGGCAGAAGACCTCGGCCGTGACATCCACGGCATCAAGGTCGCAGCAATGAACGTCTCCAACTTCCTCAACCAGTTCGTTGACGGCGACTTCGTCATCGTCCCCGGCGACCGTGCAGACATCGTTGCAGCAACCCTCGCATCCGCACTGGCACCGACCTTCCCCGCACCCTCCGGCGTGCTGCTCACCGGCGGCCTGGACGCACTGCCCGGCAAGAACACCGCAGTCGGCTCCCTCATCGACAACGCACCGTTCCCCGTGCTGTCCACCACCAAGGACACCTTCAAGTCTGCACGCGCAGTCTCCCGCGTCCGCGGCACCCTCGAAAGCGGCCACCAGCGCAAGCTCGCAGCAGCCATGGGCGGCTGGGATGAGCACGTCAACAAGGACGAACTGCTCGCACGCCTCGAAATTGAGCGCCCCGCATCCATGACCCCGCTGCGCTTCCTGCACAACCTCATCGAGACCGCACGCGCAAACCGCCGCTCCGTGGTCCTGCCCGAGGGTTACGACGTGCGAATCCTGCGTGCATCCGAAATCATTGCACGCCGCGACTTCTGCGACCTGATCCTGCTCGGCAACCCCGCCAAGATTGCAGAAATCTGCCAGGCTGAGGGTATCGAACTGCCCAGCTCGATCCGCATCATCGACATCGAGAACAACGAGTACACCGAGGACTTCGCAGCAACCTACGCTGAGCTGCGTGCACACAAGGGCGTCACCATCGAGGCCGCTCGCGAGCGCATGACCGACCCCTCGTACTTCGGCACCATGCTCGTCTACAAGGGCATCGCCGACGGCATGGTTTCCGGTGCAGTGAACACCACCGCGAACACCATCCGCCCCTCGCTCGAGTTCATCAAGACCCGCCCCGGCACCAAGATCGTCTCCTCCGTCTTCCTGATGCTGATGGAAGACCGCGTTCTGGTCTACGGCGACTGCGCAGTGAACCCGAACCCCAACGCAGAGCAGCTCGCCGACATTGCGAAGGCATCCGCAGAGACTGCACGCCAGTTCGGCGTCACCCCCAAGGTTGCTATGCTGTCCTACTCGACCGGCACCTCCGGCGCTGGCGCGGACGTGGACGTTGTGCGTGAGGCAACCGAGCTCGTGCGCGCTTCGAACCCCGACTTCGCGGTCGAGGGCCCGATCCAGTACGACGCTGCATCGAATATGTCCATTGCGTCGACCAAGCTGCCCGGCAGCGAGGTCGCTGGTCAGGCTACCGTGTTCGTCTTCCCCGACCTGAACACCGGTAACAACACCTACAAGGCTGTTCAGCAGTCTTCGGGTGCTGCCGCTGTGGGCCCGGTTCTGCAGGGTCTGCGTAAGCCCGTGAACGACCTGTCCCGCGGCACCACCGTTGAGGACATCATCAACACCGTTGCGATCACCGCAATTCAGGCGCAGAGCCTGTAAGGTGCACGCGGCGCTGTAGCGTGAAGGCTGCGGCGTTCCGTTGATATAGAAATCTCCCGCACTGGGGGGCATGCCGTGAAGGTGTGCTCTACCCGGTGCGGGAGATTTTTTGTAATTACAGGGTTTCTTGTAGTGCCATTCCCCGGTTAGTCCTTGCGGGTGCGGCGGTCGGGATTTTCTCGGTCGAGGCGCACATAGTTGATCACGCCAAGACCAGCCATGCCCACGGCGGTCAGAACCGGGCCGAGGGCGGGCGGGAAGAGCCAGGTGAGCCCCACCTCCACGGTGTAAGCGATGAGGCGGCAGACAAGGTAGGTGCACACCGCCACGAAAAGCGCGTAGGCGACGATGATGCCGACCGGGCGGGGCTCGTAGCCTTCTCGCCGGGCGCGTAGAGCGGCACCCAGGGCGTTACCCAGGTACAGGGCGAGAGCGAGGACGACGACCGCGGCGGTGAGGGCACCGTCGAGGAGCGTACGCGGGGTCAGCGGTGCGGTGCCTGCCTCAGTGAAGAGGTTGAGGATGCGCACCCCGGCGTAGGCGTAGCAGAAGATGACTGCCGCACGGATGGTGAGGGGTAGGTTGGTCCAGAAGGTTTTCATGCGGCCCCTTTCGAGGTGGAGGGCGGGCTTCTGTCTGAGTGTTACCCCAAGGATACCTAAAAACACCGGCATGTGATGCGAATCAATAGCATTGTGACTGGTGAAAGTTGTGCATGCGGGGCGCTGTTTTTATTGCGCCGAGTTTAATCGCGGAGAAGCCACATGTGTTTCGAAAAGCAACATGTTTGGTGGCTTCTCGAAACACATGTGGCTTTTCGAGGAAGGGTTTATGAAGGAGCCGCCGGAATTTTTGTAATTACAGGATCCCGCCGCCAACCACCCCTACCCCGTGAGCCGGTGACCACCCAGGCAGCGGCAAACCGCCCGGGCTGCTAGGCTGCTGCTATGACCGTAACTGACGAAACTCTCCCCCTGGGGCTCTACGAACACCTCAAGAGCACATCGCTCATGGGCCGCGCCATCCCCGAAGGCGCGCAATGGCAGGAAGAAATCCTCGAAAAGGACGACTACAACATCCCCGAACTGCTCACCCAGTTCTTCACCACCCAGCTGGCCCCCGCCCTCGAAAGCCTCAAAACCCCCGCACACCAGGTGGAACTCATCAACCGCATGATGGAGCTCCTACCGCAGGATGCCGAAGAGCAAAACGACTCGTTGCTGACCGATGACGACAGCAACGTAATTCAGATGCGCGAGCTCACCCTCACCGACGCAAAAACTACGCGCCCCGACATTCCTCTGAGCGACGTTGCTCTGATGACGAATACTTCTAAAGACCTGAATCTCAATACTGAAATTCAGAAAGAATTAGAAAGTGCAGACCGCGTAGATTTGCTCTGCTCATTTCTTAAAATGTCCGGCGTTAATAGTTTGAGTGAGCAGCTTAAAGCTATTAAAAATCGCGGTATCCCTTTCCGTATCATTACCACCACCTACATGGGCGCAACCGACCGCAAGGCTATCGACCGCCTCGTTGAAGAGTACGGTGCCGAGGTGAAAATCAGTTACCAGGGCGACAGCACCCGCCTCCACGCGAAGGCTTGGCTGTTCCACCGCAATACCGGCATGTCCACCGGCTATGTGGGCAGCTCGAACCTCTCCAGTGCCGCGCTCACTGACGGCCTGGAGTGGAATGTTCGCATCTCCAACCCGATTACGCCCGGCCTGATCCGCCAGTTTGAAGGCCTGTTTGAAAGCTACTGGAAGAGCGGCGATTTCACCCTTTACACCGCCTCTGACAAGGAGAAACAGGAGCTCGACACTGCCCTGGCCAAGGCGGATATTACCGGCCGTAAAAGCAAGGGCCTGGAGTACGATATCGACTCGTCTCTGCTGGATGTGCACCCGTTCCCGCATCAGGTGCGCATGCTTGAAGAAATGCAGAACGCTCGTTCTAAGGGTCGTCACCGCAACCTCGCCGTGGCCGCAACCGGCACCGGCAAAACCGTGTTCTCGGCTCTCGATTACAGGCGCCTCTGCGAGCAGTCCGGCAAAAAGCTGAAGCTGCTTTTTATTGCGCACCGCAAAGAAATCCTTGACCAGGCGCGCCGCACTTTCGGCGACGTCATGCTAAAAGGTAATTTCGGTGAGCTCCTGACCGGCGGCAAAAAGCCTGAATACAATGAGGCTGTTTTTGCGACCATTCAAACGTTGTCAGGTGCCGCCCTCGAAAATTACGCGCCAGACTATTTTGACGTCATCATCATGGACGAATGTCACCACATTAAGGCAGTCAGCTGGGATAAAGTTTTCAACTATTTTGAGCCCCGCGAATTTATCGGCCTGACCGCAACCCCCGAACGAGAAGACGGGGTGAACATCGCCGACAAGTACTTTGACGGCTACGTGGCAACCTCCATCCGCCTGTGGGACGCACTCGAAGACCACCTCCTCGTACCTTTCCAGTACTTCGGTATTGCCGACGGCACCGACCTGCGCCGCATCAACGTTCGGGGTGGCAAATACGACGAAAACGCCTTGGAGAACCTGTACACCAAGGGCGAGGCTGAACGCCGCCTGCGCATCATCGTGGAGGAGCTACGCGAGAAGGTCGACAACCCCCTGCGCATGAAGGCGCTCGGGTTCTGCGTGAGCGTGAAGCATGCCGAATACATGGCGCAGAAGTTCAACGAGATCGGTATTCCCGCTGATTTCTTGATCGGTACAGATTCCGCCGAGCGCCGCGCCGAGGTCATGAAGAACCTTGCAGACGAAGCGCACGAGCTGACCACGATCTTCACCGTGGATCTGTTCAACGAGGGCGTCGATATTCCGAGCGTCGACACCCTCCTGATGCTGCGCCCCACCCAGTCGCTCACCCTCTTCCTGCAGCAGCTGGGCCGCGGTCTGCGCCGTGCACCGTTGAAGTCTGTTCTGACGGTCCTCGACTTTGTGGGACACCAGAACAAGAACTTCATGGTTCACCACAAGTACCGCGCCTTTGTGCGGCAGGGCACCCTGACTGAGCAGGATATTAAGAGCCCCGAGCTGCCGGCTGGCTGCCACTTCCATCTGGACGAGATGACTCAGAAGCAGGTCATCCAGAAGATTCGCGAGTCCCTCCGCATGAACCAGAACGCCCTCATCGACACCGCAAAGAGCTACCTGGAAGATATGCGCCGAAACTCCACGGACCTCGATATTCGCCCCACCGTCATTGACTTCATCAACCACTACGGATTGGGACTGCCGCAGATTTACGGTCGTAGCAGCAAGGTGCCCCTGCCCGGTGTCACTAAGCCCGTCGCAACGACCTGGACCAGCCTCCAGGCCGCGAGTGGACTGTACCCCGACCTGGTGGTTCCCTTCCATGACAACGTGGCCGTCGAGACGAATAAGCGCGTCAAGGCACTCACGCACGTACACGACACGTTCCGCATCAACGCCTACCTGGAGCTGCTGAACACGGACATCCTGGAGCAGGGCATGACCGATGAACAGCGCCGCCACGCATGGATGCTACTGTTCTCCATCTGGCCGAAGGCCAAGTGGGACGGTTCTACCAAGAAGTTCACCCTCGACGAGGGCCTGGCAACTCTGCGTAAGAACCGCGGCATGCTACAGGAAATGGAGAGCGTCTGGAACTTCAACGCCGGCACGGATACCACCTCCACCCTGCCGCTCTTTGAGGGCGAAGGCGTCCCCCTGCGCACTCACGCCCTCTACTCCCGCGAAGAACTATTCGCCGGACTGGGCGGCCAGGAGGAGAACTTCAAGGTACCCGGCGGCGTGGTCAACGGTGTTGTGCCCTTCGACCCGACAAACACCACCGCGCTACTGGTGACGCTGGAGAAATCTGAGAAGCACTTCTCCCCGGCCACCATGTACAAGGACTACGCCATCAGCACTGACGAGTTCGCGTGGGACTCTCAGAGCGCGACATCCCCCGAAAGCCCGACGGGTCAGCTCTTCCAACACCACGAGGAGCGAGGCCGACGCATCGTGCTCTTCGCCCGCCAACATAGGGAGAATAGGCTCGGCCCCGAACCCTACATGTGCCTGGGCACCGTGAAATACATTTCTCACGAGGGCTCCAAGCCGATGCATATTCGCTGGTCGTTGGACCGCCCGATGCCGGCGTCCATGTTCCAGATCGCGAAGATTGCCTCGTAGGCGCTGAATAACCGCAGCAGGCGGCCCCGGATACGGAAGTGTTCGGGGCCGCCCGCTTTTTAGACCGAGGTTTTCGATAGGTTAGTGTCTTCGCCGTGGGTCTTTAACCCGCAGTGAAGACACTAACCTATCGACGAAAAAGGCTAAGTCATAACCAATAACCGGTTCTCACCTACCTGGCGCAGACACAGATCCGGTAATGAGCTACGGATTTGTGCCAGGGGTTAGCGTCTTTGGTCGTAGTTAAAAACCATGGTCGAAGACGCTAAACC
>ERZ772997.198-NODE-198-length-23834-cov-9.88687_pt1 | contig 23834 bp, 25 predicted proteins | sample MGYA00511127_ERZ772997 | MGnify/ENA primary metagenome ERZ772997 (study PRJEB29015, sample SAMEA2738070) | human oral metagenome | biome: human oral; feature: human-associated habitat; material: saliva | place: China | collected 2215 ... | reverse complement strand
ATGGCCTCTTGTGGCTCTTAACGTCGACTAACTTAATCGATTCCTACTACCAAATTACCTTAATCAAGATTATGATTGATGTCATCTATGCCATCGGGCTCAACTTGGTCTTAGGGGTAGCTGGCCAGTTCTCACTAGGGCATGCGGCCTTTATCGCCGTGGGGGCCTACTCAGGTGCCATCTTCGCAACACGCCATGCAGATTTAGGCGGTCTTTGGACCGGGATGCTAGTCGGTGCGGTAGTCGCCGCAGTCTTGGCAGTCTTGGTCGGGATTCCAACCTTGCGCTTACGCGGGGACTACTTGGCCATCGCCACGCTAGGTGTTTCTGAAATCATCCGGGTAGTCATCACCAACTACAAGTCCCTAACCAACGGGCCACAAGGGATTAACGCCATTCCTAAAGTGGCAACCTGGCCATTAGTTTACTTCTTCATGGTTGTGACCACTATCTTGATTCTCAACTACTTCTACTCCAGTGCGGGCCGGGCAACCTATGCCATCGAGCAAGATGAGATTGCCGCAGAGTCTATGGGGGTTAACGTGACTAAGTACAAGGTTATCGCCTTCGTCTTAGGTGCCATTACTGCCGCTATCGGTGGTGCCCTCTATGCTGGTAACATCGGGGTTGTCACCCCAGGGGACTTCACCTTCAACAAATCCATTGATGTCCTCATTATCGTCGTATTCGGCGGGATTGGGAGTTTCACCGGTTCCTTCGTGTCAGCCGTGGTCTTGGGGATTCTCAACACCCTCTTACAACCTTATGGGCAGCTTCGTATGGTCATCTATGCCATCGCCCTCATCCTAATCATGATCTTCAGACCGGGTGGTCTCCTAGGAACCTGGGAATTACGTCTAGGCTCCCTCTTAACCAAGAATAAAGCGAAGAAAGGAGCAGTCTAATGGCCTTACTTGAAGTCAATCAACTTACCAAAAACTTTGGCGGTTTGGCGGCCGTGTCCAACGTCTCCCTCAAGTTAGAAGAGCAAGAACTCGTAGGCCTTATCGGTCCTAACGGGGCCGGCAAGACCACCTTCTTCAACCTCTTAACAGGCGTCTACGAGCCAACAGAAGGGACTGTCACCTTATCCACTGCTGACGGGGTCAAGACCTTGAACGGCATGGCACCTTACAAGATTAACCAGTTAGGTCTGGCGCGGACCTTCCAAAATATCCGCCTCTTCAAAGATCAAAGCGTCTTGGAAAACGTCATGGTAGCCATGCACGGGCACAACCACGATGCCATCTGGTCCAGCATTTTCCGGACCAAAGCCTACTATGAGACAGAAGCTAAGATGAAGGCTAAGGCCTTAGAGCTCTTGGAAATCTTCGACCTAGCCCAATACGCTCAAGACAAGGCTAAGAACTTGGCCTACGGTCAACAACGCCGTCTGGAAATCGTCCGAGCCCTGGCAACTGAACCTAAGATCCTCTTCTTAGACGAGCCAGCAGCCGGCATGAACCCAGCGGAAACCGCTGAGTTAACCGCCTTAATCGAACAGATTCGCCAACAATTTGGCTTAACCATCGTCTTGATCGAACACGATATGGCCTTGGTTATGGAAATCTGCCAACGCATCTATGTCTTGGAATACGGCCGTCTCTTGGCCCAAGGCACGCCAGAAGAAATTCGTCAGAACCCAGATGTTATCCGGGCCTACCTAGGAGGTGACGCCTAATGTTACGTGTTGAGAACTTAGCCGTCAACTACGGCATGATTAATGCAGTCCGTGGCGTTAACTTCGAGGTTAACCAAGGGGAGATTGTCTCCCTGATTGGGGCCAATGGGGCTGGTAAATCGACCATCCTACGGACTGTCTCCGGTTTGATTAAGCCCGCTTCCGGGACTCTGACCTATGAAGGCCAGAACATTACCAAAACCAACGCGCAGAAGATTGTTCAGTTAGGGATTTCCCACGTACCTGAAGGCCGTCACGTCTTCAAAGGCCTGTCTGTCCGCGAAAACTTGGAAATGGGTGCCTTCTTGCGCAAGGACCGCGCTAATATCGAAGAAGATATTCAAGCAGTTTATGACCGCTTCCCAGTCTTGGGCGAGCGTCAGAAGCAAGATGCTTCCACCCTATCAGGTGGGGAGCAACAGATGTTAGCTATGGGGCGGGCCCTCATGTCCAAGCCTAAGCTACTTTTACTGGATGAGCCATCCATGGGCTTGGCGCCAATCTTCATCCAGGAAATCTTCAACATTATTCAACAGATTCAAGCTCAAGGGACCACCGTCCTCTTGATTGAACAAAATGCCAAGATGGCCCTCTCGATTGCTAGTCGGGGTTACGTCTTGGAAACCGGTAAGATTGTTCTGAGCGGGACCGGCCAAGAGCTCCTCGAGAGCGACGCCGTCCAAAAAGCATACTTAGGAGGTTAAGCAAATGTACGTTAAAAACTATATGTCAACCGACTTGGTGACCATCACGCCAGATACCACTGTCATTAAGGCGCTGGACTTGATGCGTCAACACGACATTCACCGTTTGCCAGTCGTAGTCAAAGGCCAATTGGTAGGGCTCTTAACAGAGTCTGTCATTGCCAAGAACTCGCCTTCTACCGCGACCAGCCTGAGCGTGCATGAACTCAACTACTTGCTCAACAAGACGACAGCGGCAGACATTATGATTCGCCGCGTCATTACCACTAGCCCAGATGCCCTCTTGGAACAAGCCGCTTCCGAGATGCGCAATATGGACGTCGGCGTCCTGGTTGTCATGGACCACGCCCAATTAGTGGGGATTATCACCGATAAGGACATCTTCGAAGCCTTCATTGATATCAATGGCTACTACACTCCAGGGACTCGTTTCGTGGTAGAAGTAGTCGATGACAAGGCAGGTATTCTAGAGGACATCGGTGAGACAACTGCTAAGCACAACTGGAGCATCACCCAAATGAACGTTTACCACTTGGATGAAAAAACCAATGTGGTGGTTCACGTGGATACTCAAGATTCTGAGGAAGTCGCGCGCGTCTTCCAAGAAAAAGGCTACAAAGTGTCTGGTGTCTTCGTGAAGCCGGAATAAAGCTAAATAGATGGAGGCTAAGAATTTCTTAGCCTCTTTTGCTTTGTATAGAAGAAAAATAGTTAAGCAAAGCGCACAAAATGGGGACTGTCTACTATTGTAAAAGCCTTTTCAAAGGACTATAATAAGGTTATAGGATGGGTATTGTTGTAGCCAGATACCATCAATTTTAAGCCTAGAAATAGAGTGGGAGGTATCCTTATGTTTGTTGAAAATGACTATATCTTGCGCCAAATTAAGCAGATCATTCGAAATTTGGCTAGTTTAACGAATTTGCAGACAGTTTTTGATTTATTGAGTGATACCATCAATGTACAGGATGAAGCCACGGTTCTTAAGATTACAAATGCCTACTATGCAGAATTAATACGTATCAAATTGCAAAGTAAAGATAGTGAGTACATGGAGAGGTTGAGTCATAATTCTGGCCTTCCGCTTCATGCCCTAAATAAATTGATAAGCGGAGAAGAAATGCTAAATAAAGAACAAGTCGAATTATTAAAAGCCTATTTTGGAGACTAAAGAGAAGGTTGATTTGGAAAAACTTAGGATTAAAATAACCTTCTTGGCTACTAGCATACTTGAGTAGGTGATGATAATGAAGTCATTCAGAAAGATAATCTGGACTATTGTGGCCATACAATTTGTCTTTACTACTATATGTTTTGTCTTTGTCGCACCTGAAACAGTCATTACCCACTTCGGTTTTAAGGGGGTTGATGCAGTGGGGCCACGCTATATGCTGTTTTTGGAGCCGATTTGTACCGTAATTAGTGGTCTTTTGATATTATGGGTAGCAAAAGTTAGACGGCGTGAGAATGGAATTAAGGAAAATCTGGATGTGATTATGCCCGCCGAGGGGATGCTGCTAACGGGACACTTGTTGATTGCTGTCATCATGTCAGTTTTGATATTAGATCAAATAGGACTTACGCATATTTTACAACTTTATTGAATGATGCCTAATCAGAGAAGGGGAGAGGTGAGCGGGTATGAGAACCTTTAGAAAAGTCCTATGGGCCCTAGTGGTGGCTCAGCTCTTGTTTACGCTTGTCTGTTACCTAGTGATTGCGCCTCAGCCAGTCGGCTTGTTTAGTGTGGATGCGCTCAGGTCAAATTACCGGCTCTTCTTAGAGCCATTCGCCGTCTTCTCTTGTGGCCTAGGCTTGAGCTGGTTGGCAAGATGCTACCGACACAGGAAGGGGATTAAAACCACCTTCCTAGGACTAGTGCCCTTTGAGACCTATTTGTTGCTGGGCATGCTGGTCTACTGCCTCTTTATGTCCTTCCTGGTCCTAGATCATAGTGGCATCATGCGGATGCTACTGGGCTAGTCAAATCATAATAGAAGTGTTGCTAGAGTGACTAGCAACACTTTTTTATTTTGGGAAGGGTGGAGTGTGCCGAGCCAGTAGCCTAGCTGGCAAGGTATGGCTTACTAACTAACTTTTTCTATAATAATTACTTGTCATTTCCTGATGTATAAATTATGAAATAAAGACGACGGAAATATCTATTGCGCTTACAAATGCTGATAAAATAATAATTCGGTGTTTACTCAATGTAACAAAATTCCAATTTCTATTGTATTTCTTAGAGGATAAGTAGTATAATATAGGAGTAACAAGATAGGGTGAAGCACACGCTATCGACTGCTAAGTAAGGACTGTGGAGGCTGGTGGGACCCGGCCTCTTTTTGCATATATAATCGGATATAGACTTTAATACTAATGGAAATGCAAACGAAAGGGAGAACTCTATGCGAACTATTAGAACTTCGTTTATTATTGTCTTTTGTATAGTAGGCGCTCTATATTTGGCTTATCAAGGTGTATATTGGATGGTCCAGAATAATAAAAAGGCTCAATATGAAGAGCTTGTCAGCTTCTTTGACTCGCAGGAAGTAAGGGACGAAATAGAGCAGGTCGTTAAATCCGAAGATCCTCATGCCTTCACAGAGTCAGGGGTAATAAAAAAGTATGAATTAGATTATGACAGCATGGGTGTGCGAACCGGTAGAAGTATTCGCGTTCTTATAAATGATGATCCTAGTATCTATATAGGGGTTAAATATATATTTACGAACAACAAATGGCATATGAGTATAGTGACTGTTTCCAATAAACTACATATACTGCTTAAGTCAAAAGAGTAGAGGACTATTTCGTTTTAGGTCAACATTTCTTTCGGAATAGTTTATTGGAACTGATTCGGGCGGAATAGGACGCAAGTTTGAGCGAAAGAAGGAGAGACATCTAGATGATGTGCTCCTTGGTTGTCCTCCAAATTAAAGAAAAAGCAAAACGGGGTGTGAACTGTATGGAGAGAGAAACGAGGCTTAAGTGGCTGATTGTAGTTGGCGTGCTTTTCTTGCTAAGTTATATGAGTTATCTAGGAAATCTAAAGCAGCAATCAAATGTGACTCCCCCTAATCCAGTGACAACTCCAGGTGAGATTGTAGCAACCTTCGATAATGGTGACGGCACAGAAAACTATATCCGAAAAAATGAGAAAGTTATGCAGTTGGAAGTAAATTATCCTAAGAAGATCAAAAATAATCACTTCTTATTCGGAATGAAAAATCACTTTGATTATGGTTCAACACGATGGTTAGATTTGAATGTTTTTAATGATTTATTTAAAGCCGATATGGATGCTTACCTGAGCCTATGGTATGGACAGCAACAACAGTTAAAGTCCGCAGACTCAAAAGTCAAAACACCATTGGCGGGAACAGCAACGAATGAAATCTTTAAGCAATTAAAAATAAATGACCAGGCAGTTGATGAGGTTAGGGAATACAAAGATACAGACGGGAACACTTGGTATCTTTGGTACTATAAGCACATAGAGCTTAAGTCGTCAGGTAATTCAGTTACATTTGAATGAGAAGAAATACTAACGAGTGTTGCGAAGGAGAGCAAAAAATGAACAAGAAGAAACTAATTAAAATACTAGTCATCCTCGGTATCCTTTATGCCTTGGCTGAACTAGGGCGCTATGTCACCGGTAATGATGCGGTTACCAATGCTCGCGTGAAGGAGCCTGGCGAGATTGTCGCGACTTTTGATAATGGAGACGGGACTTCCGATTATATCCGTCGCAATGGGCGCGTCTTTCAATTAGAAGTGAACTATCCTGGTGGTGCCGACAACAAGGTTATGATGAGCATTCGCAATCAGTTTGATTATGGGGCAGTGCATGGTTTTGATAAAGATGTAACCAGTGATCACTTCTTGAGGAATTTCCAGGCCTATCTTGCTGTCCGCTTCTCATCGGGTGGCTTTGGTTCCGATAGATCGCGTTATCCTTTCGCGGGGGCTGCGACCAACCCCATTTTCACCAAACTCAAGATTAATAATCAAGCCGCAGATGAGGTGCGAGAGTACACAGACTCGAATGGCAAGACTTGGTATCTCTGGTATTACCGAGATTTGAAACTACAACTCGGCAATAATGAAGTTAGCTTTGAATGATGAGTGGGAGTTTGAGCAGTATAATTACTCATTTGAACGCGAAAGAGATCCTATTAACTTCTAGGAGGTTATAAAATGAAAAAGTGTAAGCAATTCATAAAGAAATGGTATCCCTTCTTAATCGTTATCGGGATGATTGTCGGCCCAATTATCTATCACGTAGTGGCGGTTCAGGTGGAAATACATAATCTAGTCTACGGTCAGGAATTAAAAGACAAACTGGATACTTATTTCACCAAAAGAGATCAGCATGCCTTTACGCCAGAAGGGACTATACAATCTTATGCAATTAACCCGAAAACAGTGGAACATACTCCCATGGGCGGTGTAAGAATTAGTGTATCGGTTAATGGTGATGAATCCGTGCAAGTGAGGTTTATTGTGACTAGATTTATGCCGAGTAGGGAAATATCGCTAGGTGCAATTGTAGAATCTCAAGAGTTCAAAAAACTATTGGAGGGGAACTAGTAAGGGCAATCCTGTTTTAGATCATGCCAACACCCTTCTGAAGTGTATTGATAAAATAGCTTCTATTGGAGCTCATTCCGCTAGAATAGGAGGTTTCACCTAATGAAGAAAATCCCAATCCTTATATGTTTGCTAGCCCTGATTGGACTAGGCGTGGGTTGTAATCTAAAAAAAGATGATCACCAAGTGTTGAAGGACAAGTTTAGAGTTCTAAAGCTAATCTATCCTATGGACAAAATTGAAGGCTTATTTCTCGATCCCCGAGGGGTTTAAAATCTTAAATTTAAGAGGCGCTACTGCCACTATGTTTAAGTGGAGATATAGAAAATTAAAGGCTATTCAAGCCCCCCTTTTAGTGGCAATGTACGACAAGTAGATGCCTCTAACGATATTGTTCAATTAAAAATGTTAAGAAGTTATGGCGCGAAAATAGAATCTTTACAAAAATTAATTAGGTATTTTGAGGATATTGTCTGTTTATAAGCAAATAATCTTAGTTAGATTATCTAACGATATGAAATATTGACTTATGCATTCGATAATAAAGTGATCAGATTGGTGATTATATATTATGAAATAGCAATAGATCAAAAAATAGAGTGCGTTTACAATTGCTGGTAAATTAACGAAAGTTGTTAACTTTAGTGAAATAAAAACCCGTTTTTCTATTGTACTTACAATAGAAGAAGTAGTATAATGTGGATGTAACAACAAAGCTTGTTGCGCATAAAAAATCGCTTAGGAGGTATTCTTATGGCAGGACAAATTCGTATTAACCCAGAGGTCTTAGCAGACCGTGCTAAAACTTATGGTAATGCTGCTACAACCGTTGACCAAGTGCTTGAGCAATTACGCGTTCTTCAAAGTGAATTGGAAGGCGAGTGGGAAGGTCAAGCATTCGCTAAGTATACCGAGCAGTATGAAGCTTTGCGTCCAAAAGTTGAGCAATTCGCGAACTTATTGCGTGATATCAATGGACAATTAGATCACACTGCAAAGGCAATGTCACAAAGCGACGTTGCACTTTCTCAAAACTTTGGTTTGAATGCCTAAGTAGCGACTGTGGAGGCTGGGGGGACCTGGCCTCTCTTTGTATATAATTGAGTCATTGGAAATAACGATAAGTAAGATTGACTTTAAAAATAAATACGAAAAATGAGAGGCATAGATACGGGCATATCAGACATTGTAATATTCGGAAATACTAATAATGAACTAAAGTGTTGGGAATCAGTGGGGTAAGTGGTAGGGCTGCCAGCAGAAGTCTATCGGGAGGAATAAAAGATGAAGAAAATGAGATTTCTAAGCATTCTATGCTTAATTCTATGCTTGGCTGGGTGTAAGGTAACCATTGGCGGATCTATTGAGGAAATGCAAAGTCGCTTCAAAGTTTTAGAGAGGCTCTATCCCACTGAGAACGTAGAGGATTTATTTGAGAAGTTTCCTGATGGTTTCAGCGTGGTTAATCTGTGGCTATCCGACAATACAGAGTTGCGTGTTGAGGTGAAGGGAAATCCTGATACCCATCAAGTGACAGGGACAATCGGCCAGCGACCAATTCAGGTTGAAGAGAACATGGTTGAGGAATATGAAAAAGCTATCTATTTTGAGAAGGGCCAAATGAAGATGGAAGATGGTAGCGAGGTCCCAGAGGGATTCAAGGACTTCCGCTTCTTATTTCAATCTTTCCATTTCGAAGAAAGTTTCTTTGATACGGCAACTTATAATGCGAAGAAGACATCTTACACGCCGGGAACAAGCAATTATTTTATTTCATATTATGCCAAGAACGAAGAGCTAGCCAAATATTTAAAAGTGCCTGAGGATAGTCAATTGAAAATACAGTTTGGTGGCGACATCAAGGATGATGAAGAACATAGATTCAAACGAACTATTCGCATTGAAGCAACTGAACAGATAATACTGGCCTCTGAGATAATAAGGGCTGAGTAAATAGGAGGTATGGATATGCCAATTCAAGATTCATTAATTGCCGCAAGATTAGCTTATGGTGTGGATGATTTCTATATTGCTAACCCTAACTTGCAACAAATGTCTATAGAGGAACCGATAAATACAGAGGTGACAAGTAAATTAAAAGAGTCATTGGCTGATTGGGATAAAAGCGAGCACATATCGGGAAGCGCAATTGAAACTTTTCCCAAAAATATGAAGGTGATTGATGCTTACTACGATCCCCAGACGCATACCAGTGGGGTAGCCCTTAAAAATACTGACACAGGTGAAGTGACAATTGGATATTCTGGAACAAATTTGGGGACTGAGCCTTGGGAAGATTTCAATACAGACGGAGTCAATATTGCCAACATGCAAGGTGAACATCTAGTTCCTGCAATTGATTTTTATAGACGAGTTAAACGAGAAACAGGGCAAAGACCTATTCCGGTTGGACACTCTTTAGGTGCAAATTTAGCAGCCCTAGTGGCGACATTTGAGAATGCCCCAAAAGCATATGGGTTTAGCCCAGCCCCTATTTCAGTAGATCCAGACCAAAAATTGGTGTTGGGTTTTATGACGGATAAGTTTGATGGATTGATAAGAACAGTCACGGCACTAAAAGACCTAAAGATAACCTCTCTTTGGCCTCTTGAAGCAAAATTAAGTGGATCATCGTATATGGCATATGATGGATTCAAATATGGTTTAGATAAGGAGTATAATTTAGATTTCTATAACTTGGTCCAAAAGAGAATGGGAGAGACGAACAATACAATGATGTTCTTTGCACCTGCAGGAGACCCGCTATCTCAAGGGGCACTATTATTTAATCAGTTGGTTAACACTCCTTACAAGAATTATAGCGGGAACTGGGTAACGATGTTAGGTGCTGGTGGTCATGATTTAAGAAAAATGTTCTTACCGGAGAACTTTAATAGAATTAAAGAGCTGGAAGAGAGCGGAAGAGAATGGACATGGGATTCACAGGGTAATGCCCTTGATATTAATGGGAAAATTGCAATATCAGGGGAGCTAGACTTTAATGACTGGTCAAAGAACCTTAAAAGTCTAATAGTGTATTCTACTATGAGAGATATTAGAAAAACACTGAAAAAACTAGATTATTTTTATGATGTCCAACGAAAGTTGCTTAATGATGGGCCTTTAGTAGGAAGTAAGGAAATCTATATTGATCTTATTGGGACAAAGTACACAACGCAAGGAATTATCGATATTTTACAAACCCAGTCAGATTTGCTAGAGAATAGCTACAGAATTCATAAGGATGAGATTATAAAAATCTGGAATGAAGGTATAACTGAGATGCGCAAAAGCGGAAGTTTATTAAGTGATTCGGAAATCTATGGTGTTATTGCAAATATACCACTTTCATTTGGTGGAACAGTAGTCCCAAAACTTGATGAATTGCTAGAAAAGAAGAGAGAGGTAGATTTAAAAATTAGTGAACTTAGATCCACTGTAAATCAAATTAATAACGATGTTCAGTTTATTTTTGACCATGAAAATGAGCTTGCGCAACATATTGAGTTTTGATTGAGGGACACTAATGGATCAAGAAGAGAGACAAAATCAAAGGATACGTAATTTGCAAGAGCGTCTTGAAAAAATGGAAAGTAGTATAAAAAAATATACTACAGAGATTTATGAAGCTCATCGAAATACGTATAATTTTCTAAAAGCAATAAGCGATGAAGAACTTATTAAAGAATATAATGAGGAATATAATCGAGCGATTGAGAAAATTGAAAGTTTATATTATGGGGAGCGACAAAAACTAGAGTATGAATTAGAAAACCTTTTACGAAGTAAGGAGAATTAATATGGTTGACTTCGAAGCAAATGCAAAAGAGATTGTTAAGGATTTTCAAAAAATTTCTGTGATGATGATTGGACTAAAAGTAAGGGCTGAAATAAATAGAGAGTTTGAGCATACAGTGAAGATAAACAATGATATTGTTGTTGCTACCACAGATAGTATTGATTCCGCCATGGATGTTTTGGATACACAACTTAAAGGTAATTATGGTATAAAAGTCAAGGAAATAATAGGATATCAATCGAAAAGCATGCTCATGCAACAACTAATGATAAATGTGCTTAATAAATAAAATGTAAGAAAGTAGAGGGCTAACATTGAGATAAAAAATAATTAGAAATAATGAAATCGAAAATACTAAAAGAAAGAGATTAAACATTATGTTCAATCTAACAAGGAAGGAACCCTAATGAAACGTAAATTTTGGCCTTTGGCCATCGCCATATTAGTCGGCTTGACGGCTGGCATGACCTATTTCGGGATTATTCGTCCCAAGCAGGTCGCACAACCCAAAACAGAAACCTTGGTATCGCAGAGCGACGTTACAATAGCTGTCGTTAATGAGGATCAAGGCTATCGCTATAATGGTCAGAACGTTCGCTTAGCAGACTTGCTTTTGGCGAATCTGGCTCAAACTAATCAATATCGCCTTGAAACGGTGCCACGCTCAACAGCTAATGCGGGTTTAGATAGTGGCAAGTATCAAGTAGTTTTAGTGATGCCAAGTAACTTCTCTAAGGACTCACTAAACTTAGAGAGCGCAACACCTAACCAGGCTGTCTTCCAATATCGGATTAAGTCTGACCAACAAGTTTTGCTGAAGCAAGCTGAAGAGGCAGTTTCCAACATCAAAAATGCTTTTAACAAAGACATTATCAACATTTATTTTTCTAGCATTGTAGGGAATCTCCAAGTTGCGCAAGCTCAAGTGACAGATGTGGTACAAAACCAAGCGACAACCTTAGCTAAGTATCGGAATTCGCTGGTAGATCCGCTTAATGCATACAGCAAGAGTTTCACTGATATTAGCAATGTAAGTGCGGGCACTGTTACAACAATGGATAATTTAGGCGGTGTCCTCACTGGTACGAATGAAGCTTTCACATCTATCATTGATACCAAGAAGGATTACTCGGGAGACGTTGAGTCAGTAATTAATTCGCAGTCTGCATGGAGCCAAGCGATGGCTCAGCGAGAGCTAGCCTTGGGCAATTTCTACACTAATCTTCGGGCTGTCGATGTCTCTTCGGCCTTGAATAGCTTGAATGTGATGAACACGCAGACTTTCCCAAGCTTAGTAGCGGCTCAACCCATTGATGATGCGGTAAATGGCTTAGCTGCTTTGAATGAACGCCTTGAAGGTTTTGAGAGTGAAATCAGCTCAAATAACGAAGAAGTTACTAAGTACTTAGATGAGACCTATCGAGAACGGATTAAAGAAGCGGTAAAAGACTCAATGGCTAAGACGGTATCGGAAACACCAAATGACCAGCTTACTCTGGGAATGCTTGTCACCTCGCTTCGCGAAAAGATGAATGCTGCAGTGGCAGGTTTCGTTTCTCAAATGACTATCTACTCGGATGAGGCCATTAATAGGATGACAATTTCCGATCAAGATAAGTTCTTTATGAAGAATGTTAACCAATTTATTAACCTCGTGGCGCCTGGAGTGGGGCGTGTTTCTAACACCACTTGGCAGGCTAGTCGACTATCGGAAATCAAGAATGCCGTCCAAGGGCAAGAAGTGACCTTGGATGTCGATTTAGGACAGATTGAAGGAACCATTCGCGACGTTCAGATTGATTTAACCGGGGATAATTTTGAGTTGGTATCGGCTACCCTCAATGGAATGGGGCTAGCTGTCAATGGAAATGTAGCGACAGGTCAACAGTTGAATGTTGCGGCATCAACTGCGGTTGCTCGGGCGACAGTAAGAGTAAAGCAAGTATCGGACGAGAATTTGGTGAATCTCTTCGCTCCGGGTACCGTTCGAGCTTATGTAATTACTCAAGAAGCCTTAGAAGTGACTGAACGCCAGAATGTAGTAGCGCCAGCTCCTACCCCAGCTTCGCCGACTCCAGATACTGGATCTGAAAATGGCGCGAACAATGCAACGCAACCAGCGCCAGCTCCTGCCGGTCAGCCGAATGCCCCGACTGTTGAAGAGCACGTTTCAACAACGGAAAAACAAATCTATCGGACCTATTCAAATGCGTCAGGGGTTTCAGCAGTTCAATTCATCTCGTCAATGGATACAGCACAGGCTGCGGTAGCGGATATGCAGCAGTATGCAGCATTGGCGGGGATAGCTTCAGCTTACTATGGCTTATCCTTGTCAACTGACCCAGTAGGGAGCAGTCTCAACCCAAGTCCACAGTCGCTTTATGCTGCGCTTTCCATGGAGCAGTTGTCGGATATATTAGTTCAGACAGTCGCTGATACTATTTCTCAAGACCTGAAAGAACAACTAGTAATTCCTAAAGCTTGGTCAGAAAATGCTAAAAAATTAAAAGAAGAAGCCAAGAAACTAGAGGAGTCCCTACAATCTATTCGGACGACTACAGGACAATTGAATGGAGAAGTTGGCAACTTAATCTCCTTAGCTCAAGGTGTTCATAATCAAATTGCCAATATTCCAGCCTTAGAGGTTACTGAGATGCCAGACAATGCCAATATGACAACTGTAACGATGGGAATAAACTCAGACTTACTCAAGTTAATGGGCGCTAGCCAAACCCTGATGGCCAATACAACTGCTAACCAAGCGGCGCTAGATTCAGTTAAATCTGGTTTGGGGCAACTCAATACCTCCGTCACGACGCTTGAAACCGAAGGGAAACAGTTAACAGAGAAGGTAACGACTTTGGGGGATAGCCTAGATACTGAGTATAATAATAATAAGACCTTCTTAGATCAGTTCAGTCAGGTCATGGCGAATACTAAGACTGGTAACCGCAAGAACCAACTAGTTTATGACTATCTCTCTAATCCTGTGAATGCGGATAATGTTGATACCACTTTGCAAGAATCCCGTGCGCCACAAGCGCAAAAAGTTGATACACGCTCTAGTCTCATCTTCTTGATGATTACCTTCATTATGAGCCTAGTGCTTGCTCAATTCCTGAGAGATTTAGACTGGACACGCCTGAATTTCTTCAAGGCAACAGAACGCCAACACCTTCGTAATAGCTTAGTACCTGTGACGGCTATTGCATTATCAGGTGGCCTCCTTGGAACTCTAATTGCGATAATTGGGGCTAGCCGATTAAACCTTGCAGGTAATCAGGGAATTGCCTTAGGCATTATTTTAGCCTTGATGGGAATGGGCTTTGTTCTCGTGAGTCATGGCATCTTGCTCCGGCTTAAGTCATTTGGTTTATTAGTTTTAGTTGGGCTTTTAATGGCGTATGTTATCTCGGCCAGTCAATTGTTTGATGGGGAGTTCGATAATCTCAACACCTTCATCCGTGGATGGAATCCGCTGACCTATATGGATCAACTCTTGACCGCAATTCTCAACTTCCAAACTCATTGGCTCCACTTAGTTCTGGTGCCGTTAGCAGCCCTTGTCTTGGGCTTGGCGATTAACAGCCATTATTACCGAAAACTAAGATAGGAGGCATGGCAGATGCGCAAAGGAATACTGTGGCTAGTTATCATAGTCGGAATCATCTTAGGGCTATCAATGCCTATCCAGGCACGTGATGGTTCACTTAAGATCGATACTAACCGTTATGATGCGACCAAATCCAATGAGATTAGTTATTCTGAGCAAGAGCGACTTTTTGCCAAGCTGTTTACGACGGATTTAACGGAGTTAATTAATCGTCATCTCCAACGCCAAGAGGCCCCTCGTCAAGCACTTGTACCTCAGCTCTTCCAAGCGCCAATTCAAGCTCTAGATCGAACTGCCAAGGCTAAACAAGTTGCCTTTACATCTGACCATCCAACACAACGCGTGGAACGCTATAACCATCGTTTAGCAATAACAGACCAACCTAAGAAACCTTATTTATGGGTTATATTCTGTCTTGCATTAGCTGTTTTCTGCGGGCTAATTTACTATTATTATTTCCGACCAAAAAGGCAAGGTGATTAAGATGACAAACCAATCGAATTATGTTCAAATCACGTTAGATTTGAGTCGATTAGGTGGGCCTAAGCTAGATTTAGCGGTCCCTCGCCAGATAACGGTGAAAAGACTCTTACATGAAGTGAATCAATCCTATCAGCTGGGATATGAATTGCTTTCCCCTATTTGTCGGAATTTAGAATATGAAACGGTGCTTTTCGCAACAGATCGAATTGGTAATAGGTCCGTCCGTGACGGTGTAACACTACAACTAGAACAGCTATAGGAGAAGACGATGATAAGTAAACAATATACAGCCGATTTAATACGTGGCAATCGTGATTTAATTGAACAACTCTTGACTAGCAATGCGCCATACTTCGCCCCTCTAACGATTCATAATGAAGAAGGCCCAGCTGATGACCTGATTGTAGAATGCCATTTGCCAGAAGATGGCTATCACTATGAAGCTGTTCGTCAGTTAGAGTTGGCGACACGGTGCCGTTTTCTTCTAAACTTGGCTACTGTACAAGAGGAATTAGCAGAAGGCTTGTTTACCTTCGAGACGAAACCTGATAGCTTCTCCTTTACTCGTAATGGTATGCCTATCTTTCATTTCAGAGGCATTCGTGAGAAATTGCCACCATACGAGGGCATGACCGAAGCCGAATTTCTTTCAAGCTATCAAGCTTATTGTGTAGCGGTTCTTGACCCTAAGACTAGCTTTGAGACTTTAGCGGAAGGGAAATTAGCCTTTTATAAAGGCAACCTATTAGCAGAAAAAATAGTTCAAGCGACGGACATTAATGCGATTCAAGACTTGTTGAAGGAAGGCATCCAAGCCGAAAAAAGTCGGATAGAATCAGATGAGATTCAAGTCAACCGCCAACAATATGTTCTAGTTCGTTGGGTGATGGGGATTTCACTCATTGTGAGTTTAATGTGTCTTGCCTTCGCTAGCTATTGGTTTTTGTGGGCAATACCGCTTCAAGCGCGTGTTAGTGATATTCGTATGGCCTTCATTAAACAAGACTATAGTGAAGTCGTTAGTTTGAGTCGGGGACTAGATAGTCGCTATATCGGCCAGGAAGATAAATATCTCATGGCTTACTCTGTTGTGATGACAGAGCCTCTGACACTCGACCAGAAGACACAGTTACTCTCTATGTCCATGCAGTCAAATGAAGCCTACCTCAGATTTTGGATAGCAATTGGTCAGGAGGACATTAATGAGGCGCTGAATATTGCATCCTACCTCAATGATCCTCAGTTAACCCTATATGCGTCTACTAAGAAAATTGATGAGTTACAACGTAACCCTAATCTGGCTGCAGATGAGCGGACCACCCAAATTGAGTCGGTTCAGAATAAGATAGATGGCTTGGTTAGTCAGTATTTCTCCTCAGAAGAATCAAGTGAATCGTCTAGTGCCTTAAGCGGCTCATCAGAGAGTGATGCAACTAGTAACGAGTTCCAAGCTAGCAATGAAGTGAGTGTCGAATCTAGTCAAGAGTCTGTCTCCAGCCAAACAGGAGAATAGGAGGGTTGCCCATGAAATTCTATTTGTCATATCAAGGGCATTACCATGCTATCGAACCGGGCCGACGCTATGAGCTAGGCGCTCAGCTTGCGTCAGATTTTACCTTGCCACTCAAGCAAGTCTATACGCTCATTGCCTCAGACAAAGAACTTGTGCTGGAAGAACAACACTATGATTTGGCGGGCCTCTATCCTGTAGAACTTGAAGGGATTACTTTCAAGATTTTGGCTTTGGGGCATCAATCAAGCTATTGGTTGCCTGATGAGCTAGTTTATCTATCTAAGCATCCCCAAGCGAGTATTCAATTAGAGATGATGGGTGAGATGACGCTGCATGAGGAAGGGGATTTTTATCGTGTTTGGAGCGAACGTCCCGTCACCTTGAATGGCCGGAGCATGCAAGGGAACTTCCAAGCTCAAGTCGGAGACTATCTCTTCGTAGAGGACGGGCATATCCTTCAACTTCGAGAGCATCATGTGGAAATTGGAAGTATTAAGGCAATCCATAGTCGGCTGCTACCAGTTGAAGCGGAAAACCACGAACGAGCTCAACGGGCAGCAGACTATCACCGTTCTCCTCGCATCATCCGAAAGGAACCCGAGAACAAGGTCACATTATTGGCCCCTCCTACAGAAGATGAACATTCAGGACAACCTATTTGGCGTACGGTTCTGATGCCACTTACCATGATTGGGATGACAGGCCTTATGTACTTGTTATCTGCAGGTCGTGGGATGATGTTCCTTATGATGGGGATGTCGGTGGTAAGTATTATCATGAGTGTCCATCAATACTTTTCTGAGAAGAAGAAGTTTCGAGATAAGCAAGAACGCAAGATTGTGACCTATCGGGAATACTTAGACACTAAGTATCAAGAAATCGCCAAACTAGCAGAGGAGCAACGCCAAACTCGTAGTTATCATTATCCTGCTGGGTCTAGTTTAGTTACTATGGCGCGCCATGTGGACCGACGTATTTATGAGAAGGGGGCATCTGCCTTTGACTTCTTAGCTTATAGTTTAGGCCTTGGCGACGTCAAACCAAGTTTCGACTTGAAATACCAAGCCGCAGAACTCAGTAATTATAACCGGGCAGTGGCGGATGAGGCCAGAGCCTTAGTAGATGCTTATCGCACAATTTCCCAGCTGCCCATACCTAACTCGCTGAGCTTTGGACCGGTCGGCTATATCGGGAATCGCCAGGTAGCGATTGAACAAGTTCAACAGGCCTTGATTCAGCTAGCAACTTTTCATAGCTACCATGATGTCCAATTCATTGTCGTAGGGCCGGAAGAAGAGCAAGAGTCGTGGAAATGGATGCGGTGGTTACCCCATTCCTACCTTAGCGCCCTTAATACTAAGGGTTTCGTTTTTAGTCAGGCTAGTCGAGATCGCCTGATGACCTCTCTCTATCAAATCATCAAAGACCGTAAATTAAAGGTTGAGACACAGAATGAGTCTAAGAAAGGGTTGCTCTTTTTACCCCAGTACATCCTCATTGTGACAGATATGAGTCTCCTCCAAGACCATCTCATCAGTGAGTTCATACAAGAGGATTTGACTGAATTAGGTATCTCTCTCATGATTGTTGAAAATGTCATGGAGAACTTACCTGATCATGTGAGAACCGTTCTCCACTGCGCGGATTGGCGTAAGGGAGAGCTTGTCTTGCAGAACGGAGAATACATTCAGCAGACATTGCAGCCATATGCTGCGATGTCGGAGCGAGAGAAAGGGCAATTTGCTCGCTATTTGTCGAGTATTCACCATGTTCTTACCATGAAAAATGCCTTGCCAGATAGTGTTTCCTTCCTCACGATGTATGGTGCGCAACAAGTCGGTGACCTGCAGGTCTCTGAACGTTGGCAGAATCACCACGCTTATCAAACCTTAGCGGTACCTATCGGCTATCGAGGTCGTGATGAGTTATTACAACTGGATCTTCATGAGCAAGCACACGGACCGCATGGCCTAATTGCAGGGACGACTGGTTCAGGTAAGTCTGAGTTGATTCAGACCTATATCTTATCCTTGGCTGTCAACTATCATCCTTATGAAGTGGCCTTCCTCTTGATTGACTATAAGGGTGGGGGGATGGCTAACCTCTTCCAACACCTACCACATGTGGTTGGGATTATCACGAACTTGGAAGCCGCTCAAGCCAATCGGGCCTTGGTGTCCATCCGAGCCGAGTTGCTCAAGCGCCAACGCCTGTTCGCCGAACATGGTCTTAACCATATTAATCAATACCATAAGCTTCGCCAACAAAATTCAGACTTAGAACCTATGCCACATCTCTTCCTGATTTCGGATGAGTTTGCGGAGTTGAAGGCTGAGCAACCAGACTTCATGAACGAATTAATTTCGATTGCTCGGGTGGGGCGGTCTCTCGGTGTCCATCTCATTCTGGCTACTCAAAAGCCAAGTGGGGTTGTTAACGATCAGATTTGGTCTAACTCTCGCTTCAAGATTGCACTTAAAGTGCAGGATATCTCGGATTCGCGCGAGATTCTCCACACACCTGACGCTGCGACCTTAACGCAGGTAGGGCGTGCCTATCTCCAAGTCGGCAATAATGAAATCTATGAACTCTTCCAGAGCGCTTGGAGTGGTGCCCCTTATCAAGGAGCAGGCGATAGCCAACCGCGGTCAGATGCTCTGACCCTCTACGAGATTGAGGAGACGGGACAATTACGGCCGATAAACCAAGACCTAAGTGGCTTAGATTATCAAGAAACGATTGAATCAAACCTAACAGAATTAGATGCCGTGGTAGAAGACTTATCGACCACCTTCCAAGCAAGTGGTGAGGCCAAGGTGGCTCAACCTTGGTTACCGCCACTTGAGGAGATGATTTTAGATTCTGATTTTGATATGGAACGATTTAAGACTTCGTGGCTATCGCCTCGACCACATTTTGCTGTGAACTTAGGGATTGTGGACATTCCAAAACGTCAAGAACAGTTGCCGTTCATCTTAAACTTAGACGAAACAAACAATATTGTGCTGATTGCCAGTCCAGGTTACGGCAAGACCAACTTTGTGCAACGATTGGCGCTTGAAGTAATACGCCATCAGACGCCACAGGATCTTCATATCTATCTCTTGGACTTTGGGACAAGTGGATTGATTAGCCTGTCAAACTTCCCTCATGTAGCTGACTATGTAACCTTAGACGACGAAGCTAAGTTGCGAAAATGGCTTAACATCATGGAGTCGTTATTGAGGGAACGGAAGGCACAGCTCGCGACTCAACATGTCGCAAACTTCCAACAATATAATCAGACAGTTAGCAAGAAACTCCCTATGATTCTAATTTTAATAGATAGTTTGGATGGCTTGAATGATTCCTCAATGTTTGATGACACTTATGCAACTTTGGTCAAGTTAGTACGAGAAGGAAATTCTCTAGGGATTCAAGTGGTGGTAACGGCATCGCGTTGGAATGCTTTACGAATTCAGATGCAATCAGCATTTAAGACTCGCCTAGCCCTCTATCTCTTTGAAGATTATGATGTAACAGCAGCAGTTGGTCGATTGGGGTATAAGATTGAATCTATTCCCGGTCGTGGTGTAATACGTATGGAAGATCTGGTAGACTTTCAATTAATGACACCATATGCAACGGGTGACTTTTTACAATATCCATCCATGATGTTGCAAGAGGCTAAGTTAATGCGAGACCACTGGCAAGGTGAATTGCCAGCTAAAATTCCAATGCTACCAGAAGTTGTAACGCCAGCTCTAATCTATGAACAAGTGCCTGCTAGTGCTAAGACGCTAATGATAGGGCTGTATAATGAGACTGCCAAAGCTGTGTTGTTCGGATTGAACGCGGCTATGATTATGACTACTGACAATCCTCTAATCTTGGAAAATTATTATCGCTTGCTAGATTACCATTATCAACAATATAACGATGAATATTCAGTACTCTTATTGGATGCTCAAGATACGGTGCATAGTAAGCTGTTTGTAGGTGGGCAACGCTTATCGACAACCCTATCTGTAACGGGGGCATTTAGTGGTATACTCCAGGATTTGAAAGAGCGCCTGGAACAGCCAGATAAAGAGTATAAAAAATGGATGCTGATTATTACTGACCTCAGCTTATTGGTTAATTCGGGTAATTTATCTGAACGGGATACGCGACTCTTAATTGAGCAAGGGCCAGCGGTTGGGATTGTGCCAATATTTGCAGGTATGAGAACACAGACTATTAGCTCAACCACCAACCAAGTGAAATTAGTGAGACAGATAGTAACCCAGATCTTATATGGTGGTAAACTGTTCGAGCAAGATATTGTCAGCGTACGTATTGGAGCAAGACGTGAGCCACAGCTTAAGGCGCAAGAGAGTTATGTTCTAGAAAATGGCGAGTGGCAGTTAGTTCAAATGCTAGAAGCGAAGGGTTAATCCGGTTGCATCTTACTTAGAATAGAGTCATCAAAGAACATTGAGCAAAAGTAAAGGAGGCAAAAAATGCGTAAAAATATTATCAGAGTAATTTTGGGCGTCCTAGCAATAGCGGTCGCATTATTAACTTATACTAAATGGAGGGATCATATGACTTTACGTAACTTCGATTACTTAGAAAAATTTTACCCCACTAAGGATTTAAGAGAGTTGTTCAAATACTTCCCGGAAGATTTTGCGATTATTCATATTAGGGAATTTACTGAAGCAGGAAACTCCGGGAAATCCATAAGGGTCATTATAAAAGGCGAGAGTAAAACTCAAAAGATTAGTGCAATAGCGGAACTCTACAAGGTTCTTCCAGACAAAAATGACAAGAAAATAGAGACAGTAAATCTTACCTATACGGGTGGCATGTCCTTTGACATTCCAAAAGACAAGGAGATTTCTACTTATCTCAATGATTTTGAACTCTTAATGGCGCACTATGACTATAGGGCTGAGGATTTTGCTAATGCTAAGCCCCTAGACATTTATGATAATCCTGTACAAGGATATTATGAACGACGTTATAATTTTGAAGCCTCAGACTCGCTTTCAAGTGACTATGGTGTGGACTTTTCAAAGTCTAAGTACGTGATTGAATTTGGTAAATCACCGTTACCTTTTGATAGATTTTTTGATAGTACCATACGCATTCGAATGCAAGATCCCGAATTTAGGAGTAGTGAAGCAAGAACGATGATAATTTGTAGTGAAACGATTAGTGCCACACGATCTCAGGAGGTTAGAAATGAGTGAAATTGAACAGTTGACGGCTCTAGCATCTCATGCAACATATGCAATGGAAAGAACGGTTATTGACTATTCGAAGGGCAATATAAGTGGTGACTTGAATGATAATGTTAATATGGCTGTAAAATATGCCCTAAAAGAAACGGAAAATGGAGATGCGGAAAGGTTACAAGTAAAAGATTACTATTACGACAAGAATACTGGGGCAAGCGCAACATTATTTTATGATCAAGAATCGGATAAAATGATACTAGCTTACACAGGAACTAATCTGACGAACGATGCAGATAATGATGCCCGCTTGATGGATTTTGAGGGTATTTTGCTTCAAGGAGGGTTTCAATATCCGCCAGCACTTGAAATGTATGATTCAGCAATAGCTAAGAGTGGCGGTCGTGAAATAATCTTAACGGGTCACTCATTGGGCGGTGCTTTGGCCCAATTTGTTGCTATGTTGAGAAATGTCCGAACGACCGTTACTTACGATCCAGCTCCTGTGAACTCTTTAGGGAAAAAAAGTACATTTGCAGTGAGAGACTATAATGAGTTTGGGGCGCCTATAGATGGTAAGAGGTATGATTTACAGGAGGCAGAAAAGAACTTTACTGGGCGAATTCAGAATATTCGATCTAATGATGATCCCTTAACACTTATAGGGCATGAATCTGGGGCCGCAACTTACTACGGTGAAATGGACACGATTATTACAAACGTAGGCCATGACATGCTTCCCTTCGGCAAAAACAAAAACTACTATGCCCGTGTTGGAGAGATTTTATCTCAAGAGAATAGTTATGCGCTTAATGAGTATGCGGTATATTCATCTGACAAGCATGGTATATTTTTGGGACTCATTATGACCAAGAAGTATGGTAATCTCCCTAGCGATACTATTGAGAAGATGTCACCAGTTAAAAGATTATCATACAATCATGAACATGCTGCCTTTAAGCTCTACCAGGAGCTCGAAAATGTTAGTAAAATAAAATATGTACTATACGCTTCTGATGGGCAGCTCACAAAAAATGAGGATATTTACCTTCGCAGTCAAGAAGTTCTTACCGCTTTGTCTGGTATACAGTCTATTATTCAAGCGTGTGTAATTGAGGTCGTTAATCAATATACTGACGGCATTAATACCTTGGAATGGTTGTGGGAAAGGGCTACCTTCTTAGCGAATTTCCATGGTTCTTGGCTAGATTCTGATGATATCGCCCAAACTTTAGCTTCAGAAGGGCTTACATATGAAAAAATGATTCAGCCAACGATTACAAAATTTCAAACAAAGATAAGTGATATTAAGAGCTATATATCGGAGATGGAAGCTTTAATCACTAAAGTAGATGCTTCAGTGCATAAGCTCTTGGAGCAAGATCAATTACTGGCTAAACAAATATCTGGCGTCCAATTAAGTAGCTTGTTTACCGATGTCCAGCTGAGTCAAATGAGACAAATAAACGCTCTGACACGGAATCCCATTAAGCCAGTTTTACCTTAGGTAAGTTATAAGGGAGGAATAAGAATGTTCGATTGGTATGTTAATTGGAAAAAGCGGGAGCAAAGGAAGGCTATCATAGAAGTTGTAGGTCGAATTCTGGCAAGCCAGGTACCAACTATAGAGAAATCTACTAAACAGGCTGTTAAGGATCAAGTTGTTCCGACAAAAAAGCTAGTGATAGATATACTAAACTCCCTTGCAGGCTCATTCTCAGGAGCAACTGGGAGAGAAGCAGACAAAACAATTCGTGAAAAAATGGGAACTTTGGTAAAATTTGAAGAGTAGAGGTGAGAATTATAAATTTAGAGGAAGAGGTAAAAGCATGCAAAAGAGCACTGCGAGAACTAGAACAAAAATATGAAGACTTGTCTCATATAAAAAAAATAGCAGCTGTAGATTGTGAAGATATTCGTGAGAGGATAGTCTCGGGGTTTCGAGATTTAGTTGATGATGTGGACATTATCTATGATGCGTTAAAAGGTATGGAGCGTAATTTCGATACTTTGGACGAGCAGCTTGGGGTCGATATTCAACATACTGAAAAGCAGATGGCTGAACTACGAGAATTAATTTGGCGATATGAAAAAGAGATTGAGGCAAATCAGAAGAACTAAACAGTCTCAAAAAGTAGAGGTGTAGAAATGTTAACGAATATTAAGATGTGGCGAGTGTGGAGTCACAGCCCCCAAGCACCGCAATTGCATTCTTACATCAACTTGCATATAATATAGAGGTAACAC
>ERZ772997.196-NODE-196-length-23988-cov-8.48013_pt1 | contig 23988 bp, 25 predicted proteins | sample MGYA00511127_ERZ772997 | MGnify/ENA primary metagenome ERZ772997 (study PRJEB29015, sample SAMEA2738070) | human oral metagenome | biome: human oral; feature: human-associated habitat; material: saliva | place: China | collected 2215 ... | reverse complement strand
GCTGCTGACTGTCATTGTTTCCTCACGTGGTGTTTATTGTGCAACGCGATAGGTCGTGTTCCGGTTTCTTCGGTCGTCTTCACGCACAACAAGGGAGAGTACAAAAACGGGAGCATTTTCTTCATGCGATAGCACTTTACTGCTCCCGTATGAAGAAAACACCCCCGGATTTAGAGTGTCTGATAGTCCACCAGTTTTAAACCTGGTACCAGCACTCCACACGATCGAAATAACAACTTCTTAGCGGCACAAAGTTGCCGCTTCCGGAGCTTGCCTAAGATTCGTGGCGTTCGCGGTACATGCCCAGCGGTCCCGCATCCGCATAAGCCTGCGCCGTGTTGTAACGGTACAGGCGCGGCGGGCGGTGGCGTGTACCTTCAATGCGCCGGCCGGTATCAATAATCGACTTTGAGGCCGCTATCTGGCGGCGGAAATTCGCGGGATCCAGGGTACGGCCAAGAATCGCCTCGTACACCTCACGCAGCTGCGCCAGAGTGAACTCTTCCCCCAGGAACGAGTGCGCAATACGCGAATATTCGACCTTATTCTGCAGGCGGTACAGGGCGTACTCCACAATCTCGTTATGGTCGAAAGCCAGCTCGGGAAGCTCATCTACCGGGAACCAGCGAATATTTTCGTGTACGCGAGTCTGCGAAACCTCAGTCGCCGGGATCGAAGCCCAATACACCACCGAAACCACACGCTCATGATCCGCCCCAGGCACCGGAACCGGCGCGCCGTTAATGCGCGCCGCCCGCGCCTCCGGGGCACGCAAAACATCACCGAACGCATACAGCTGCTCAAGGTACCCGGGCTCAAGGCCGGTCGCGCGCTTGAGCGTGTACCCCGCCGCCTGCTCCAGGGACTGCTGAGACTGCAAGGGGCCGCCGGGAAGCGCCCACTGGCCCTTATAAGGCTCGCGCAAACGGCGCACCAGCGGCAGCCACAGGCTCGGGTGCTGCTGCCCCTCCTTAGGGCGCAAGGCAAGGATGACAGTTGAAACCGCCAACGAAACCGAACTGTGATCACCCTCAGTGTGGTCGTCGTACGGTTCGACGGCGGGGGTGCTGTCGGGTGAGATGCTCATCCTTGCCTCCTGATCTGGTATGCACATACTTCTCTATTTTACGGTGTGAGAGCGCCGGTGTTGCCGCAATGGCGCGCCCGGCACATCGATACTTACATGAACCAGGGGCGGCCCCGGTGGGCTAGTCGATGGTCAGCTCACCCATGGCGTCCCAGCCATCGCCGTCAATCTGGCGGGAAACGATCTTCGGGGTTGCACGCAGAGCCGGGCGCATATCGGTCATGGCTTGGGCGAAATGCGCGGAGTTCACGTGCGCTGCCGCGCCGTCGTCCTCGAACGCCTCCACCAGCACGAACTCGTTCGGGTCCTCAACGCTGCGCGACCACTCAAACCACTTATTGCCTGCCTCGGCGCGGGTTGCCTCGGTGAAGTCGCGGGTTAAATCCAGCCACTTTTCGGCGTATTCGGGCTTGACGGGGAATTTCACAACAATAAAAATCACGGCGGACTCCTTAATAGAATATTCAGGGACGCCTCTATTTTTTCACAAGATGCGCCTGCGAGGGCAGCACCTAAGGTATCTCCATGTACTGAGGATGCGCGGGCAGCGGGTATTTTGCCTGAAAGCGGAGAAAATACCTCTTCTCGCGGTTAACCGTGGGGTAGGGTCGGTGCAGCCTTCTTATTTATGTGTGATTAGAGGCTTGGTCCGCCACTGTTTTTCCGCTGATTTTGGGTGTTGTGGTGCCTGTGCTGGTGGGTGTTTTGGTTGTCTTGTTGGGGGCTTTTTTGTTGTTGTGCTCGTTTGTTTTCTTGGTCGATAACGTTTTTTAATTTTTTAGTGATGCCTTGGAAAGAGGCGATTGTTCCTTCTGGGATGTTTCCTTCTTTGGCACGTTTGGAGAATTCGTTAATCGCGCCTTTTTGGGTGTTGCTGAGGGTTCCGCGTCCGATGGTCAGATCGGCTGCGTGGTGTGCGTCCATGAGCCGGGAGCGGCCAATCCCCTGGGTTTTTCTGTAGAGCAGATCGTCGCGGGCTTTTTCTGGGCCGAGAAGTCGTTGCCCGGGGCGTAGGTTGTCGCGGAGGTTTTTAAGGGTTTCTTCTCTGGCGGCTATTCCTGTGGTTACGTATGGTAGGTGTTCGGTGCGTAGTTGTCTGGGGTCGGTGGGGATTCCGAGTTTGGAGGTGAGGTTGTTGGTGGGGGCTTTGAGGTCTATGAGTCCGAGGGTTTGTGTGTCGTATATGCTGAGTTGGATGCCGGATTTTTCTTGTAGGGTAAGGTCGCTGCGTAGAAGGGCTTGGGCCATGGAATAGGCGACGGCGTCTGCGGCCCATAGGTTGCGTTCTGCGGTGGAGGATACCTGAACATAGTTAATGGGAGGAATAACACCATTTTGAGTTAAACGGTGTATGGTTTGTCGGTCTTTCTGATTTTCTTCTGATTGCCGAGTACGTTCAATAACAAAGGCTTTAACCGGATCCTCACGATCTGTTGCAAGTTTTAGGAGTGTGGTGAAGGATTCATTACGAGCATTGCGCATAATGCGCTGGGTTTCTTCTTCGCTGGCACCATAGGGTATAGAGGTGTGGACAGCAATAATATTGGTATCTGTGTTGGTGTAACGACTGGTTGCCCCAAGCATAGATATATTGTGGAAAGTATCTTCTTCGGTGGCGTGGTAATAGTCGCCACTAATGTCGGTGAGTTTGTGGCATGTTTTGTGTGAGGTAGTGCATGGTATGCTGTGTGGGCGAGATAAAACAATATTGTCCTCTGCACTCGTGAGCAACTCTGCCTAGCAAGTATTTTCTTATTAGGATCTTCATCCTTTGAGGTGAAGGGGTAGCGGAGGTGCGGCCATGGGGGGTATGCCGGGTTGTCCGGCCAAACCCATGGATCTCACATCAAGAGGCATCCTATCAAGGGTGCCTCTTCCTATAAGGAAGTGGTGGACGCAGATATATTTTGTGTATGCGTCACGTGTTACTCTAGGCATGTGAGATAAAACAATATTGTCCTCTGGCCTTCTGTATGAAGCTTCTGGAGGTGCGGCTGTGGGGGGTATGCCGGGTTGTCCGGCCAAACCCATGGATCTCGCATTAAGAGGCACCCTAATATGGGGTGTCTCTTGTTGTATGGGATTTGTTGGCATGTTTTGTGTGAGGTAGTGCATGGTATGCTGTGTGGGCGAGATAAAACAATATTGTCCTCTGCACTCGTGAGCAACTCTGCCTAGCAAGTATTTTCTTGTTAGGATCTTCATCCTTTGAGGTGAGGGGGTAGCGGAGGTGCGGCCATGGGGGGGTATGTCCGGTTTGGCGGGCAGAACCCATGGATCTTGCCCAGAAGGCACCCTGTATAGGGTGCCTTCTGTTGTAGGGTTTGGCAGCGTGTTTTGTGTGAAGTAGTGCATGGTATGCTGTGCGAGTGAGATAAAACAATAATGTCCTCCGCTCCCGTGAGCAACTCTGCCTAACAAGTCTTTTTGTTAGGATCTTCATCCTTTGAGGTGAGGGGGTACCGGAGGTGCGGCCATGGGGGGTATGTCCGGTTTGGCGGGCAGAACCCATGGATCTTGCATCAAGAGGCGCCCTAATATGGGGCGCCTTCTGTTTTTTGGAAGCCGTCGGTATATTTTGTATGAAGGGTCATTCATTAGGAATAGCTTTCCGTGCCTGACATACACAAACGACGAATAACGGCCTCTCACCCGCAAGGTGTACGATGACGAAAGATATTATTGCCTTCTCGTCATAGACCTAAGCAACCACCACATGAATCTGCTCCTTGGGGCGGGATACTGCTGGCGTTCAATGATCCTTCCATGGGTGCACACTACGATAGATTTTTACGTATCAGTACACGACCGGACAGATTCTTAGATCCGAAGGATACGCGCAAAGACCAAGGTTCCTAAGGATTACATATTGTCAGCCTGGCCAAAAACAGCACCATAAAAACCTAACCACATAAGGGCAGTGAGTCTGGCTGGCAGATTAACCATTATCGGACGGTGGTAGAGTGAGTTATCGTGCGCCTCAAGTGCCAGCGGATACTACCCACAATATCCGCCGACCTCTCCTCTTCTACTCCAGGGTGTTCTTGGTAGTACAGGACGGGACAACCTCAAATAAATAACCCTCATGGTATTCTGTGTGAGTGAGATAAAACAATATTGTCCTCTGCGCTCGTGAGCAACTCTGCCTAGCAACTTTTTGTTAGGATCTTCATCCTTTGAGGTGAAGGGGTAGCGGAGGTGCGGCTGTGGGGGGTATGTCCGGTTTGGCGGGCAGAACCCATGGATCTCGCATTAAGAGGCACCCTAATATTAGGGTGCCTTTTGTTGTAGGGTTTGGCAGCGTGTTTTGTGTGAAGTAGTGCATGGTATGCTGTGCGAGTGAGATAAAACAATAATGTCCTCTGGCCTTCTGTATGAAGCTTCTGGAGGTGCGGCTGTGGGGGGTATGTCCGGTTTGGCGGGCAGAACCCATGGATCTCACATCAAGAGGCATCCTAATATGGGGTGTCTCTTGTTGTAGGGGAGTTGTTGGCATGTTTTATGTGAAGTAGTGCATGATATGCTGAATGGGCGAGATAAAACAATAATGTCCTCCGCTCCCGTGAGCAACTCTGCCTAGCAAGTATTTTCTTGTTAGGATCTTCATCCTTTGAGATGAAGGGGTACCGGAGGTGCGGCCATGGGGGGGCATGCCGGGTTGTCCGGCCAAACCCACGGATCTCGCATCAAGAGGCACTTTTAAGGTGCCTCTTATTTTTATTCCGAAAACATATTGGATGCGAAATATAATCTAGAAAGCGTGGGTAGAGGGTATTTTCTCCGTTTTTCGGGCAAAAACCCGCTGCTCGCGGTTAACTGTGGGGTGGGCTCGGCGTAGGGTTAAAGGTATGACTACTGCACAGATAAAGTTCCTTGAGACGGACCCCGCCATGATCTCCGCCGAAACTATTCTGCGGGCGGCGGCGAGCGATGTGTACGCCCTGATTGCCGACCCTGCTCGCCACGCCGAGCTTGACGGAGGCGGATCAGTACGTGGACTGGTATCCGCTGAGACCTCTGAACTGCGAGAGGGTGATACCTTCACCGAAAAAATGTTCCTGGGCTTCCCATACCGCATGTCTCCTACGGTCGTGCGCGCCGAGAAGAACCAGGCCCTCTCCTGGCGCATGCCTGCCGACCACTACTGGACCTGGGAAATCGCAGATAACCACGACGGCACCGTGACCGTGCGTGAAACCTGGGACGCTTCCGAAGCGAAAATTTTTGGGTTCATCCCCGCTGCGCCCGTATTCCGTACATTTGGTGCGTTCGCGCGTAACCGCCGTAATATTGCGCTGTCGCTGGCGAAACTGCACCGCACTTTCGAGGGGTAAGAGGCGGTTTTTCCCCGCGAGCAGATAGTATTTCGACGAAAAGATAGCAATCCGTTACCTGCTCGTCGAAGATATTATCTGCTCGCCGTGTTAAGCCGATACGAACACTACTGCGCCGCGCGCCTGAGAATGTCGAGCACATCCAGCAGAATATCCCGATCGGCCTTGATGCGTTTGCGCGCCGCCGGGTTCGCCATGCCTCCCGCAAACGCCGCACTGTAATACATGCCGTCCCCCAGCAAAAGCACGGTGCGCGCCATCTTATCGTCCCCAATCTCCGCGCGAATCAGCTCATACCACTGCCCCTGGATCTCGTCCATGAGTTCGCGCGCCGCCGGGTTCTTATCCTGCGCCAACCGCGAGAGGGCAACCAGGCATATATCGAATGGGGTGCCCTGAAAGGTTGAGGTGTTGATGTAATAGGCGCTGGCCCCCTCGGGTGCGGCGCGCATCTTCTCAAGGTCTTCATCTGCGTAGGTGCGGGTGCGGTCTAAAAGCGCTTGGAAGAGCGCCTTTTTCGAGCCGAAATGATAGAGCAGACCGCCCTTAGAAACTTTCGCTTGGGCGGCGACCGCATCAAGGGTGGCGGCACGTTCACCGGCCTGTACCAGCAGGTGTTCATAAGCGTCTAGGATCTGTTCGCGCGAGTTGTTGGCGCGGGTCGTGCGGGGTTCGGAGGCGCTGGCTGGGGTAGTCATAATCACCATTCTACGGATTAGAAACTTTACCGTCTAGTTGGTATAGTTAGTGTGTCCGTGGTTGTCTGCGCGGTGCATCCTTACTACCCGAAGCAAAGCCCCTGGCAGCAACCCGTCTGCGGGCTATGAGCACTTGCCGCCCGGCGCATCTGCCGCAAGTGCCGAAAACTCCCAGATGCGTGTGAACACAACGATGAACAACTCATACCCCGTCACCGAGGCGCTGCCTATTCACGCGCCCGATCAGAAAATCAAACGGTGGATTGCCCTGACCGTGCTCATGCTGCCGGTGCTGCTTGTCTCGGTCGATAACACCGTGCTCGCATTCGCCGTACCCTCAATCGCGCAGGCGCTCGAACCATCCTCCAGCGAGCAACTCTGGATCGTAGACGCCTACTCGCTCGTGCTCGCAGGGCTGCTCGTGCCTATGGGAAGCCTGGGGGATCGCATCGGGCGGCGTAAAATCCTGCTGATCGGATCCGTCGGGTTTGCAGTTATCTCAGCACTCGCCGCATTCGCACCCACCGCTCTGCTGCTTGTCATTGCCCGCGCCGTACTCGGGTTCTTCGGCGCCATGCTCATGCCCGCCACGCTCTCACTCATTCGCAACATCTTCCGTGACCCGAAAGAACGCCGCACCGCAATCGCCGTGTGGGCGGCAGGCTTCTCCGCCGGTGCAGCACTCGGCCCTATCGTGGGCGGATTCCTGCTGAGCCATTTCTGGTGGGGGTCGGTGTTCCTCATGGCGGTACCCGTACTCGTACCGTTCCTCGCCCTCGCACCCATGACCGTGCCCGAATCGAAAGACCCAAACCCCGGCCCGCTCGATATGGTGAGCATACTGCTCATTATGATCGCCATGATCGGCATAACATTCGGCCTCACCCACATTTCTGAGGCAGGCGCGGATGCGCTCGCACTCAGCACCGCCCTTATTGGTGCCGTGTTCGGGTTCTTCTTTGTACGTCGTCAACTGCGCCGCGGGCGTGCGGGAACCACCCCCATGCTCGATGTTCGCCTCTTCAAAAACACCGTGTTTACCGGGGGGATTCTGGCGAACCTGTTCGCCATGTTCGTAGATGTTGGGTTCCTTTTCTTCGTCTCGCAGCATTTGCAGCTGGTTTCGGGGTACTCTCCCATGCAGGCTGGACTGTTCCTGATTCCCGGGCTGGCGTGCACCATTATTGCGGGCCTGTACGCCGCTAAGCTCGTTTCACGGTTCCACCCGGCGGTGATTGTGTCTTCGGGGCTTGCCTTGGGCGCGCTCGGGTACCTGTTTGTGGTGTTTTTCGGTTCGCGCAACGACCTTCTGCTCATGACTTCCTTCATGTTCTTAGGGTTGAGCGTGGGTGCGGCGCAGACCATCTCGAATGACCTGATTCTTTCCAGCGTTCCAGCGAATAAGGCGGGTGCTGCGTCGGCAATTTCTGAGACCGCCTACGAGTTCGGCACCGTGCTGGGTACCGTGGTGATCGGTGGCATGCTGACCGCAATTTACCGTGCACAGGTGACGGTGCCCACCGGTCTTAATGCGGATGCGGCCCATGCAGCGGGCGAAACCCTCGGCGGCGCGACCGCAGTTGCCGGGCAGCTTCCCTCGGATCTAAGTGCCGAGCTGCTGCATTCGGCACACGCCGCATTCGATTCGGGCGTGCTGGTGACCGCAACCTTTAGCGCCGTGCTTCTGGCGGTGCTGTCGGTCTTCACTTACCGGATGCTCCGCTCGGCACCCGCCGAACTGGAGAAAGCAGAACACTAGACCAAAAATTCTGGTGCTAAAAAGAGCCTTTATGCGAATAAAGCGGTAAAAAATACTCTTTATTCACATAAAGGCTCTTTTTTATCGTGGAGGCAGGTGCCGGAAACACACCGAAGGGGAAACAAAGCACCAGGAAAACACCTTTCGCAGGTTGAGAACCGTCCCGGCCGCTCACACCCGCGGGTGTTACGGTAGAAGCATCAGCTTCAGCAAGCACGCGCCCCACGGGCACCACCGGGCATCTGAATGTGTGCCGCTCCTCATGCTGGCGAGGGGCGGGCAGGGAGAACAGGTGGGGCGTGAGGGGACGGGAGGGACACTGTGGACACCAAAGACTGGATTGCGCCTATAGTTACGCTGGCAATTGGTGCCAGCACCATTTTTATCTCCTATAAGAACTACCAGTCGCAAACCCAGGCGAAGCCCTCCGAGCTGGCCCGTCTGGAGCTGTGGAGTAAGTTGCTTTCAGAGTCGGGAATTGATGTTGGTAATCTGCCGCCTGACGATAAAATCACCGCTGAACAGCGCGAGATTCTGGAGAACTACCGGGTATTCCTCAAACGCGCATCCCTGGAGTCGAAGCTGCGGAAGGTGGGTATTGAGAATAACCGCCTGTTCAACCTTCTGATGAAACGCGCCCATTCTCCCGTAAAACCTACCCCCATCGGGTTTGGCGACTCCATTATTTACTATCGTCTTATTCTGTGGCTTTTTGCATTTATTTGGATTCCCATAGCCACTATTTTCCTGGGTATTCCGGTGCTGTATTCGTTCGGGGCGTATCTGTACCGCATGTTTGTAACGCGCAGCGCCGATAATTATGTGGACTACTCAATGCCTGTTGGGTCGCTCGTCATTATTATTATTGGGCTTCTCGCTATTGGTGGGCTCTGGTACCTGCAGAACAAGATTCGTTCGGCGATTATCGCCAGTAACGTGTACTTCTATTTCTGGGATACGTACGGCGCGCGTAAGGGAAGCCGCGACTCGGCGCAGGCGTACGCTGAGAGGCTGACCGCGAAAACCTACTCCGACCTGCTCTTTATTGGGCAGTACGAGTTCGCCCAGCAGTTCCGCGAGAACATGTACATGGCGGGCATTCAGGAGATTGACGAGTACCCGCGTGTGCTCAGCGATGCGGGCATGATTCCGCGCAACCACCAGGTGGTTGAGACGACCGCCGACTATAACTGGATGGACCGCATCATTAACTGGGGACGCGCCAAGATTGGTATGGAGCCAAGGCCAGCGCGCATTATCTACTCCCTGGAACGTAAGCCCCCGAAAGATAAGGGGCAGCCGGGGTTCAACGAAGACCCCCAGCCGCAGGAGCAGCCGGTGAAGAAGAAACGGTTCGGTCGCAAACGGAAGCGGAAGGAAGGCCGGGTGCTCATGCAGGCTGAACCGGCGACGGAGACGATACCCGTACCCGCCGAACAGCCGCATGATGCGGCGGGGCAGGGCTCTGCTGCAGCTGTAGAACCGCAGCCGAAGGCCACCCCACCCACGGACGGTCCGGCGGCACCGTCCAGTAAGACGGTGGACGCTGCTGAGGAGGCCCCCGCAAAGACGAAGCGCAGCCCCTCAAATCCTCAGTCGAAAAACACGGCGGAGTAAAACCAGCACCCCAAATACTAAAAGTCTCTTCAGATAGAGCGTGTATTCAGCGTTTTATCTGAAGAGATTTTTGTGTCAGAAATATGCCGCGAAGCGTTATTTATCGTGAACGTTCAGGGGCTGTTCATGGGATGCTCAGGGCAGAAGCCTAGAGTGAAACTATGAGTACTACTAATCAGGATTTTATGAAACATGAGCATGGAGCGGCCCAAGCTCAACCCTCAGCTCCTGCGTATGTTGTTAATACGAGACGGGTGATAGCTCAAACCCCTAAAGAAGCATCATGAAGAGCTGATCGTAGGCATCCCGGGCCAGCGGATTATTCTCAGGCAGCAGAAAGGATGAGGAGAGCATTATGAGCACCGATAAGAACTATTCAGCGACGAATGATCATGCTCAGGAGCCGGGGCAGGAAGAGCCGGAGTACATGCAGCTGGCCCGGCAGGATACCCAACCGCCGCCGCAGGTGGAATCAGTGCAACAGGCCCAAACACGGACGCAGGCGCAACAGTATCCGGGACTTCCTGGGGCGCCGGAAACTGCTTCAAACAAACTAATGCCATATCAGGGTACTCTAGTGGCTATTCAGCTGATCAGGGTTATTCTGGAGTCGCTCCCGCTTGCGCTTTTGGTGGTGGTGATAGTTTCATCATTTTTCAAAACGTACGGTCCTCCTCAGGCAAACATCATCTTGCTAATATTTATAATCTTAATCCCTTATGAGGCTCATCTTGCTCTACAATTTATAGCAGTCCCGCAGCTTATCCGTGGAGTACGGTTATCGTGGGTGCGGAATATTAATATCTGTAGTCTGGTATTAGCGCCTATTATGGCTTTTTATGTATATATGTTTATGGGGTTTATGTTCCTTCTGGGGCAATCTCGGCGATATGGAGAAGAAATCGCCGTACTGCCTGCTGTCGCTGTTTTAGCTGTTGAAGTTGCCCTGTGTGTCATTATGATTGTGGCGGCGCAGAAAACTTTGAATAATCGTACTGTAGCTAAAGCAGCAATTTACTACAGTAATATATAGGAGTTTATGTATAGCGGTTCCAGAAGAATCACCTGGGCAGATATAGAAAATAACTAAATATTATTTATTGAGAACACTCAGAGGCTTTTCATAGGATGTTCAGGGCAGAAGCCTAGAATAAAAATATGAGTATTAATAGGAACCCTTCGGCGCCCGACCACGGCAATCCTCAACCTTCCCAGAGGAACCAGGGCGCATTAAGTAGTAACCCGCAAGGCTCAAGCCAAGAGCCCGAGTACACACAGCTATATGACGATAAAGGGGTGAGCGGTAAGACTCCCTCAGTGCCTCAGGCCGCCCTGGAGTTTCAGCTGTCCGAGGCCACAAAGGAACAGCCTGACGCTGACGTACCGCCCCCGCAGTTCTATATAGACCCCAAGACCCACCGGGGTCTTCTTATAGCGCAGATTGTGAGGAATATTCTGATTACTATTCCCGCGGTCATTACCCTCGTCGCATATGTTTATTCGGTAGTTGTGGCTATCGCCTCTACAAACGGTGAATACGGGTCTCTCGCATGGGGATTTGTGCTTGTTTTTACTATTATTGCATTACCCTATTATATCTACGTTATCTTGCAGATTATCGCATTGAAGCGGTTTAGGAAATCAGTCATGTTCCGGTGGATACGGGGCGTCAATATTTACAGTCTCATTATTGGCCCTATTGCTGCGGCTTTTTATGTGCCAGCTCTTATAGGGGGTCTTTTCGGGTCATTTATGATTTACGAAAGTTCATATTATTATATAGGGCCACTTTTTACAGCGATAAGCACTATTATAGCTGCCTATGAGCTCACTATGTGCATTTCGATGATTGTTGTTACGTCAAATAGTATTAAGAAGACCGCCCAGCCTTTAAAACAAGACCAATATGAAACACCTGAAGGGAACTCTCATGAATGGTCGTAGAGCACCTTCGCAAATGGCCGCACCCGGTGATTCCGTGCCTAATATCCCGTTCCGCACATTCCTCCTCAGGGCACACCTGCTAAGGATCCTCTGGGGTTCCGCTCTTGTGGTTGGCTTTGCGTGGTATTGGGCTGTAAACCTGGTCAACGCCCCCACCTATCCCTGCGGAACGACCCGCGACTATGGCACAGTACTTGAGCGCCTTGGCCCCTTAACCCTTTTCACAATTCCATATATTATCCATATTGCTTTGCAGGTCAGGGCGTATATGCAGTGCAGAAAAGAGGTGAATCTGCACAGAGTGCGCTGGATAAATATATACAGCATATTAGCGGCCCCCATGATGTCGGTTATGCTTTTTGCTGTAATACTTCCGATAAACCGTGAACCGTCTCCTGTTGTATACGACACAGTAATGTCTCTCATATTTTTGGGGGAAATAGTATTCAGCGTGATCATGATTATCGCTGTACGTAAAGCACTCAAATACCGGTCTTAGCAAAGCATATATGGTTAATCCTCATTGGTTGCACGCGGTGGTGCTACTGTTAGAAGAACACCGATATGAGTCAGGAGAGACCGCATGCGCACCCTTCACATACAACAGCAGGCTCTTAAAATCACCGACCACTACATTATTTATGATGATTTAGGCCGTGGGGTGTACCAGGTTGATGAAGAGTTCCAGATGAGGGGAAAGAAGATCACCGTACTCAACCTAGAAACTGGGGTGAGCTTTATGTTTACCCGCCAGGGAGGTTTCACGAACGAGTTCTATGTGGCATTCTCCACCGGTGCCCTGGTGAATATTAAAAAATACTTTGCGTTCTTCCAGCTAAAGCTTGATGTGGAATCCAACTGTGCCCCGCCAATGCAGGTGAGAGATGGGTACCTGGGGCGTGAGTTTAATGTACGTACCGAAGAGGCCGTTGTTGCAACTATCAATAAAAAGTATTTTACAATCGGCGACCAGTATGTGGTGATGGTGTATGACGATAGGTGTCAGGATATTGCTGTAGCAATTCTTTTGGCAATCGACTATATCTTGGACCGCAGGAAAGGTTCAGGAGAGAGCAGCGGCTCGTTATAATGCAGCAAGGCTTCGGGGTATGGGGGTGAGGCCCCGCCAGGAGGGGGTAATTGGCGGCGGAATCTTGATGGAATAGTTGTGATAAGAGGGGGCAATATGCCCCCTCATTTGCGTGGCTGCACGCCAATATATTCGGGGTGGGAAGCATACTTATGGCAGGTTCGGGTACACGTCTAGTTAATCTGTAAACCTTTGAGTGAGAAATAGAAAAATCTTTACTAAGGGTTGAAAGTTCTGGGTAGTGTCTCTAGGGTAGGTGATGGAGGGATTTTGACAGGAAACATTCTGAACTCGCTCAAGAGTGCGGAGGTTTGACTGTTTATTCCTCAGACATGCATCCGTAATCGCGTGAAAGGACTAAAGGCCATGCCAACCGACAACACTGGTCTTTCCCGCCGTAAGCTACTGCGTACTACCGCCATTGGTGTACCTGCCGCTGGTCTGCTCGCCTTCGGCTCTACCCTCGTGACCGCAACAAGCGCGAACGCTGTTGAGGTTGACGGCTGGTGGGGCCCTGAAACCTCGGCGGGTATCCAGCGTCTGATGATCGCTATGTTTCCTAAAGATCAGGAGATTTTTCCCGTAACTGTTGATGGGGTAATAAGCTCTCAACCTTCTTTTATGGCACCGTACTGTCCAGGTATTGTCGGTGGCTGGGAGTGGGTAGATCAAGGCCATGCAGAGGGATCAACAACTATTACTCGTATGCATGAGTGGCTACATAAGTATCATGAAGGGCTGATCTGGGCAAATACGCATTGGATCGGTGATTCGCTTATTACTGCTCTGCATAGGCACTACGGTTACACCCACGTCACTCAGGTTTCGGCAAAGAAAGACGGTATTAAACTCGGTACTCTGCCCGGCGGTGGTGGAGTTATTAAAGGGCTGCAAAACGAAATTAACCAGTGGGTCGGTTAGCCCACGACTCCCTCTCTACTGCATAGCCGGGGCGTATTATCTGTGGCTTAGAGCGCGCTCTGACGTAGTCTTTCCTATTGTTCTGAGCCTGAAAAATACACGAAGGAAGGGTGTCGCTATGGCGAATGAGCATTCTGGTATTTCTCGCCGTAAATTACTGTACACCGCCGCCATTGGTGTGCCCGCTGCGGGCGCGCTGGGTCTAGGGGCGAACTTTGCGGCCGCATCCGTAGCACAGCCAACGCTTGAAGCCGACGGTTGGTGGGGGCAGCAAACCACGGTGCAACTCCAAAAGTTCATCTTTACCCTCTACGCGCAGGAGCTTGGCAAACCCACCTACGGGTATGAGGAAGGCATCATAAAATTCCAGCCAGCCATACGCAAAAAAGAAAACCCCGGTCTAGGCAGCGGCTGGGATTGGGCAGCTGATGACGGCACGCAGGGTTACGACTTCACCATCTACTACCTGCAACGCTGGCTAGGCGTAGAAACTGACGGGCTCATCGGGCCCAACACCATTAAAGCTCTGCAAACCCACTACGGCATCACCGCAGACGGTCGCCTGGATGGACCCTCAGACACCATTAAAGCCCTGCAGAACGAGCTTAATCAGCATGTCAGCTAAACGATTAGTGCACTGCAAACCTGGCTTGGGCAGCCCGCTGATGGCGTACTTGATGGGCCCTCACCGACTATTGAGGCCCTGCAAAACTACCTGAACTCTCATGAAGTTGAGGCCTAAAAGGATAAGTTGTTATCGCACAAATAGTGTGACATTTTCTCATCTCGTGCATGTGGTGAGGTGAAGGAGGAATATTATGAATCTCGAAAACACCGGACTTTCCCGCCGTAAGTTGCTGCGCACCGCCGCCATTGGTGTACCCGCCGCAGGTGCGGTTGCGATGGGGGCTACCTTAGTCACCGCCCCCGCATCCAATGCGGCCATGATTGCCGCCGATGGTTATTGGGGAACCGAGACCACACGGATGCTTCAAACACTCTTCAAGCTTGATGTGGTGGACGGTATCGTCTCAAGTCAGCCCGCATCCCGTGCGAGTGCTAACCCTGGGCTGGCAGGTGGCTGGGACTGGGTTTCTGATGCTTCTGCTAACGGCTCACAAACCATTCGTGCCCTTCAGGGCATGCTCAAAGTGACCCAGGACGGGCTCATCGGGCCGGGCACTATTTCCGCGCTTCAGGCACGCTACAAGCTCACCCAGGATGGGGTGCTGAGCGCTGAGTCTCCCACCATTAAGAGGCTCCAGGCTGAGCTCAACCGGGTCGCTTACGACTAGTTCAGCATCCAAAGCTTCAGAATCCATACCAAGCTCTGGATATACCTTCTCGTAAAGTGAGGATGATAAATAATGACGAACGAACATTCTGGTGTTTCCCGCCGTAAGCTCTTGCGCACCACCGCCATCGGCGTACCTGCTGCGGGTATGCTCGCCTTCGGCTCAACTCTTGTGACTGCACCGAGCGCTAATGCGGCTACGGTTAAGGTTGTTTGTTGATGGATTGTGGGGTAAGGAAACCTCGGCTGGTGTCCAGCGTCTTATGAATCTTTTGTACCCCCAGGCTGGGCTTGTTGTGGATGGTGTCATCAGCTCTCAGCCATCACGCTTGAAACAGCCGGGCCTTGCTACATTCGGTTGGGAATGGGTGCCGGACAACCAGGCGGCTGGTTCGCCTACTATGTATTGGATGCATAAGTGGCTGGGCGATATACGCCATGGCCTTGACAGCTCCACTGCGAAGTATCATATTACCCATTCATTTATTTTTGCGTTACAAAAGCATTACGGTATTCCGGCTGACGGGGTACTGGATGATTCCTCCAAAACTATTAAAGGTCTGCAAAACGAAATTAACCAGTGGGTTGGTTAGTTTATAAGACCCTGCCAGGCCTTTCATTGAGGTCTTTTCCAACTTCTGTACCTAAAAATACGTGAGGAAGGACGTTATATGACGAACGAACATTCCGGTGTTTCCCGCCGTAAGCTGCTGCGCACCGCCGCCATTGGTGTTCCCGCAGCGGGCGCCGTGGCCTTTGGCGCTAGCCTGGCGACTGCCCCGGCGGCAACCGCTTTGGCAGAGGACGGGTACTGGGGCTCCGAAACGACGGTTGAGCTGCAGAAGCATCTTAACAGTGTAGCTGCCGCGAATTCCGCTGTTGTGGGTGGCCTTCCCCTTGACGGGCGGATCGACAGCCAGCCTGCCTCCCAGTCCAGTGCGAACCCGGGCTTGACCGGTGGCTGGCAGTGGGTTTCTGATGATGCCGCATCCGGCTCAGACACCATTAAAGACCTGCAGCGGTGGCTGGGCGTGAACGCTGACGGCCTGATCGGCCCCAACACGATCAGCGCCTTGCAGTCTTACCTTGGCCAGACGGCAGACGGGGTTCTTGATGCGCCTTCACCGGCTATTGTTGCGCTGCAGCGTAAGCTCCTTAGCAGCAACTACCCCTAAACTGAGTACTATGTGAACGCGCGGCGCCCCCGGCGGGATACTTGAGGCTATTCGTAGCCCATAGGTTCCCTTCCGGGGGCGTTGAGCATATACTAGGGGCCTCTGCACGTGGGTTAGTGCAGAGGCCCCTAGTATTTATGCGGGTTTTTACCCGGCTCCCTAGTGCTTAATCGGCTCGCGGGAGATCACAACCTTTACCGCGTTATGCTCGGCGGCGTTTGCGAACAGGTCGTATGCTTCCTCGAACTGGTCGAAGGTGAAGTAGTGGGTTGCCATTGCCTTTGCGTTCAGGCGGCCCGAACGCACCATGTTCAGCAGGTTGCCCACGGTGTTGCAGTTCACCAGACCCATGTTGATGTTCACGTTGGAGATCCACATGGTGTTAATCGGCAGCTCCACTGGCTTGCCGTGCACGCCCGCGTTCGCAATGTTGCCGTAGGGGCGAACGATCTTGGTGCAGGTCTCGAAGGTCTGCGGCACGCCCACGGCTTCAATCGCCACGTCCACGCCCAAACCGTCGGGGGAGAGGGCCTTAATTTTCTCGATAAAGTCTGGATCGGCTGCGTTGACCTTATCGGTTGCGCCCAGTTCCAGAGCTTTGTTCATGCGGTTATCGTCCATATCGACGGTAATCACGCGCCCGGCACCACACAGGTTCGCCGTCATGATCGCGCCCAGACCCACCGGACCGGCACCAATAACCGCCACCGTATCGCCTGGTTTGGTGTTGCCGTTAAGAATACCCATCTCGAAACCGGTCGGAAGCGCATCCGTGAGGAAGAGAACGTCCTCGTCCGTGAGCCCCTCGGGAACCATGTGCACCGACGTCTCGGCGTAGGGAATGCGCACATACTCGGCCTGGGTGCCGTCAATCATGTACCCGAAAATCCAGCCGACACCGCCTACGGTCTGGCAGTGTGAGGGCTTATTGTCCTTACAGTATGAGCACTTGCCGCAGTTCGTGACCGCCGGAATAATAATGCGGTCACCAACTTTCAAATCGGTGACCGCAGAGCCGACTTCGGTAATCGTGCCGATAGCCTCGTGGCCCAGAATACGTCCTTCTTCAACCTCGGGAACGTCGCCCTTGAGGATGTGCAGGTCGGTGCCGCAGATGGTGGTGGTATCAACGCGAGCAATCACATCAGTGGGCTCAAGGATGGTCGGATCCGGAACTTCCTCCCACGCCCGCTTGCCTGCGCCATGGTAAACAACTGCCTTCATAATGACTCCTTCGTTGAGTTCTATGGAGGGGGGAGCGGCGGTAATAATGTCATCACCACTCCTATAAACTTATAAATATATGTTTATAAGTTATATGTCTATTAAACACTAAAACACCTCAGCTGCCTAGATGTTACTCAGATTACATTTAAGGTTATGGTGACTGTAAGAGGCGGTGGCGGTACATTATTAAGCCAGGTTTAAAAGCGAGAAGCGGGTTTTTGGCCAAGAAGGTGATATTTTCCCACCTTTTCGGACAAAAGCCCGCTTCTCACGTATACGCACGAGGGGAGCGATACCGCACGCCTCATCGCTTAGATACTTGCGGCGTGCCCCACTTTCACGTGGCTGTGGCGGTCACGCTCCGCATCGTGATAATCCGACTTGAAGCCCTTGAGCGCCACCTCAATATCGTTTTCCTTCGCATAAACATTGGAGAAGTCCTCAATCAGCTCCAGTACATCGCTGGCAATATACGAAGAGTTCTCGGCATTGATCGTGACCTTCGAGCCGGGGCGAATATTCTTCAGCGTCTTCTTAATAGCCGCCTTATTCAGGAACGACACCTCCTCCGCCAAATCCAGCGTGATTTCGTCGGCCTCCGCCAGCTCCTCACGGCTGAGGTAGTAGGCGCGCTTCATATTGCCCTGCAGCACGAAGAAAATACTGATTGCCAGGCCAATGCCCACACCCTCCAGAAGGTCGAGGGCAACCACAGCATCACCGCGCGATGCCGGTAAAAGCCCTCATGGGCGGCAGAAAAACACGACGATAAACGCATGGACGCGCCCGCAAATGGTAGGGTGGTTGCTAAAAATAGGCTGTATATGGGGGATAGTATGGCGGACAACTACACATACCGGGATATTTCCAGCGGTGAAGCATTCCGCGAGCACCTGGGCTCACTGGGCTGGTCGAAACCACGCAAAAATCAGCCCGTATTCACCCAAGAATACGGTGAAGACCTCATATTTCGGGCCGCTTTTCTCTACGCAACATTCAACCATACGCCGGGGAACTACAGCGGCATCCCGGCGTTTTATGTGATGTCTAAAAAATGGCGTAAAACCCTGCGAAAAATATCGGCACACCTCGATCAGCCTCTTAAATCTGTGCCCTCCCCGCATGACGGCGATATGTACTTTATAAGCGTTGGTCACCCCCGCTACCACGAATTTGTAGATCACGAAGCGAGAATGACCTACCTGAGACCCGACGGGACACTCAATATAGAAGCATTCACTCGTTTCAGCACCGCCGCTTATCGTTTCATGGAAACCTTTGACCTAGCGGATTATGTGGCGCTCACCGAGCAGGAGCTGCAGCAGCAGCGCCTCGATACCGTGCTGCCGGATGTGCTCGGGTATTTATCCGTAAACACAATGAACGACCTGCGCGATGAACTCTACCGGAACGTGCACGCACATCTTACCGACCACGACGCCACGCTCTTCGCGGATCAGCACGTGCTACGCCGCCGGTGGGATGTTATCGCAGACTATTTCTCACTGACCTAGTACGACGGTGAGAACCTTGAGACGGACACGGCAAAACCTTAAACCGGCAGGGAATGGGCGGTCTCAGGAATGCGCCTGACTCGCTGGCGCATCCAGGTGAACACCCACACCAGCACGAAAGCGGCGACCATCGTCAGCACAATCGTGCCGCCAGTTGGCAGGTTAAACGCCCACGAGAAGTACAGCCCCGCCGTCGAACACAGCACGCCGAAAACCGGTGAGAACAGCATCATAGTACCTAAACGGCGGCATGCGAGCCGCGATGCACTGGCCGGAACCACAATGAGCGCAAGCACCAGCACATTCCCGAGCGTCTGCAAAGAAATCACCACGGAAACCGTCACGAGCACATACAACAGAATATCCAGCCACAGCACCGGCAAACCCAGCGCCCGGGCACTCTCACGGTCCAGGCTCACCGTCACCAGCTGCCGATGAAACAACCACAGAAGCAGCAGAATCCCGGCGGACATAGCCGCCGCCTGGGCAATATCGCCGCGTGAAACCCCCACAATCGAACCGAACAAGAAATCCTGAATCGACCCCGAATACCCCGGTGCCAGCGAAATAATCACAATACCCAACGCGAACGAACCGGCAAAGAAAATACCGATCACCGAATCCTCACGCAGCTTCTGGTTCTGACTAAAAATAGCCACCAAAACCGCCGTAATAACGCCCGCGATCAAGCCCCCGAACACCAGGTTGCCGCCGATAACGAACGCAACCGCCAAGCCGGGAAACACCGAGTGGGCAACCGCATCGCCAATAAAAACCATGCCGCGCATCATCACATGGCACCCCACCACGCCCGTCACCAAAGAAGCCAGCGTCACTGCGGCCAGGGCACGTGGCAGAAACGCCAGGGAAGGGTTGAAAAGGTCAAACAGAAAATCGAGGGGGGTAATCATGCCGCTGCCTCCTGCGGGGTTACACGATGACCGGCAGGATGCCCCTGCCGGGTGCCGCCGGTCGAGTCGCCGCCTGCGCCCGGAACGCCAATCTTAGGCGATGGGCTTGTGCCCGTGCTTCCGCCTTTACCTGTGCTTTCACCCTCGCCCTCAAGTTCGCGCCCGTGCACCCAGGCGTAAAGCTGCTGCGGTGAAAAATCCTCGGCTTTGCCGTCCAAACTCAAAGAACCGCGCACCCCGCACAGCCGCGAACAAGACTCCTGCGCCGCCACAATATCGTGGGTAGACATCAGAATCGTCACACCCTCGCCCGCCAGCTGCCGGTACAGTCCGGTGAGCGCGGACTGGGTAGGCGCATCCACCCCCGTGAAGGGCTCGTCAAGAAGCAAAAGCGCCGGTTCAACCGCGAGAGCACGCGCCAAAAGCACCCGCTGCCGCTGCCCGCCGGAAAGCTCTCCGATGGGACGGTTCTTCAGCGGCATTAAATCCGTGCGTTCCAGAGCGTGAAAAACCTTGACCCAATCCGCAGTTTTAGGGCGACGAAACCAGCCGATCTCGCGGGTTCGCCCGGTCATGACCGCATCCTTGACGGTGATCGGGAAATCCCACTGAAACTGGTGCTTCTGCGGCACATAGCCGATGCGCGCCCGCGCGGTGCGCGCAGTACTGCCCAGCACCCGAATGCTCCCCGAAACAGGATGCAGCAGCCCCATAATGGCACGTAACAGCGTGGTTTTTCCGGCACCGTTCGCCCCGAGAAGACCCACAAATTCGCCGGGGTTCAGGGTGAGCGAAAAGTCCCGCAGCACCGCCCGCCGCCCGTACCCCGCATAGAGGTTCTGGATGCTCAGCGTCGGATTTTCACTCCCCGTCGCGGGGTCGTTTTTGGAGCCTAGCACGGTGGTACCTTTACTCATCCCGCGCACCCTTTCCGCTCGTCATGATGCGCTCGGCCTGCACCTGCGCGGCCTTATTGCGGCGCATCATGAAGAGGCCCGCTGCGGCAAGCACCGCCACAGCCCCAGCGCCGAGCGCCACCGGCAGGACAGGGAACCCGCCGTATGAGGCCCCCGGACTATCGGAAGCCGCCGCAGAGTGCGCGCCCTCCGATTCGCCCGCCGGTGCCTGATCTGCGGCCTGCTGAGCCAGAGTGTACACCTCGTCCGCAGTCACCGAATCCCCGATGGCGAACTTCATATAGCGGGTATCGGAAACAACCGAACCATCCGCGAGCTCCGCACGGGCCGTCACCTTCAGCAGGTAGGCACCGGGCTTGGTAAACACCCAATTGGCGTGGGTATGTGTGTTCTTCTCAACCCATATATCCTGCGGCTCGTGCTTGGACGAATCCCACAAAACCTGCGGCTTCGAGAAGTTCCCGTTCTCCAGGTACAGCGTGAACTGCCCCGGCCCCTGAACCTGCTCTAGGGTGAGGGTGACCCCGCGCGGGGTTTTCTGCACAAGCCCCGGGTCCTGAGTGGTCCAGCCAGGCCAGACAACCCCCTTCGTTTCGGTCTGCGGAATCACATACACCTGCTCGCCGGGTTGTGCACCCACAAACGAATACCGGTCATCATCAGGAACCTGGCGAAGGGCCGCATCGGAGCCGCGGTACAGCACATCATCCACGCTGCGCCAGATGGGTGTAGCGGCATGATCGTCATGGATCATGAGCTGAAACTTACCGTCGGTAAAACGCGGGCCCATATCAACATGCCCGCTCGAAATTTCGGTGCGTCCCGTGCCCACCGGCTGCTCGGGTGAGAGCGTCTGCTGCAGAGCCTTCTGCTCTTTGCTGAGGTTATCCCCACTCGGTCTTGACGAGGCGGCCGCCGGTGACGGGTCGGCATGGGCAACACCACCAGCCGAAACCAGCAGGGCAGCACTAAGAGCAGCCGAAATAACCTTCTGACCAGTATTTATGCTAAAAATAGAATTCTTCAATGGTGTTTCCTTCACAGTACTAAAAGTGCATTTTGCGGGCGTCTACAAGCCGCCCATAGCCCGCTGGATAGCCCGGGCATTAGCGCGCATCATATCCGCATAGTGGGGCACCTCATCATCGAGCGAATCAGAATACAGGGTGCCCACCTGAACCCCGTTTTCATGGGCGACCTCACGCAAAACCGGGCTTCGCGCGCGGGTATTCTTATCAAGAAATATGGCCGGTACACACAAATCCCTGATAGTGCGCTGCAGCCGCTGCCGCTGCTGGATGCTCGGCTCACTGCCCGCCACCGGCGTCACAAATCCCGCCACCGTCAGCCCATAAGTGCTCGCCAGATAGCGGTACCCGTCATGGGTGGTAATCAGGTTTTTCGAGGCCTCGGGCAAAGACGCATAGATGCCGCGAATCTCCCAGTCCAGCTCATCAAGCTCACGCATAATGCGCTCGGTATTCGCCGCATACAGGCTGGTTCCGGGCGGGTCAGCCTCAGTAAGAGCATCACGCATGACCTGCGCGGCCGCCTTCATATTCGGCACCGAATGCCATATATGCGGGTCTATCTCGCCGTGCACATGTTTGCCAAGCACCGCCTGCGCCAGCAAATACACCTGCCCCCGATGCTCGCGCGAAGATCCCCTCAAGAACCCGTATTGGCCACCGGCAGGAACCTCCTGCAGGGTGCGCGAAGGAACCGCAATGATCGTGCGAGCCAGGTCGTGTTCGGTGACTTTCCCGCCGCTATCGGTGCGAATCACAAGCCGCCCCGTATATGCCTGAGCGGCTATATCCGCATGTCCGGAGGCTAAAACGGTCGTATTTGTGCCCAGACGAGAGGCAGCCTCGGCAGGGTCCTCACCCACCACAACGTGCAGTGTTCCCTGCGCCTGCCGCACCCCCTCGGGTGCGTTGCGGGGCGTTGCCAGAACATCAAGTTCGTACACACCGGCATCCGCAAAAGCCCACGAAAGATGCGTATGCGCCTGCAGCGGAAGCTCCAGCGACCCCATATCGCCGGTACGCACTCTCACGCCATCCTGCGTGGATTCCTGCGTGCCGCGTGCCTGAGAATCGCACATCATCTCGACCGCGCCGAAGGTCTGCGTAATAAACGCCGCAACCTGCCCGGGACCCTTCACCCGGGTAACAGAAAACGCGACCGAAGCATCCGAATCTGAGGGCGACTCAGCGGAATGGGCGGCGGATGCGCCCGAAGACTCGGTGCCCTCAACGCGCAGCCCCAACCAGATAGAATCCAGCGAGGCATCCTCCACCACGGGTTCAAGCTTGCCGCCGTACTGCTCAATCCTCTCGGCAACCGCCACCTGCGCCGAACCCTGCGGCAGGTTAGAGCTCACCATCGCCACCATTTTGCGCTGTTCCAGCAACAGACCGTTGGTGAACGCCAGCCGTGCGTAGGCGACATCGCGCACATCCCGCAGGCTCGGCTCATAGGAATGCGGGTCTGCGCCATTGGGAATGAGGGCGTGTACCCGCGCACGCTCACCGCCAACAGCACGCGCCACATCCGCCAAAATCGGGGTTGTTGCCACCACCTGAAGACGCCCCTCGGCATCAAAACCCAAGGACGTATTCTGTGCGGTGCAGGCGCTTAATGCCGCGCAAACGGGCAGAAAACCCAGGAAAGCGCGGCGGCTGAGCCCATTACGCGGCATGACGCTTGCGGCGGCGCACGGCGTACACGATCATGCCGCCTAAAGCGACAGCAAGCACGGAGGTGCTGACCATAAACGGGTTAAAACCGGCCCCAGTGCTGGCCAGCTGACCGGCAGCAGCGGCCTGCTGCGCATCCTTAAGTTCCTGGTTGGTGAGGGCGCAGTCCTTACCCGAGGCGGTCTTACCAACGATGCGCACCTTCGTGCCGTCCGGTTTCGTCACAATACCGCTGGCCGCATCCACGGTGCCGCGCCCCGCCTGCTTATCGGGGGTTTTGCTCTCGCCAGCGGGCGTATCATTGTGCGCACCTCCGCGGTGGCCGCCGTTATCTGCGGGTTTCTGCGCCTCCTGCTGCTTATCGCCGCCGGAGGTGTTTTCCCCGCTGCCGTTACCCACCGTGAAGTTCAGGGTGGAGGTGCTCTCAACGGTCTGCCCGTTCTTCAGGCGCACCTGCCAACCGATCGTCACCCGGTAGCGGCCCTCCGCAGTAAACACCCAGTTGCTGTGCTGGTGCGTATTCAGCGGAACCTGAAATGAGCCGCCGCGGGAGGTGAACACTTTCTGCCCGGCGGAACCGAAGTTACCTGAGAGGAACACCGACATTGAGCCGGGGCCGTCGAACCCCTTCAGGCTCATGGTGACCGGCCCGTCGGCCTGTTTGAGAAGCTCAGGATCCTGGGTACTCCACCCCAGCCACGGCACGCCCGCCTGCTGGGTAGCACCAATCATGTGCACGGTACTTCCCGCGGGGGCAATATCTTCCATGCCCGCCGGGAATTTCAGCTTCGCAGCATC
>ERZ772997.193-NODE-193-length-24315-cov-8.23631_pt1 | contig 24315 bp, 19 predicted proteins | sample MGYA00511127_ERZ772997 | MGnify/ENA primary metagenome ERZ772997 (study PRJEB29015, sample SAMEA2738070) | human oral metagenome | biome: human oral; feature: human-associated habitat; material: saliva | place: China | collected 2215 ... | reverse complement strand
ATGCACTCCTTCCCTTATACACACCACCCTATCAGCTTTATATAGCTTTATAAAGCTGATAGGTGCAAGAATTCTTGCACTCGGCAATATTAGAGCAGGAAAGATGAAGACAAAATCGAACTACCTTATGGTCTTTCTGATTATCACCTTCGGTGTGGACGTGTTGGATCGGCACATGAAAATCGAATATATAACGGTTCCAATAATCCTCATCATCATGCTGATCGTTTTCCCCAAATTGTTCACTATCTTTAAAGGGAACGGCACAGAAAATAATCAGCAAAACCGCTAGATGTGACGGGTCAGCTCTTGGGCATTGATAAATGCGCAACAGCACTATAAATTCAGTTAATCAACTGTTTCACTCATAGTTACCAGCCCATTTCGCTTTTGGGGATGCGCACCGACTTGGGGAGTTTTTCGCTGGCACGCAGGCGGCCGACATCCGTGAGATATGGATCGGTAGCGGTGACGACCGCATCCAGCATGCCGAGCACCCGCAGCACACGAAAAAGTACGTCGGTACGCACCGATTCGCCCTGCTCAATGCGCCGCAGGGTTACGGTCGTAATGTCTGCACGTTCCGCAACCATCTGCGCGGTCAGACCCATCAGTTTACGTTGGATGCGCAACTGCTCGCCTATCGTCCGCGCGGCCCGGCGCACTTTGGTGGGAATATACACCATAATCTCCATACCCTCATATAGAAAGAACTCTTTCTATTATAAGTGATAATAGAAAGAATTATTTCTATATAGATGAAAGTTTTATGCCCAGTACCCGCTTTCAACGACTCCCTCATCTAAAAAATAGGCCTCTCATCCAAAAATTTTTAGATGAGAGGCAAAAATTTAGATGAGGATTTGGATGAGACCGCACGGCGCGCAGCCGCGCGGAGGCTACACCGTTCGGGGCTCTGCCTCTTCGTGTTCCTGAAGCATTGCCTCGATCACCTGCGCCACGCCGTCTTCCCCGAAGGGCGGGCAGGTGCGCCCCACCTTCTCAATCAGTGCGGGCTGCCCGGATGCCATCGCATACCCGCGGCCCGCCCAGCACAGCATCTCGGCATCGTTCGGCATATCGCCGAAGGCCATCACCTCGTGCGCCTCAATACCGTGCCGTGCGGCAAACTGGGCGAGAGTGTACCCCTTATTCACGGTCTTCGAGCCCATCTCAATCAGCGGCTCACCCACAACCCCGCGCGTGACCGACACCAGCTCACCCACGGTCTGCGCCACGCGCGCCTGCAGAATATCTGGGTCCATGCCGGGCACGTGCACCAAATATTTAATCACCTGCTCCCCCGCAAACCCGTCTAGCGCGCCCAGCAGATGCTGCTCCACCACGCGCGCACCCTCAAGCACTTCCCCGCCCTCATACGGGCCCTGAATGTAGACGGTATCGACCGTTTCAAGGGTATATGTGGCGTTGGGAAAAACCGGCTGCAGCAGCTCGTGGGCGCTGCGGATAGCGTGCGCCGGGGCCCCGTTCACAGCTTCCACCTCGTCAGCCCCCAGGTGATAGATGACCGCCCCATTCGAGCAGATGGCGTAGGAATCGAAATCGGTTTGTTCCCTAATGGGTGTGAGCCAGCGGCTGGGGCGCCCGGTCACGAACACGATCTGGATGCCCGCCGCCCGCGCAGCCTGAAGGGCGTGCAGGGTGCGGGGGCGGAACCGGAAATCCTTCCCAATGAGTGTGCCGTCAAGGTCACTGGCGATCAGTCTAATCATGCGGTAACGGCTAGTTTTCTTCGTAGGTGACAGTCAAAAAGGCGCGCGCAATGCCGTGGAAGAAGAGTTTAAAGTTCACGACAGCAGGTGAGGTGTTCTCGTCTACCTCAAGTTCGGGTACGTCCACGGCGGTCACGCAGAAAATGTACCGGTGCGGCCCGTGCCCCGCCGGAGGTGCCGCACCCAAAAACCCGGGAACACCGGCATCATTGCAGTGGGTGAGCGCACCGTGCGGTGCGGCTGCGCCCGCCTCAAAAGAGGTAACAGCAGCCGGGATGTTCGATACGGTCCAGTGCCAGAACCCGCTGGGGGTGGGGGCGTCCGGGTCGTAGCAGGTGATAACGAACGACTGAGTGTCTGCAGGGAAGCCGCTCCACGACAACTGCGGAGAAAGGTCCTGCCCGCCGGGCACGCCGAACAGCGCCGACAGCATTGTTGTCGGTGCCGTGCCGCCATCAGTAATGTCGGTGGAGGTGAGCGTAAATTCGGGCAGTTTCGTCAAACCCTCGTAGGGGTCGCGGGGCAGGGGTGCGTGGCTGGTGGGGGTGTAGTCGGGCATAGCTACTCTCCTTATATTCTGTATCCGGAATGAAGGTTTTTAGCCCGCTATAACGCGGATCTTTAGCCGTTGAGCACGGCAAGCAGTTCGTGGCGGTTTGGCGGGTTCGCCCCGGATCGGGAAACTGTAATACCGGCTGCGGTCGCCGAAAAACGCAGCAGCTCAGAAATCTCTTCACGCTCAAGCGCCGCCACCTTCGCACGCGCACCTGAGCCAGCGATACCGCGATCGAGCAGGCCGCAGATGAGCGCCGCCATGAGGGAATCGCCCGCGCCCACAGTATCGGCCACCTGCACACGGTACGCAGGCTCCTCAATACCCTCAGGGTAGGCGCGGGTGTAGGCGATCGGCCCTCTCTCGCCGCGGGTCAGCACCACCAGCTCAGCCCCAAGCGCCACCCAGGCGCGTGCCGTCTCCGCAAGGGAACGGTCGGGGTACAGCCACGTGAGGTCTTCATCGCTGGCCTTCACCACAGAGGCGAGCCCCACAAACCGTTCAGCCCACTCCTGTGCGGCGGCGCGGTCACTAACGATACTGGGGCGGCAGTTCGGGTCGTAGCTAATGAGCGCGCTCTCACGGGCGGCGGTGAGCGCGTTAGCGACCACATGCGCACCGGGTTCGAGCATCGCCGCAATGGATCCGGTGTGCAGCGCCTGGGAGGTGCGGGCAAGTTCCACCAGCTCGTTGGCGAGCGCATCCAACGACCAGTCAATATTGAACTCGTACTCTGCGGCACCGTCCTGCCTAATATGGGCTTGTGCGGTGGAGGTACGCGCAGCAGTGGGGGCAAATGGCACGTTCACACCGGAGGCCTCCAGGTGCTCGCTGATGGCGCGGCCGTAGTCGTCGGCTCCGTAGTGCCCCACGAACTGGGTGGGGTGGCCTAGGCGACTCACCCCGACTGCCACGTTCATGGGGGATCCGCCGGGGTAGGCGTGGGTTTGTTCGCCTTGTTTGTGGACGACATCTACGAGGGCTTCACCGATCACTGTTAGCATGTTTTCAATTCTACCTGCGGGCGGGCCTGCGTCGTGGTGCACGCACCACCTTCTTACCTGTCTTTTTGTGGGTTTTTGCCGTGGCTTCTTCCTCCTTTGCGAGGGGTTGTTTGGGTTGTTGCGCTCGTATCACAAATGGGCGTGTGACGTGCGCGTATTCCCGGGCGGTTCTGAGCGCACAAACCAGAATTACCCGTTAGACTTGAGGTGAAGCGGTCAGCACAGACCGGCACGAACCGCCCCTGGCATCCCGGGGTGCGGCGAGTATATTACTGACGACGATGTCCACCTAGGAAGAAGGTCAAGAGTGACGACTCCCGAAAACGCTCACGCACAGTGGATTGCCCGCGAGACCGAGGCTGAGGAGCTAATCCCCCTCATCGGTAAGCTTAACCGTGAGAACGGCGTGGTGCTGAATATTCACGGCCGCAGCCTGGTCAATAAATCCGTAATTCAGATGCTGCGTTTGCATGATGGTGCCGCGAAGATCGACGGCGCACCTCTGAATCCCGCGCACACCCTTGAGCTGGTCCGGGCCCTGGCCGACCTTGACCTTGGCCCCTGCTCCATTAATATTGCGTCCCTGCACCGTCAGCATGTTGATGCGGGTTCCCCCGACTTCTCCATGTGGCTGCCCGAGCAGGTTGGCGCATCGGTTGGCAAGAAGGGCGAGACCGTCAAGCAGCAGGATGTGGTGCTCTACGGTTTCGGACGCATTGGCCGCCTGTTGGCGCGTATTCTGCTGGAGCGTTCCTCATCGCTGGGTGCAAACCTGCGTCTGCGTGCGGTGGTGGTGCGTAAGAACACCGAGAACGACCTTGAGAAGCGTGCTTCTTTGCTGGCACGCGATTCGGTACACGGCCCGTTCAAGGGCACGATTAAGGTAGATGCCGAGAACGACACCATTATTGCTAACGGTCTGCCGGTTCGTTTCATCTACTCCTCGGATCCAACCACTGTGGATTACACCGAGTACGGTATTGAGGATGCGCTTCTGGTCGATAACACCGGCCGCTGGCGCGATGTTCCGGGCCTGACCCAGCACCTTGAGCGCCCCGGCATTTCGCGCGTTCTGCTGACTGCCCCTGGTAAGGGCGATATGAAGAATATTGTTTTCGGCGTGAACGATAACATCATTACCGACGACGATAAGATTCTTTCGGCGGCATCCTGCACGACCAACGCGATCACCCCCGCACTGAAGGTTCTTGATGACGTGTACGGTGTGGAACGCGGCCACGTGGAGACCGTGCACGCTTTCACGAATGATCAGAACCTGATCGATAACTTCCACAAGGGTGATCGTCGCGGCCGTTCGGCGGTGCTGAACATGGTGATTACCGAAACCGGTGCGGCGCGCGCTGTTTCTAAGGCACTCCCCCAGTTGGAGGGCAAGCTGACCGGTAACGCTATTCGCGTTCCCACCCCGGACGTTTCGATGGCTATTCTGAACGTGAAACTGGCTAAGCCCGCCGGGTCTAAGGATGAGCTGAACGAGGTCTTCCGCCAGGTTGCCCTCAAGGGTGAGCTTCGCCGCCAGATTGGTTACTCCGATTCGCATGAGGCCGTCTCCACCGACTTTGTGGGTTCCCGCAACGCGGGTGTGGTGGATGCGCTGGCCACCGTCGTCACCGACGACTCAGCCATCCTGTACGTCTGGTACGACAACGAGTTCGGTTACTCCTGCCAGGTGGTGCGCGTGCTGGAACGCCTAGTGGGTGAAGAAGCCCCCTCATACCCCGCACAGTAGGTTGCGGCCTGCGCACTCGGCGACACACCGGCGAGTAGCGACATAAGTGCTGCGGCGTCAAAAGACGGCTTAGGCTGCTCTTTTGACGCCGCAGCGTTCTCTGGGGGTATCCGCTGCGGCGCGCGAAGGAGGTCAACTATGGGGGCGGAAACGCTCACGGGCAGAATCGTGAACGCCATAGACCTTATTGACGGCATCTTAGACGCGGGCAGCATCCGCGATTATACAAGCCGGGACCAGCTGATATTTATGCGGGAGCAGCTGACCAGCATGGCCTCCCACCTGCGGCACCGCACCGCACCCGCCGCGGACGCACACGCCCTCATGAGCCGGATGGTGGTTGATTCGTGGCCGCTCGATAGCACGCTCGGGCGGCAGCTGGTGGATATTGAGGATGACTACCTGGCGCTGCTGCAGGGCACCCGGAGGCACCCGTGACGGGCAGGATACGCAAGCTACTATCGTCATGCACCCGGTGGGTGTCGCGGGAGGTTAGACAGGAAGAACTCAACGATTTCCGTGTGGCCGTCACAGAAGGCAGCGGCGGGGTGCGCATCAGGCTGTCGGGGCTGCTGGGCAATAGTGCACTGGGGATTTGCGCGGTGACGGTGCGTACCCACGGCGGTCGCGTCAATATTATTCTGCGCCAGAGGCTTTCAAACGGCGTGTATTCGGGCAGTTTTGACTGTGAGTTCAGTGTGCCTGCTGGTGTTCATGAGGTCACCTTCGGGAGCGGGAACGCAGTTATCTGGCGGCGGGAGCACGGAAGACCTGGGAACGCCGCTGTTTCCTGTCGGTAGGCTGGCACGCACGTTGCACCAGCAGACACTCACGCCTTCACCTGCGGAAAATATGGTGCAGGCCCTCATCGGATGATGCCGCCTCATCCTCGTAAACCTGCACGGGTTCTGCCTCACCGCATAGCAGGTACCCGTTAAAGTTATCGTTCGGCACGTAGCACACAACCCCTGCGGCCCGTGATGCAGCGACCACTTTCTCCTGTATCTCTTCTGGGCTTGCCTCCACCCGGTAAAGGCTCACCAGCAGCGCCGCGTCTCCCGTTACATGCCAGTACAGGCACAGGCAGCGCAGGGCGTTGAGCTCCACCGGCGGGATGCCCTGCAGCTCGCTGGAGGTGACCACCAGCACGTTCTCCGCCGGGCAGCCTAGGGTGACGGCAATAAAAGCCGCTAATTCCTGCGGACTCAACCGGCTTTTCACGAAAAAATCAAACATGCGGCTCTTGTACCTGCCCTTCTCCCCTAGCACTCTGTGTACCGGCGTCACCATCGCTGTGAGTGTCTAAAAACTGCTGGAGGCGCCGGGACAGCCCGTCCGTTTGCGGCAGACTCACAGTAAAACATGAGCGCAGAACATCCAGCAGCGAAGCGGCGTCGGTGATGGTGCGCACCCTGCGGGAACCATCCGGGCGGTGCAGAGTGTAGCGGGTATTCAGCAGCGTGTGGCGGCTGCCGTCCGGGACGGCGCGGGCCGCCATGAGGCGGGTGCGGAACGGCGAGTGCGGGTGAGTGGACACGAACCAGTTACCCACCTGAAGGTCAATGCGGCGCTGCGGCTGGCGGTCAAAGGTGTACAGCAGCTGCTGCTTGGCACCGGTGACAGCGCATAAAACCAGGCCGTCCCGGTGCGGTTTTAGGCGGTACTGCCCGTGCGGGGTTAGCTGCGTCTGTTCGCTCTCAAGCAGCAGCGGGGCGGTTGGGGCCAGCCCGCCGAACCCCGCATCCACCAGCCACGGCTGCCCTTTAAGCGTCACCTGAAGCAGCATGTGGGTGCGCGCCCCAGCCTCCTCCAGCCGGTTATTGGGGATGACGCTGCCGGTGAGTGGGCGGGCCTCAAACCCGAGCAGGGTGAGTGCATCAAGCAGCAGCAGGTTCAGTTCGTAGCAGTAGCCGCCGCGCCGCTGCGCAACAAGCTTACGGAAGATGCTGCCGCTATCAATCGGCACGGGCTCGCCCAGGACGGTGCTCAGGGTTTGAAACGGCAATGCCGCCATGTGCCGAGTGAGCAGGGTTTTCAGTGCGGTAAGGTCGCACCGGGTGGGCTTAAACCCTATCAGGTGAAGGTACTCACCGAACTGTGCGGCGTCCATGGCATGTCCTCTACACGGTCAAAACTGTGACCGTTCCATTATCTCAGGGGTTGACCCGCTGAATACGCAGAATCCCGCCGGGCTACAGGAATACTGGCGGCGCCCGCAGCTTTTCCGGCGGCGCCCCTAGGCCGGGCCGAACACCTTCTCCAGGTGGGCTATATAGTTCACAATATACTGTTCAACCTGCGGGTTTTTTATGACGTCATTACAGATGAAGGTGGGCAGCTGCGAGGTGCCAATGAACTCGTTAGCCTTATGGAACGGCAGGTATACGGCATCCACGCCCGCACCGCCGAAAAAATCACCGGCACGGGTGAACGCCTCAAGGGGTGCGTTCCAGGTGAGTGAGAGCATATGCTGACGGCCTGTGAGCAGGCCGCCGGTGCCATACCCCTCGGTGGGGCTGGCGCTGCTGCGGCCATCATTGGCGAACAGCATACCCGCGCCAGCGGTGAACACCTCGTCCACGTATTTTTTGACGGTCCACGGTGGGCCCATCCACCAGCCGGGCATCTGCCAGATCACCGCATCCATCCACAGGAACTTATCTACCTCCTGCGGCAGGTCGTACCCCTCATCAATGACGGTTTCACGCGTGTGGTGCCCTTGAGCCTGCAGGGCACTGCGGGCGGTCTGATGCAGGGTGTGGTTCAGGCGGCCCGCCGAGTGGCCGAATGCTTTGCCGCCGTCCAAAAGTAGGATATTCACGTGTTCGCTCCTTAATCGCTCAAACCGGTACTCACTGAACAGCCTACCGATGCGTACCGCAAAAAACGACCCGTTTCTTAACCTGCCTACCCGCAGCACCCCGCTGAGTGCAGCATAATTCCGTCGGGCAGCGCCCGCGCATGACCCTACTTGCGGTAGAGAACCCCCCGGTGCGCCTGAAGTGTCAGCGTGCTGGGCGGGGTATTGCCGGCGGCGTCTTTGAGCCCGCTGGGCACACGCACCATGCGGGAGGTGGTGCCCAGGTTAATGGCCGCCCAGCCGTGTGTAAACGCCCGCGCATGCACCGCCCCGTCGCTTTTCACCGCCTCGGCGGGGGTGCCCAGATCGTACGACATTTCTGGGGAGAACGGGGTTCCGTTGTAACTATCGTGTTCGGTGGCGGCAATACCCGTGAACTGCCCGCCGCCGAAAATCCAGAACCCCGCCAGCCCGTACAGCAGGTTCTCGTCCGTGCCCGTCACCGGTGCTTTCGGGCCGCCGGAGGGGGTGCGCAGGATCGTCACTTTCGGCGCTGTCCGATCGGCGCGCTGAAGCCCCTCGTCGTAGGCTAGACGCACCTGCCCCTGGGCGCCGCGGCCAATGTGGCGGCTTTGCAGCATGGCGTAGGTGGAATCCAGAAATTCCTGGGCGCCCCAGCCCAGCCAGACTTCCTCAAAACCGCCGCCGTAGGCGCTGTGCGCCTCCCATTTGCCCCACCGCAGGCGGGCCTCGGCAATATTTGGCACCAGAATCTTACCGGCCTTGTTCAGCTCGGCGCCCGCGTACTCGATCAGGTGGTCCAGGCCCGCGCGTACAGTCGCCATGGAGTCGACGTTGCGGATAGGCAGGTTCAGCCCGTAGTAGTCGCTCTCAATATCGTTATCGCCCATCACCCCGTCAAATGGCGAGTCACGCAGTTCTTTGACGACCGAGTCCATCCAGTACCAGCGGTAGTCGGAGTCCCATACCGCCATCTGGTAGTGCTGGGGGTAGCCGCGCCACTCAATGAGTGAGCCGTCCGTACGGCGGGCGTACAGGTCTTTGCCGTTTTGCAGCGCCTGTTGCGCCGTATCCCAGGAGACCCCGGAGGAGTAGATGGGCCCCGGCTCGTAGGAGCGGGTAGAGGAGAGGCATTTATAGGCCAGCACCACCATATCCGGCGCATTCTTTTTCAGGTACAGTGCCGCGTCCTGCTCCCAGGGCTGCAGAATAGCAACCGAATAGTTCTGCACAGCAAACTCTAGCTGTTTCCGGGTGATAGGGTCCCCACCGTAGCGTATCCACGCACCAAAACGGCCGGGCACACCAGCCCGCAGAGCTGTATTATTAATCATTCCTCAGTATATTTTGACGGTCGTGCGGGCAGCCCACCAAGCTTACGGTAGATGCGGTTGTAATGCTCCATCACCAGGCTCAACTGGAAAAACTTCTCCACGCGCGCATACGCGTTACGGCTATACTGCTCATACAGCCCAGGGGTTTCCATAATGATGCGCAAGGCGCGGGCAAAACCGGTCACATCCCCCGGAACAGTTAAGATGCCACAGTTACCAATTTCTTTCCCGTCGGAGGCGTCCAAAATATCGTCGATCAGCTGCGACATGCCGCCCACATCGGTACTCACCAGCGGTATGGACGCAGCCATCGCTTCCAGCGCCACGACGGGTTGCCCCTCATTATAGCTAGGCATTAACAGCAGGTCGTAGTTCGCCAGCATTTGGCGCACCTTCACCGTCCCGTGGAATGTGATGAACTGGCCCATCCCCAAGTCTTCAATCAGGTTCAGGCACTGCTGGTAGTAGTCGATGCGGTGGTCGGTGGGGCCCAGCACGTCCAGGTGAAAGTTCATGATGCCAGCATCACGCATCTGCGCCAGGGTGCGAATCAGATCCGCCAAGCCCTTAATCGGCACCACGCGCGCAATGAACACGAACCGCCATACGTGGTTGCGGGCGTCCTCAAAGATTTTCATGCGCGCAGCCATGCGGGCTTCAAGGGCCGAGTGCACGCTCTCAATCAGCATACCGTTGGGCAAAATAATCGCGTGATCTTCACGATCGCCGGGGTTCAGCTGGTCGATGGGCGCACCCAAACCGCGCGCCTCTTCCAGGGCCTTGGGGTACAGGTAGGTGATCATGTCGGCGCTCGGGTAGCAGAACCTGCCCATCTCAATGAACCAGGTGACCCAGACTCGCTCGTCGAAGGTGACCGGGCGTTCCATGAACAGCTTATAGTCGGCCGTGACCGGCTTATCCATTGGGCGTTCAAGCTTCGTATTCGCCGTGTCGCGCACATACAGGTTGTGTTCGGTCAGCAGGAACTTCGACCCGTAGTCGCGCGCAGCGGCGGCCGCAATGAGCGAAGCGTACCCGGTGGTGTGCGCGTGGTACACGCGGGCGTACGGCATGTTCTGGCGCAGCAGGGCGTACAGCAAAGACGTGAAATCGCGGACCTTCCAGAACAGTTCGGTCAGCGGAATCTCGGAGAGGAACCCCCAGGTGCCCATCGCCTCCATGAACTCGCGGCTGCCCACCACCGAGAACAGCGGGAAGGAGCGGGTGCGCGGGTTAATACCCTCATCGTACAGGTCCCACAGCGGGTTCATGTCCCCCTTCACCAGCGCGGAGAACGCCTCAAGGATGCGCCGCACCAGCTTTTTCCGCTGCCGCGCGTTCATGCGCAGGTGCGTGGGGTCGCAGTCGTGGGCGAATTCTTCCTTAAACTCTTCCATGCTCAGGTAGATCACACGCACCCATTTAACGTTCTCCGGCACGCCGTAGAGGTCTTCTTGGGGGGAGTTTGAGTCCCAGGCGATGTGAATAATCCCGAACGTCAGATCCGGGTTCTCCGAGACAATGTCGTGCACCACCGACGACACCCCACCCTTAAGGTACGGGTAGGTGGACTCCATGACGATAGCGACATCGACATCCGGGTAGTCGGGGTCTGGGGTGCGCGGCGCCGGTGCTGGGCGGCGCAGAGGTTCATAGACGTTTCGCATGTGGTGTTCCTAGTGGGAAAGCTACCAGGCGAGCGCGCGACGCCAGAAGAGAGAATGCTCCGGCGAAGCCCACGCGCGGCGGTAGAAGGTGTAGGCGATAATGGCGAGTATGGCCTCCCCCAGGATAAGGGGGAAGTAGCCGCCCTCGTTGGGCATAATGGCGAAGATGATGCATACCAGCACCAGGTGCGCCACACCGATAAGCTGAGAGATACGGTACAGGCCCATGAATTCGATCTGGTAGTTGCACAGGGTAACCACCAAGAACAGCCCGGCGGCAATAATGCCGGCGAACCCTACGGGGAACACGTGCGGGATGGCGACGAGCATGATCAGCCCGGTAATGACCGAGGCGAAAATGGCGACCGTGAGGCTGCGAACCATCGCGTAGTTCGACACGTGGGTTGCTTCTTTGGCGGTGTTGGTGACCTGGGCGAAGGGTTTCTCTTCGAAGGTGCTCCACAGTTTCTTAATGACGAGGTTCACCCGGTCTGCTTCGGCCACGAAGAAGTAGTTGTAGGCCAGCACGCACGGGATGAGGCTGATGTAGATGGCGACCACGTTAATCTGCCCGTGGGCGGCGACGAACAGCACGTACTTATCGGCCCACAGCACCGAGCCGGTGAGGAACCCGCGCAGCGCATCCTGGGCCACATGAATAATGGGGGTGCGGCTGAATACTTTGAGCTGGCGAATGTTCTTGCGCAGGCACAGCAGCAGCACAATAATGCCTGCGGTGGGCGGCAGGAACCAGAAGATGGGGAAGAACAGCAGCGCCGCCGCGTACCCGAGCCAGGCGAAGAACCAGTCCACCTGGTTTTTAGCCAGGCTCGGCAGCACGAGCAGCTGCGCGAAGGCGAGGTTAAGCACGCTGAGTATGAGGTAGGAGGCAACAGCGGATGCGCTCCAGCGCATGATGAAGATCAGCGGCAGCGCAAAGAGGATAATGAGGGGCAGGGTGGTCAGGTAAATGTATGGCCAGTTGCGGGCGAACGCGGCTACGTCGCTCACGCGCTGGTATGCGGGGGTTTTGAGGAGGGCTTTGAGCTGGCGAACTTTTTCGACGGTACCTTCCTTGAGTTCCGTCTCAAGTCTTTCGGTGAGTTCTTGACGGTTTTTTGCGACCCGCTTGTGTTCTAGTTCGATGGCGCGGTAGATGGGCATACAGGCGGCCTGGCTGAGCCAGGGCACGGTAATGGATGCTGCAAGAATAACGTGTACGAGGGGTACGTCGCCGAGACGGTACCTGCCCAGCTCTGGTGTGACAACCGGGAAGACGACCATCAGCAGGGCGACGGGCGATACGTAGAGTAAAAAGTTGTAAAGAAGACGCAGTTTTTTACGCGTGGCGTCCTCTTGTGCGTCGGTGGGTGCCAAGGGAATATGCCTTTGTGGTTGGGGTAGTGGTTGGGTGTGGCTGGTTATAGTACTAGTCTACGGTGATTGTGAGCGAGACCTTCACACCCCGTGCGGGTGGGTGCACCGTGCAATGTGTGTAGTGTTGGCGGCTGGTGCTTGTCTCGCCTAAATATTGTTTTATCTGCGTCTAAGCCAGCTGCGGGCGGGCCTTTCCATCATGTTGTCCTCAAGGTATAGGCTTACGTTAACTTTCAGTCTGTACATGATATTAGCGCACACCGGGATGGTATTCATTAACCGGTATAAATGCGCGCGTTTATCGTCGGGGTTATTTCCGCGTAATTGCGGGTTTTACCTTGATTTCTAGAGTATTTTTCCTTCGGCGTGGTGTATTTAAATCTCTACTTAACGGCGAATAAAATGAAATATTATTCGCGTCACGTTTGTTTGACGTATTGTGTAAAACACCGTGCTAACTGCCTGCGGCAACAATCTCCAGACGTTTAATAATGCCCCCATACCCCCGTAGTACGTCAAATTGAGATTACCAATAAATCCCTCACTATGTGTGGGGTTTCACACTAAAAACCACATTTTTATGGCCTGCACCACCCGAAGGCGGGCGCGGGGTGCCTTCCCGGCCCGCAGTGCACTTTCAAACCGGATGGGTGTCTCCTTGAAGCCGGGCGCGGAGCACAGCGAAAGGCCCGGCACCCCCGCCCTGTCGAGTGGGAGCACCGGACCTTTTCAGCCTTATCTGGCGGTAACGCTCCTTAGGATGCGCTAGAGAGCGTGCGCAGGGCCACCGAAATCACGGCCAGACGCGGGTGCCCGGCCGGTGCCGGTTCAGCCTCACGGATTTCGGCGAGAACACGGTCAATATTGCCCACACGGGTCGGGTGGTTCTCAACCCATTCCTGAAGCGCCAACTGCGCCCCGGCGGGGGTGTGCGTCTCATGCTTACCGTTCTCAGACGCCACAGAGATCGCCAGCTCGGCGGCGGTCTCGTACAGGCTGCCGCGCATCGCCTGCCGTGCCAGGGTCTCCCAGCGGTCATTACGCGGCAGCTCGCTGATCAGGCCCAGCAGCTGATCCACCTTGAACCGGTCGTAGGATGCGAAATAGATCGGCGCCAGCTCGGTTGCACCCAGGCTGTTGTCCCGTGCGGAACGGATAACGTCCATGAGGGCGTAACCTTCAAACCCGCGAATCCAGATGACGATAAGATCCTCCGGCAGGCCCCACTCTTCACCGAGCACACGCTTAGCGCGCACCCGCTCACGGGAAGCTTCCGAGAGGTATTCAGGCAGGTTGTGGCGCAGGGAGACAACCTCACCGAAGTTCTGCAGCATCTGGCCGATGCTGATGCCGGCAACCACGCCGCGCTCAGCAATCAGCCAGCGCACCACGCGGTCCAGCACACGCTGGTTATCACGCAGCACCGTGTACCATGCCTCCAGGGCGGTGGTGGCTGGCAGCGCGCGGTGCAGTGCGGCAGCCTTGCCAAGCTCAAACAGTTCGCGGGCCACAATAAAGGCACGCGCCACAGCGTCCACGCCAACGTTGGTTTCTTCCGTCACACGGTAGGCGAAGGTAATACCGCCCAGGTTCACCATCTCGTTGGCAACGCGGGTGCAGATAATCTCCTTACGCAGCGGGTGTGATTCCAGGTACTCGCCGAAACGCTGCACCAGGGCTGCCGGGAAGTACTCGTGCAGTACCCCGCTCAGGTAGGGGTCGTCCGCGAAATCGGTTTGCTCCAGGGCGTGCGTGAGGTAAATCTTCACGTAGGCGGCCAGCACCGACAGCTCGGGGCGGGTCAAGCCCAGCCCGGTCGCCTCAAAACGCGCCTGCAGCTGCTTGTCCGTGGGCAGGAATTCGACCTTGCGGTTCAGCCCTGCGTTCGCCTCCAGGTGGCGCATCAGGCGTTTGTACACGTTAATGCCCAGGAACGTCTCGTGGAACTCACCCTGCAGCAGCACGTTCTGCTCAATATTGGTTTCAAGCACCTTAGCGCCCACCTCGTCCCGCAGGGACTCAATGAAGTCGGCGCGCTCTTCAGCGGCAAGCTCACCGCCGGTCACCAGGCGATCCACCAGGATCTTAATGTTCACCTCGCGGTCGGAGGTCTCCACACCGGCGGAGTTGTCGATGGCGTCGGTATTAATGATGACGCCGTTCTCGGCGGCCTCCACACGGCCCAGCTGGGTGAAGCCCAGGTTGCCGCCCTCACCCACGATCTTGGCGCGCAGCTCGTTACCGTTCACGCGCAACGCGTCGTTGGCTTTATCGCCCACCTGCAGGTTGTCCTCAGCAGATGCCTTCACGTAGGTGCCGATACCGCCGTTGTAAAGCAGGTCAACCGGTGCCTTCAAAACCGCCGCGAGCAGCTGCGGGGGCGCCAGTTCGGTCACGTCCTCGCCCAGGCCCAGGGCTTCACGAACCTGCGGGGTGATCTTAATCGACTTGGCGCTGCGCGAGTACACGCCGCCGCCAGCGGAAATCAGCTCACGGTTGTAGTCCTGCCATGAAGAGCGCGGCAGGTTGTACAGGCGCACGCGCTCTTCAAACGAAATCGCCGCATCCGGGTTCGGGTCAAGGAAAATATCGCGGTGATCGAAGGCAGCAACCAGGCGGGTCTTCTGCGAGAGCATCATGCCGTTGCCGAACACGTCGCCGGACATATCACCAATACCGACGGCGGTGAATTCCTCCGCCTGGCAGTCATGGCCCAGCTCCGCAAAGTGGCGCTTGACGGACTCCCACGCGCCGCGGGCGGTAATGCCCATCGCCTTGTGGTCGTACCCGACCGAGCCGCCGGATGCGAACGCATCGCCCAGCCAGAACCCGTACTCGGCGCTAATAGCGTTTGCGGTATCGGAGAATGCAGCGGTTCCCTTATCGGCGGCGACCACCAGGTAGTAGTCGTCCCCGTCGCGGGCCACAATACCTTCGGGGCGTACCACGGTCTCGGTGCCGTCAGCAGACACCTTAAGGTTGTCGGTCACATCCAGCAGGGAGCGGATGAACACCTTGTAGGATTCGCGGCCCTCAGTGATCCAGGCGTCACGATCCACGGCCGGGTCAGGCAGCTGCTTGGGGTAGAAGCCGCCCTTGGCGCCGGTGGGAATAATCACGGCGTTCTTCACCATCTGCGCCTTCACCAGGCCCAGCACCTCGGTGCGGAAGTCGTCGCGGCGATCCGACCAGCGCAGACCACCGCGGGCCACGTCGCCAAAGCGCAGGTGCACGCCCTCCACGCGCGGGGAGTACACGAAAATCTCGTACTTGGGGTGCGGCAGGGGCGCGAAAATGAGTTCCTCGGAGGCGACCTTAAACGCCAAGGATTCACGGTTAAGGTACGCGTTGGTGCGCAGCACGGCGCGGATCACGCGGGTCAGTGACCGCAGGTAGCGGTCGGCGTCCAAAGTGGGGATCTTATTGAGCTCTTCACGCAGGCGCTCAATCAGCTCGGCGCGCTTAGCCTCACGGGCCTCGTCAGTGAGCCCGTTCTTCGGGTTAAAGCTGGTGTGGAAGAAGTCCACCAGCAGCAGGGTGACGGCGGAGTTCGCCAGCAGAGTGTTCGACATGAACGAGGGGGTGTACCCCAAGCCCAGCTGAATCAGGTAGTGGTTAAAGGCGCGGAATAGGCTCGCCTCCTGCCAGGTGAGGCCCTCCACCAGGATCAGCCTATCGAGCGTGTCAGATTCGCGCTGGCCCAGCAGGTAGGCGTTCAGCGCGTCCTCGTAGAGCGAGGCGACTTCCTCGGGGTCCACGCCCTCGGGGAATTCCACACCGAAGTCGTACAGGTAGACGCGTGAACCGTCTTCCCTGGTGAGTTCGGAGGGGTTCTGATCGGCGACGATCAGGCCCATGTTCTGCATGACGGGCAGAAGCTCGGTGAGGGTGTGGGGACTGGTTAGGTAGGTCTTCAGGCGGGTGACGTTGCCTGCGCCGTTTTCAACTTTGATAGCGGCGGGCTTAGTGGTCTCAGCCATTAGAGATTCAAAAGTCACGATATCCTCAATTGCATTTTCTACTTCGTATTCGGCACGGTAGGCCATGGGTGCGGCTTCCGCCCACGCGGCGGCCAGGCGGCGGCCCTCAATGCCGGGTTTGAGCGTCTCAAGTGCGGCGGCGGTGGCTTCCGCCCAGGAGCGGGTGGCCGTCTGCAGCCGCTTTTCGAGAGCGCTAATATCCGTTTCCGGCACAGCCGTGGGGTCGGTGAGCCGGATACGGAAAAATATACGGGCCAGCGACGACGACGAGAGGTAAATCTGGTAGTCGATGGCCTGCAGGTCAAACTCCTCACGGAACACCTGCTGGATGCGGTTAAGCACGGTGGTGTTGAACCGATCACGCGGAAGGTACACGACCGCGGTAATGAACCGCTCAAACCGGTCCACACGCAAAAACAACCGGGTTTTACGGCGCTCTTCCAGCCCCATAATCCCTTTGAAAGTTTCGGTGAGGAAATCCACCGACGCCTGTATCAGCTCAAGGCGCGGGTAGTCTTCAATAGCGCCAATCAGCGCCTTATCGGAGTGGGAGCCGGGGTGGAACCCTAGACGGCGGCGAACCATGGCGATCCGCTCACGAATCAGCGGCGTCTCAACAGCCGGCAGTGAGTACGCCTGCCGGGAGAACAGCCCCAGGATGACGTACTCGCCCACCACCCGGCCGGTGGCATCGAAACGGCGCACCCCCACATAGTCGAGGTAGTCGGTGCGCCCCACTGTGGAGCGGGTGTTCGCTTTCGTCACGTACAGCGGGCGGGGCATAAGAGCGCGGTCCAGCGCCTTCCCGGAGAGGGGGATACTGTGCTTACCCTCGGTGGAGCGCAGAATACCCAAGGCACTGCCGGGCTTGTCAACAAGCTCAAACCCTGCAGCGCCCGAGGTGAGCACGCGCTCTTTCACGCCGAGGAACAGGAAATTCCCGCGGGTCAGCCAGCGCAGGAACTCCTGGCAGGCAATCACCCGCGCGGCTGGCTCGTTCCCGCCGGGGTGGGCGTTGAACGATTCCTGCCCGTCACCAAGGGTGACCCCGCGCAGGGCATCCATGGAGGTGATGATGTTATTGACCTGCAGAACCATTTTCTCGTTATCGCGGGCAGCAGCGTGCACGTCGGAGAGGGTTTTCGTCACGCCCTCACGCAGCGCCTGAACCCGTTCGGCGCTCAGGTGCCTGGTCAGCCGTAACGCAATCCACGACTCCACGGCCACGTTTGAACCGGGCGGGGCATCTTCTGAGAGTTTCAGCGCGGGGATCCCCAAGGTGGCGGTGTCGCCGCTGGCCACGGGCTTATCAACTCCGGTGCCGCGCACAACCAGCAGATTACCGTTGGGGCCGCGCTCAACCACGAAGAGGGGGTGGAAAATCGACTCGATACCGCCGAACTCAGAGGAAACATAGGCGGTAATGGAGCTTACCAGGTGCGGCATATCGTCATTTACGATGAGCACCATGGTGGAATGTTTGGTATCGTGCACCTCAATCAGGGGGGTGCCGGGTGCGCGTGTCTGCGCCAGCTCACGATGCGTGCGGGCCAGCGCCTCCAACTGCGCCGAGGTGTAGCCTTCGCGGTCGGTGTCCGGGCTGTTGTGGAAGTATTGCTCTATCCATGCATCGGCGCCAGAGTAGCGTCCCATAGCGTTGTCACTCACTGACAAGGTATGCCTCCGAAGTTCTATCACTTCACTGTGACGGTGTGTCTGTTATCTGCGCTTGCGCGTGTAACCTAACTCAAGCTTATACCTATTCTGCCTGTATTCTCTTCAAAATGCACGACTAGTCCCCGAATTTTCTAGCTCAGGGCGAAGAACAGCACCATATTTCGGCCCCGAAATATACGGTGCGCAGGCGGCCTCTCACATGGTGGAATCCACGCCGTGGGTGCCCCTACTTATGAGGAGGCTAGCCCCAGGGTGCGGCTGTAGCGGGTTGCGAGCCAGGTGCACATCATCAGCTGCACCTGGTGGAATACCATCAGCGGCAGCATCAATAACCCGAGCGAGCCGGAACCGAAAATAATAATCGCCATGGGCAGGCCCGCCGCCAGTGACTTCTTCGACCCGCAAAATTGGATGGTGATGCGGTCCGCACGGCTAAACCCGAGCTTTTGGGCGATCACGTCGGTCACCCACAGCATGAACGCAACCATGAGCGCCGTAATAACCACCAGCAGCACAATCTGCCACCAGTCCACGCGCGTCCACACCCCCTGTACCACCGAGGCTGAAAACGCTGAATAGACGATCATCATGACCGAGAACTTATCGAGCCACTTGGTGGTGGGTTTCTTCGCGAACTCCCCCACCCACCGCCGGGTGAGCTGCCCCAGCAGAAACGGCAGGAACAGCTGAACAGCAATATCAAGGAACACGCTGCCGGAGATCGCCACATGGTCGCTGTTCATGAGCAGCATCGCTAAGAGCGGGGTGGCGAGCACCCCCACAATGCTTGAGAGGGACGCGCTAACAATCGCCGCCGCCACATTCCCCCCAGCAATGGACGTAAAGGCGATTGATGCCTGCACCGTTGAGGGCACGAGCGTCAGAAACAGCAGCCCCAGGTACAGCCCGTCACCAAGCACGAACCGCAGCGGGTAAAGCGCCAACCCGAACAGGGGGAAAAGCACGAAGGTGCAGGTGAGAATCATGGCGTGAAGCCGCCAATGCGCCAGCCCTTTGAGGGCCTCACTGGTGGAAAGGCGCGCACCGTACAGGTAGAACAGCAGCGCCACAGCAAACTTGGTTCCGGTGCTGAACCATGCGGCGAAGTCCCCGCGTGCTGGGATAAAAATCGCCAGTATCACGGCGGTGATGAGCATGACAATAAGCGCATCGGGGCGTTTTCCCTTGAGTTTGCTGAGCATGACCCCATTCTACTCGCACCCCAGGCGCCTTAGAGCTCCGGAACGCACCGGTGTGCCTGCATCGCGGCGCCTTCACACAGCGCTTTCCCAGCCGTGTTTACCGAACCGAGCACCCGGTGTTACCCGAGGCGCTTATGTGCTGTGGTATGCGGCGGCCGCCTCACAGTACCTGCAAGGCGGCCACGCACTGCCCCGCAATATCAGGGCAAAACATTATATTCAGTTTTCAGAATATTTAATCGGTGGAGGAGCCGCCGAAATCCGTTGAAAAGCCGAAATCCGTCCCGGAGTCTGACCCGCTATCCGTACTGACGTCCGAGCTGGAACCTGAATCGTAATCTGCGGCAGAGCCTGCGCAGGAGTCCCCCGCAGAGTCGCCGGTATCGGCGGACGCGTCAGTGTCCGAACACGTGGCATCAGGCTCAGCCGGAGTTTGTTCAGCCGGGGTTTCTGATTCGGCGGGTCCAGAGCCTGCCTGCGGGTCAATACCGTACGTATTATGGGCCTGCTGCTCTGTGCTTTCACCATCGTGCTGCGGTGCCATTGAGCCATCCTGCCCCGTTGGCACATAGTACCCGTAGCCCCGCCCAGGCTGAGGCTGCTGCGGCTGACCGGGGCGGCTCGGGGCAACCTGCGGACCGGGGTCGTAGCCGTACGGCTGCTGCATCTGCCCAGCGCTGCCTGGTTGTGTGGTACCTGGTTGTGCCGCACCCGGCTGAGCACCGCCGGGCTGCTGCCCGGGCTGCACATAGTATCCGTAGGTGCCCTGCTGCGGCCCGGGCTGTGCGGGTTGGTGAGGCTGTGGGTACTGTTGCGGTTGCGGCTGTGCCTGGTTTGGCTGGTACGGCTGAGGCTGCCCCGGCTGCGGTGCTGGACTGTACCCGGGCGGCTGCCACATGGGCTGCTGCCCGCCGCTGGCGGCGTACTGCTCCCACCGGGAGGCGTAGGCGGCGCGGGCAGCCGCATCCTGCCACCCGGTGTACAGGGTGCCCTCGAACTTCGGTGCGCCCTCGGGGTTGGGTGGGGTGTGCAGCTGCACGGTGTCCAGGCTGTAGTTCTCCCAGGCAGGCTTCTGTTCCTGCATAAACGCATCCGCCTGCAGCGGGTCGGGCCACAGCGGCACCGGCTCGGAAGAGGGGATGAGTGCGGGCACCGAGGGCGGGTTATAGGTGGGCCGCCAGAAGAGGCGCCCCGGTTCTTGGCGGTTGCGGATCGCGTGGGCGCGCCAGGTCAGCACCGGGTGGGAAGAGATGAGGTTAACGAACCATACGGCCAGTCCCCCGTCAGTGACGGCGCGGTCGGCAAACTCGTCAAAGTTCACCTGCTTGTTCAGGTACTTACCGCCGGCGAGCACTTTCATGCCTCCCCTGGCGCCATCGGGTGAGAGGCGGTAACCAAAGTTGTCAGCGGTGTACTCCTGCGCGCGTGAAAGCGCCTGCCCAACAACGGGCAGCCGCATGAAACTATTGGTGAACAGCAGCCGGAAATAGCTCACGTGGCCTGCGGCGATATGCCCCACCTCGTGCCCGATGACGTAGCGCAGCGCCTCGGGGTCACGGGTTTTACCGCCAACCTCGAACATGTCGGAGTATACGCAAATGTAGCGGCGGAACCCGTGGCCGGCGGCGAAGGCGTTCAGCGTGCCGTTGCCGCTAATAACGTAGGCGTCGGGGACGCGGCGCAGACCAGCAGCGCGGGCGGCCTCAACGACCATCTGGTACCCCTCAGGGAACTGGGTGGGAGACATGCGGATGCCGCGCACGCGCTGCTGTGCGTAGAGTATGGCACGCGCAATGTAGATGAGCAGCGGCCCCAGCACCAGCAGCACCACGAACTGTTGGAGGTACTCCTGCATGTAGTATTCGGCGGATCCGGTACGCGGGTAATCGCCGAAATCCCTCAGGGAGTCCCTGCTGTCTATCACGAGCAGGAAGGATTCGATAATGAAAACGATCAGACCAATGTACGAGATGAGGGTAAACGAGTAGGCGGCAATGAGCCAGGGCAGCTCACCGGGGTGCCGCAAACCGTTGACAGCCTTATACGGCAGCAGGCTCTGAAATCCCCAGAATTTAGGGGCGGGTAGCGGGCTGGTGGGGGTTTGCCGTTTGTCTTCGGGCAGCCACCCTTGACTGAGGTCGTTGGGCAGGCCGCCCCCGCTGGCGGGGTTCGGCTGGTCCGGTCCGTGCTGGGTCATGCAGTAGTCCAGTTCTTGGTGTCTTTTTGTCTTTATCCCAACTGTACCGTGTTTCTTTGAGGGCGGGTACACGGTTGGCGGCTCTCTCACGGCACTTTAGGGTGGGCCGCGCCGGGGTGTGTTACCCGGCCATGACCGCGCGGTGAGTGCTGCCGCTCGGGTAGGGTAGAAGGGTGGATGCTCAGAGAATCAGCGTAGAGGCCCGCCTGCGCGCCGTGGCCCCTGAACAGCAGCTGCTGTTTGGTGCGTGCTGTGTGAAGCGGATGCTTCGGTGCGTGGCCTCCTATGACCGGTTATTGGCTGATTGTGGGCGGGCACCGGGGTGCTATGAGCACGCCGATGCGTTCCTGCGCAGGATTTTTGGGCATCTGGAGCACGGTGATTTCTCATCCCCACCAGAGAATATGCGTATTCGTGAGAAAATATTCGCCCTTATTCCCGATACTGACGATGTGCCGGATGATGCGGCGGTACTGGCCCAGAACGCGCTGATTGCACTGTCGTACCTGTACGATTTTGTGCTTGACCCTAACCCCGTGTACGCGCTGTACTGCAGCGATAAGCTCGCAGAGAGCGTGGATCTTCTGCACTACCCGCAGGGTGAGGCGGCGTCAGATGCCGCGCTAGCCCGCGAGTACGCCACGCAGCTGCGGCGCCTTTCCCTCATTGGGGCAGGGGCAGCTTTGGGTGAGCTGCACGCATTCGCTGCCTCCCACTGCGTACCGTGCGACTAGGTGTGCGCGGTTTCAAGCGGGTGGTGCGGCCGCATATGAACAGCACAAGGGGCGGCCCGCCGCCGGCGCTCGTTACCTCACCGGCGGGAACCGCCCCTAGCCTTTAAGTTATGGGGATGTTCCGAAGAATACAGGGCACCTTACAACCCTGTACCACTCTCGCTCTACTACAACACTCGCTCCATTACACCCCCATAACTTCTGGTCCTGCTTGTTTAGCAGTACCAGAACTTAATGGCGCCGTGGATGCGCTGACCGACCACGCCCCAGTTTTCTCCGGGCGCGATCATGCCTTTTTCGACTGTTTTATCCACGTAGCTGCCGCCCGCGCCGCCGCCTGCGCCGAATGCGCCCGCGCTGAACGCTCCGGTGGGGCGGGTGATACCTTTGCTGATTTCACCTTTGGCGTGGTCCTCTGTGGGCGTGCTTTTCGCCGAGTCTTTAGTTTCTTCAGGGGCCGATACGCCGGGTGCGGTTCCGCCTTCGCCCTGGTATGCGGCCAGTGCGGCCACTGACCCTGACCCGCCGCCGCCGTAGCCGCCTCCACCGGTGCCGGAGTGCACAATGGTGGTGAGGGTTTCAGCGCCGAGGGTCACGCTGGAGTACTGTGCGGAGCTTTGCGCGCCGTCAGCTTTGCGGTCGTCGCCGGCTTTGCCGCCTTTCTGGCCCGCAATGGTGTTATTGACGATGCTCACCCCTTGGGATGATTCGGCGTGGATAGCCCCGCCGCTGGGGAGCCGCAGCGCCGGGTTGGGGCCGCCTTGGCCGCCGTCTCCGGTGGGCTCACCGCCCTGACCGCCGTTGGCGGGGATGGCTGCCGAGGTGTCGTTGACGAAGGTTGCTGCCGTACTGGCTGCCGCGTTTGCTTTTTCACCGCCCGAGCCGCCGTAGATCGGCTCGTTCATCTGCCAGTACAGGTCTTGGTTGTCGTTTGAGCGCTGGTTAATGAGGATGCCAGCGCCGCCACCGGCGCCAGCGACCACGAGGGGCTCGTTATTGAAGAGGATGGCGGATGCGCCGCCACCGGTGGGGCCAAAGAATTCTTTAGCGTTTTCACCGGCCCTGTCGGTGAGGGAGGGGCCGTGGGCGCCTCCGCTGCCGTAGCCTTTGCCGGGGTTTACGCTGTTGCCGCGGTTGTAGCCTCCGCCTTCGCCAGCAATAAAGGTGAATTTTCCGGTGCCGTTAAGGCGCACGCTGCCTTTAACAGTTGTACCCGCACCGCCTATACCGGTGATGCCGGTGGAGTCGTCGCTGAATGAGCCGCCTGCGGCTCCGGTGACTTCAAAGTGCAGTTCTTTGGCGTCTGCGGGGACGTCCCACACGAGTTCTTGTGCGTAGTTTTCGTGTTTTTTCAGCCCGCCTTTGCTCTGGTCGGGCAGGCACTCGGTAGATGATGCATACGCCGGGACTGCGGTGGTGGCTAGCACTGCCGGAGCTGACCACGCTGCCCCTGCCACAAGTTTGCGGCGTGAAATATTGTTATTCATCCGTATTCTCTTATCTATCGGCGCTACTTTTTTATTGCGGCCACTGATAATACATGAAGTGTAACGAGGTCGGGGGTTCCGCTTTCTTGCGGATACTGCCCTAATGCATTATCTGCCGCTTCTGACCCCTTTAGTCTAGCAGTATAATTCTTCGCTTTTTTGCGTTTTGTGCATTCTATGTGCGGTATCACTAAATATTTTTAGAGGGCCTTCACGCGGGGGCTTTGGGCGGCTTTCCCCCGTCATACCGCGACTTTAGGGGGACCACACCAGTCGGAATAACGAAACATACAGAATGTGTAAATATGCAGAATATTTATTACTTTTACACCACAAAATACCGTAAAAAATGGAATATTTTACCCATAAAGTATTCATTTTTTAGAAATAAAAATAGCATTCTCAAGAATATTTAATCATAGTTGCTGTGGAATATAGTGCAGAGGTATTCACTAAAACTTTATACGTTTAAAGCCCGGTGTCTCCCCTTCTGCGGGGAGGCACCGGGCTTTAAACCGGGGCCGCACACGCTACACTGCGGCAGCCTTCGCTTGTCAGCAGCTTATACGTGTGCTACAAGGTTACGGTTATGCGCGTACCAGTTCTTCGGTGGCTTCGGCGATCGCCTTCTCCTCGTTGGTGGGGATGACGAAAACGGCAATGCTCGAATCCTCGGTTGAGATCAGGCGCGGTTCGGGGGAACGCTTCATGTTCTCTTCCTCGTTGTAGCGAATGCCCAACGGTGCCAGGCGGTCCAGCACCAGCTTGCGGAAGTCGCCGGAGTTCTCGCCAATACCTG
>ERZ772997.192-NODE-192-length-24318-cov-3.23727_pt1 | contig 24318 bp, 23 predicted proteins | sample MGYA00511127_ERZ772997 | MGnify/ENA primary metagenome ERZ772997 (study PRJEB29015, sample SAMEA2738070) | human oral metagenome | biome: human oral; feature: human-associated habitat; material: saliva | place: China | collected 2215 ... | reverse complement strand
GACGGCGGTCTTGGAGGGGTGAAATTTTCACTGATTAATTAACCTTATCTGGGGGTGAAATTTTCACTGGTTATCGACATATTTCCTATTAGATAAATTATTAACTACTAAAAATATTTTTAACATATTTACACAGAAAGGAAACTTCATTTATGATAAGGCTCATTCCTGTTTATCTTAAATGAGCGGTAAATCTGTTCAAGCAAAACTACCCTCATCATCTGATGGGGAAAAGTCATATCCGAAAAAGACAGCTTAAAATTCGCTCTAGCACTGACCTCTTCTGAAAGCCCAAGACTTCCTCCTATAACAAAGGCAACATCACTCTTACCTGCTATTGCAAAATCATCAATTTTCTTTGCAAAAGCCTCGGAGCTTAATTTTTTCCCTTTAACCTCAAGGGTTATTACCTGCATACTCTTATCTATGTGCGAAAGTATTTCTTGTCCCTCAGAAAATTTTACAAAAGTTTCATCCGCTTCGCCGGAATTTGCAGGCAGCCTGGTTTCCCTCAGTTCTACGATATTCAAATTACAGTAATTTTTCAATCTCTTACGATATTCAGAAAGAGCATCTTTCCAATATTTTTCTTTTAACTTTCCTATACAGATTATGGATATATTCATAGTATCTGTTATCTTCCCCTACAAAATTTAATCGAACAAACAAATATAACTTGCCTATCTTCCGTTACTTTTTAAATCTCTATCAAATCGCTGACTTCATTTCTTGGAATCACTGACATTTCATAGTCCTTGCCCTCCATAAAATCCTCTTCAAATAACATATTGTTTATAGTTAAGAAAGCATGTTGAGGAGTATTGTTTTCTCTGGACAGGTGTGCAAGCATAACTTTTGGAACTTTTCTCCCTTTAAGTTCCTTTAAAACATGACAGAGTGCATTTGCTGCCGTTTCATTGGAAAGATGTCCCTCATTTCCGAGGATTCTCTGTTTCAAGGAGAAAGGATATGAACCCATTCTCAAAATATTAACTTCATGGTTTGCCTCAAGAACTAAAAGATCCGATTCCACCATTTTCTCAAGCATTTCATCACTGACACAACCGGTATCAGTAATTATGGTAATCTGCCTGCCGTCACATTTTACAGAATAACCCAAAGGTTCTGCCGCATCGTGAGACAGGTCGAAAGGAAGGATTTCCATATCTCCAATTGTAAAGTTTTCATCGGCAGAAACTATTACTGTTCTTTCTTCAGATATTCTATCCGCAATTTGTTCAAAGGTTCCTCCTGAACTATATATATTTGCATTTTCGGATTTCTTTCCAAGCATTCTAATGCTTCTTACATGGTCCACATGCTCGTGAGTAACAAGAATTCCATCAATATCCTTTGCCTTAAAGCCATGTCTGCTTAAACCTGAAAGAATGTGTTTTCCTGCAATTCCAACATCTACAAGAATTATCGTGCTTTCGCTTTTTATCATATAACAATTGCCGGAGCTTCCGCTGGCAAATGAGGAAAAATATAAACTCATAATCTATCAGTCACCTTAAAATAATGCTCTATACATGCCTACTTCCTACCAACATCAAGTAATGTCTGCCGGTACATTTTATAATTGGATTTTGTGTGATAAGTGTTGTCGACAAAAAATTGTCATTACTGATTAAATCATTGCCTGACTTAATAGCCGGCACTAATTATATCATTTATTACCTGCTATGACAAAAAATTGAGATTGAATCTTGCTTGTGATATAATTTTTATAGCAACACACAAAGGAAAAATACCCATGAAAAACATACTTAAACTATATACGGACGGCGGTTGTGCCGGAAATCAAAATGATAATAATTTAGGTGGCTGGGGTGCCGTCTTGGAATTTGGCGAACACAAAAAAGAACTGTACGGTAAGCAAGCAAATACAACTAACAACAGAATGGAACTCACTGCCGTTATTTCCGCACTAAAAGCCCTTACCCGTGAAAGACTTGAAATTGAAATTTTTACAGACAGTTCCTATGTTGCAAATTGCTTTAGAGAAAAATGGTATGTGGGCTGGGAAAAGAATAACTGGAAAAATTCTCAAAAAAAGCCTGTGGAAAACGGAGAGCTTTGGGAAGAGCTTCTTTCGCTGGTTAGAAAACATAAAAAAGTTGATTTTTTTAGAGTGAAGGGGCATGTCAACCTAGACAGTCCATCTACTGATTTTAATAAATTATATACAAAATTTGTGGAGTGGAACGGTGCGAAATTCACCTTCGATGATTTTAAATATATAACGGAAATGAACAACAAAGCCGATGAACTTGCAAATAAAGGAATTGATGAACTCAGATAATGTATTGTGTGATAAATTTTAGTTTAATTCATGTTTTCTAAAATATTCGATGTATGTTTTAAAAAAACCGGTTAGAAGCCTCAAAGACTCCCCAAAAAATAAACCTGTTAGCATCAACAAAACTTATATACGCTATCATAATTTTCTCAGGGCTTTTGCCCTACAACTTGGGGAGATTATTTCTCCTTTGTCCATACCTGTCTATGCCGCCCACATACCTTTACAAAAATAATATTCGGCAATGAAAGTTAGTAAAAGGGTAATTGCAACGGACACTGCCAGCGTAAGCAGTAATTTTTTATTATTACCCTCTGAATTTTTCATAGATATATAGACCACGGGAATCTTAAATAATACCGCACCCACAAGAAGAGCAACATTGATAGCAGTTGCCGAAACCTGTCCTACAGCATCCAACACAGAATCAACAGTATCAACATAACCGCAGATAGGCAAGTACGCAATTATAAATGATAGCATATTACCTGCCAATACTGATAAAAATGTTTTTTTCCTGTTATGCTTCGCTTCCGTAAAATTTATCAATATTTCCATTTCTATCAAAACCGTTATAATTGCTATAATCGGAAATATTTTGTACGGAGTTAAATCGGATACCCATACCCAGGATGTCCCATAGGAAAATTGTGGCAGTAACACTGTGCTCAAAACACTTAAAACAGAAATTTTTACTATATTACTTTTCTTATCATTTATCACAACAGCACCTTCAATTGAAGCAATATCTCTAAGGTAATCACACTCTTAAAATTCTGAAAGAATTACTTCTGTGGATTTTCGTTAAGCCACTTAATAATATCGCCGCTCTCATACATAGGTTTTCCATCTATAAACAAGCATGGAACTTGCCTCTTTCCACCGATTTCTACTAAACGCTTTCTCGCATCATCATCCTGATGAATATTGTAAAAGGTAATATCATTTCTTCCACTTCTATTTATTTCATTGATTACCCTGCGACAAAACGGACATGTGTCAAACATATATAATTCTAATTTCATACTTTATTTCTCCTTTCGTAATTTTCTATGTAATCAAAATTTACTGTCTGTGGAGTTCCGCTCGAAATTGCTTGATTATATTTCTCTCTGCACGAGAAATTGTCATTTGAGAAACTCCCAAAGTTTTTGCTATATCAGCTTGAGAGCGATTATAAATAAATCTTTCTCTAAAAATATACTTATTCTGCTCATTGAAAGTATCTAAAACACTGTCTATAATCTCAGATGTTTCAATTCTCTCAAAGCCCTTTTCATCAAAACCTGTATATCTCTCCAGAAACGCATTTTCTCCGTCTTCACCGGCATCATCAAATGTCTTATCTAAAGAATAGGTACCGTAGGCCTGAGAACTGTCTATTGCTTCAATAATCTGTTCTTCGGTAAATCCGGTAGCTTCAGCCATTTCCGAAACAGTCGGAGACCTTCTGTATTCGGAATAAAGTTTATCCTTAACATCCTGAATTTTAGAAGAAATTTCCTTTAAGCGTCTTGGAACTTTCAGGCTCCACTGTTTATCTCTAAAGTATTTTTTAATTTCTCCTAAAATCGTAGGTGTAGCGAAAGAGCTGAATTCAAAGCCTCTTTCAGGATCAAATCTCTCAACAGCTTGAACAAGTGCCAAAGCTCCTACTTGATAGAGGTCATCATATTCGACACCTTTATTCAGATATTTTCTAATTAGGATATCTACCATGTAAAGATGTTCCTCTACTATCTCATTCCTTAATTCAATTGTAGGATTTTTCTTGTACTCGGTAAATTTTTCCCGGTTTGTCATGCCTTTTTCACCATCTTAACAAACTTATGATCGTTTTCATCTCTACCAAACTTTACTTCATTCATCAATGTCTCTACGACATAAATTCCCAGGTCACCCTCACTTGGACAAACTTTACAAGGTTTATGTGTCTTTTCTAGAGAATGACATTCACAATCATCTTGAACGATAATTTCGATTAGACCCTCTGATACATTACATTCTACTTCATATTTCTCAGAAAATCCATTAAAACCGTGGCAGGATACATGTTTACATGCCTCGCAAACCGCAGTCTTAATGTCTTCAATTTCCTCTAAATTGAATCCGGCATTTGATGCAATAGAACCTATTGCAAGTCTAACCATCGTCAGATATTCAGGCTTTCCGGGGATAATAAAATTAATTTTATCCATTCTTAACTCCTCTTTTCAATAGTTTTCTGTATAAATACAATATCTACACGGTGACTATATACCCTGATTTTGTTATTTTAAAGCCACTCTAAAGCTGAATCTGTTCTTCAGACTTATCTTCCGAAGTCTCATCTTCACCTTTAATGACCTTTGCCATTGCAACTATCTTTGTCTCGTCCTGTACTTTCATAATCTTAACGCCCTGTGTTGCACGTCCGAGTTCGGAAATTTCATTTGCACGAATTCTTATTATTATTCCCTCAGAGTTTATCAGAAGAACCTCATCATCTTTGTCTACAACCATTGCTCCAATCAATGCTCCGGTCTTTTTAAACTTACTCTTGTCGTATGTAAGAAGTCCCTTTCCTCCTCTAACCTGGATCTTGTATTCCTTAACAGGTGTTCGCTTACCATAGCCGTTTTCTGTAACCACCAAAAGCTCCTGTTCAGGATCCACAAGGGACATGGAAACAACTTCATCATCTTTATCAAGTTTAATGGCACGAACACCGCCGGCAATTCTGCCCATTGCCCGTACATCCTCTTCAGAAAAACATATACATTTACCTTTCTTAGTCACTATAATTACACTGTTTGAACCTGTAGTCTGTTTAACATCAATAAGTCTGTCATCATCCTTAAGCTTAATTGCAATAATTCCACTGGTTCTGTTAGTATTGTATTCTGACAAAGATGTTTTCTTAATTGTACCCTGTTTAGTTACAGCAATTAAATATTTATCTTCGGCAAACTCTTTAACCGGAATCAGTGCCGTAATTCTTTCTCTTTGCATCAAACTCAAGAAATTAACAGCAGGAGTTCCCCTTGCAGTTCTCGAAGCTTCCGGAATTTCAAAGGCTTTAAGTTTGTGAGCTTTACCTGTATTTGTAAAGAACATTAAATAATCATGGGTTGATGTCATGATTAAATCCTTAACAAAATCGTTATCCCTCGTGGTGATTCCCATTATACCCTTTCCGCCTCTTCTCTGAGCCTTATAGGTATCAGCCGGAACCCTCTTAATGTATCCGAGATGGGTCAATGTTACAGCAACATTTTCTTCTTCAATAAGATCTTCATCCTCAAAGTCGGAAGCGTCAGGTGAGAGTTTAGTTCTTCTTTCATCTCCCCATTTATCCCTAACTTCAAGAAGTTCTGCTTTGATAACTCCCATAAGCATTGCTTCATCAGATAAAATAGCTCTATAGTATGCTATTCTATCCATGAGCTCGCTGTACTCCTTATCAAGCTTTTCTCTTTCCAAACCCTGCAGTCTGGCAAGACGCATATCCAAGATAGCCTGAGCCTGAATTGCAGAAAGACCAAAGCGTTCCATTAACTTCTCTTTAGCATCATTATATGAATTTCTGATTATCTTAATAATTTCATCAATATTATCAAGGGCAATTCTAAGTCCTTCCAATATATGTGCTCTTGCCTCGGCCTTTTCTAAATCAAACTGAGTTCTTCTTGTAACAACTTCCTTCTGAAACTTTATATATTCAGAAAGCATATCATAAAGATTTAAAAGTTTTGGCTGACCATCCACAAGTGCAATCATAATGCAGCTGAAATTATCCTGCATCTGAGTATGTTTGTACAACTGATTCAAAGTAATTTGAGGATTTGCATCTCGCTTCAGCTCAATTACGATTCTCATACCCTCTCTGTTGGACTCATCTCTGATGTCGGATATTCCGTCAATTCTCTTATCTTTTATCAAATCAGCAATCTTTTCAATAAGCCTTGCTTTATTTACGGCATAAGGAATTTCAGAAACTATAATCTGTAGTCTCCCTTTTTTTGTTTCCTCAATTTCACAAATGGCACGAACCTTGATTTTTCCGGTTCCCGTTCTGTAGGCATCTCTGATTCCACTTTTTCCTAAAATCTGTGCTCCCGTTGGAAAATCAGGTCCTTGCACAATCTTTATTAAATCTTCAACTGTAGCCTCCGGATCGTCTATAATCTTAACCGTAGCATCAATTACTTCAGTTAAATTATGAGGTGGAATTGAAGTAGCCATACCGACAGCTATACCATTAGAACCATTGACAAGTAAATTCGGATAACGGGAAGGCAGAACTACAGGTTCCTTTTCTTCACCATCAAAGTTAGGTGCAAAATCAACAGTATTTTTTTCAATATCTCTCAGCATCTGAAGTGAAAAATATGACATTCTTGCTTCAGTATAACGCTGAGCAGCAGCTCCATCTCCATCTATTGAACCGAAGTTTCCGTGTCCGTCAACCAGAGGATATCTCATAGAGAAATCTTGAGCCATTCTAACCATAGCATCATAAATTGAGCTATCACCGTGAGGGTGATATTTACCCATTACTTCTCCCACAATTCTGGCAGATTTCTTATATGGTTTATCCGGAGTGACACCAAGCTGTGACATTCCATATAAAATTCTTCTGTGTACCGGCTTCATACCATCCCTGACATCCGGAAGAGCTCTTCCGACTATAACACTCATGGCGTAGTCGATATAAGATTCTTTCATCTCATCGTGAATTTCATGTTGTATAATATTCTGATCTTCTAATAAAGTATCCAATACTTCCTCCCGTATTATTTCAAATATATAATTCTTGACTGACTAAAATAAAATTTAATTAAATATCAAGAGTCGCGTACTTTGCGTTTTCCTCAATGAATTTTTTACGAGGAGGAACCTTATCTCCCATAAGTGTTGTAAAAATTTCATCGGCTGCTGTGGCATCTTCAACTGTAATTTGAACCATTGTTCTCTTATTATAATCCATAGTTGTATCCCAAAGCTGATTAAAATCCATTTCACCAAGACCTTTGTAACGCTGAATTTCAAGTTTACCCGGCATATTTTCAATTTCCTTTAACAGTTTTTCCTGCTCACGATCTGAGTATGTGTACCATGATTTTCTGTTTTTCTGAACTCTAAATAACGGAGGCTGTGCGGCATAAACATATCCACCTTCAATAAGCGGTGTCATATAACGATAGAAGAATGTCAACAGAAGAGTTCTGATATGAGCACCGTCAACATCAGCATCTGTCATAATAATAATCTTATGGTAACGCAACTTTGAAATATCAAATTCATTTCCGATTCCACAACCGAACGCTGTAATCATATTCTTGATTTCTTCAGAGTTAAGCATCTTATCCTGACGAGCTTTTTCCACATTCAAAATCTTACCGCGAAGAGGTAGAACAGCCTGCCTTTGTCTATCTCTTCCCTGCTTTGCAGAACCACCTGCAGAGTCACCCTCTACTAAGAAAATTTCTGACAGCTTAGGATCTTTTTCTGAGCAATCAGCAAGTTTGCCCGGAAGTGAAAGACCTTGCATTTCTGATTTTCTCCTTACAAGAGCTCTTGCCTTACGAGCAGCTTCACGAGCACGGGATGCACTTAAACATTTGTTTAAAATTGAATTTGCTTGTTTAGGATTTTCTTCCAAGAATGCTAACAAATTCTGACTGGTTGACGTTTCAACAAAACCTCTCATTTCAGTATTTCCAAGTTTAGCCTTAGTCTGCCCTTCAAACTGAGGATGTGTCAATTTAACTGAAACTATTGCTGTTAAACCTTCACGGACATCTTCGCCGGAAAGTGATTCTCCTTCCTTCACTATATTATTCTTCTTGGCATAATCATTCATAACCCTTGTGAGAGCTGATTTAAATCCGGCTAAATGTGAACCGCCTTCCACTGTATTGATGTTATTTGCATAGGATAAAAGAAGTTCATTATATTTGTCGGTATACTGCATTGCGACTTCAACTTCCTGATTATTATTAGTGTACTCAAAATAAAAAACACTTTCGTGAATCTTATCTTTATTATTATTGAGATGAGTTACAAATTCTTTAAGTCCTCCCTCATAATGAAAAACTTCTTTTTTCTTCTGACCGGCTCTTTTATCCTCCAGAGTAATTTGAATTCCCTTAGTTAAGAAAGCCATTTCTCTCAATCTATGCTGAAGAGTTCCATAATCATATACTGTTTCTTCAAAAATTTCAGGATCCGGCCAAAATGTTGTTTTTGAACCTGTGACTTTTTTTTCACCTATTTCATTTAATTTTCTAGTGGTTTTGCCCCTGGAAAATTCTATATCGTACACTTTTCCGCCACGGCTTATTTCCACAGTCATTTTGGTAGACAGTGCATTCACAACAGATGCACCTACACCGTGAAGTCCCCCGGAAACCTTGTATCCTCCACCACCGAACTTACCACCGGCATGAAGAACTGTATGAATTACTTCCACCGCAGGAATTTTCATCTTCGGATGCATATCAACCGGCATTCCACGACCATCGTCAACTACGGTGATAGAATTATCTTCATTTATAGTCACCTTTATTTTTTTACAAAATCCGGCAAGGGCTTCATCAACACTGTTATCTACAATTTCGTAAACTAAATGGTGAAGTCCCCTTGGACCGGTGGAACCTATATACATTCCCGGGCGTTTTCTTACGGCTTCAAAACCTTCAAGAACCTGTATCTGATCAGCATTATATTTATTATTATTTACTTTTGAACTCATTAAATCCTGCCTTTTTATTATATTTTTTATCTTCAAACTCGAATTACATTATACAAAAAAAAACAGATTTTTTCAAGAAATAAATCTGTTTTTGACTTGTTTTATCAGCTAATATTAAAAACACCTTTAAAACGCAAATTAAACGGTAAAAAACGATATTTTAATTTTATATACCAACCCTATACAATTATTAAATTTATTTATTTTCATTATTATCGTTAATAATAATTTTAGATATCCTATGAACTATATAATATATGAAACATATAATTGCTAAAGTTGTAATACAGTATCTGCATATTTCTATAGGTTCAATAGATAGCATATCATCATAATATTGAAATATATAATTTTTCATGAGAGTTGGTACATATATTGTTATCGCCGCCAATATGATTTCTAATATAATTTTAATATCTTTTTTATTCATTTTCCTCACCTATTATTTTCGTTTTTATATAACTTTTCCATTCTCAATCTCTATAATTTTAACATCTTTATAATTTTTAATCAAACTCTCTTCCAAATCTGTGGTAGTTACAAAAATCTGATTATTTTTCAAAGTTTTTACCAGATAATTCCGTCTTTCCTCATCAAGTTCACTCATAACATCATCTAAAAGTAATATTCCGTCTTCATCAGCTTCTTCTCTAATAAAATCAAGCTCTGCAAGTTTTAAGGAAAGAGCGCAGGTTCTTTGTTGTCCCTGTGAACCGAAGTTTCTCACATTTATACCGTTAATAAAAAACAGCATATCGTCTTTGTGGGGACCTTTAGTGGTAGTTTTTAACTTTTTATCAACATCAAAAGATTTTTTTATAATATCTCTGAAAATATTTTTTTGTATATGAATATTATCTTCAAAAGTTATATTCGGATCATACTTGATCTTTAAAATTTCTTTACAATTGGTAATATTTTTATGAATTTTTCCGGAAAAATTATCTATTTTATTGATGAAATCATTTCTCATTTCCATAAGCTTACTTCCGTAAGAAATAAGTTGTTCATCCAAAATTTCCAAGATACTACTATCAATGAAATCTTCTTTGAGATGAGCATTTCTATGTGCCAATATCTTCTTATAATTTGAAAGACAATCGTAATATGCAGGCTTTATCTGAGCAAGCTCTCTATCTATAAATCTTCTGCGTTTTTCAGGTTCATCCTTGACTATTTTAAGATCTTCAGGAGAAAAAATAACTATAATTATATTATCTATCAATTCTGATGTTTTTTTTACTATATTTCCGTCTTTTTTTATAGATTTTTTATGCTGCTTATTTATTGAAATTTCAACTTTTGTATCAATTATATTTTTTTCTGCAGAAACTTTTATTGTTGCAGTTTCCTCTCCGAATTTTAATAATTCATTATCTTTTGAAGTACGAAAAGATTTTCCTATTGAAGAAAGAGAAATTGCCTCAATGAGATTTGTTTTTCCCTGAGCATTCTGACCAACTATAAGATTTAGATTCTTACTGAATTCAATAGAAAAGTTTTCATAATTTCTGTAGTTTTTTAATTCTAAACTTTTTATATACATTTTAGTTGATTCTCACCGGCAGAACTAAATATTTATATTCGTTCCCTTCCAGTGGTTCAATAAGACAAGGTGTGATAGGAGTGTTCAGTAGCATTTTAACTTCATCATCATCAATATTTTTCAAAACATCAATAACATACTGAGCATTAAATCCTATTATGAGATTTTCTCCCTTTTTTGTTACTATAATATCTTCTTTTACATTTCCTTCTTCTGAATTTGATGTAATTGTTACCACATTCTCTGATATATTCATTCTTATAAGGTTATTTTTGCCGGCTTTCGATAAAAGAGAAGCTCTCTCTATACTGTTCAAAAACATTGATCTATTTATAATAACTTCTATTTTATTATCCTTCGGAAGAATATCTTTATACTTTATAAATTCACCTTCCATGATTTTTAATTCAGCTTTGCAATTTCCCATTTCAAAAATTGCTTTCTTTTCATTTAGATAAAGGTTTACATTTTCTTCTTCATCAATATCATTTAAAATTTTACTTATTTCGTTTAGTGTTTTTACTGAAATTACTATTTTTTTAGGGTTTACAGTGGTGTAGTCTTTTTTTGTTATTGCCATTCTGTATCCATCTATTGCGACCATCTTCATCTCATCTTCGTTAAGTTCAATGAGAACACCTGTGATTATCCCCCTTGCTTCGTCAAGACTTGCTGCAAATGCTGTCTTTTCAATCATAGTCTTAAGAGATTTTTTGTTTAATGTAATTGAGTTTTTTATATCCATTTTTGTATTGAAAATAGGAAATTCATCTGTTGACATTCCGACAACTTTGAATTCTGATGTTAAGCAATCAATTACAATATTATTGTTTTCATCACTTTTTATTTCTATTTCTGATGATGGAAGTTTTCTTATGATGTCACCGAATAGTTTTGCAGTTATAACGACTGAACCTTCTTCAACGACTTCAACATCTATCGTATTTTTTATTGCTATGTCAAGATCTGATGCAGACATAGTTAACTTCCCATCATTTACTTCAAGTAGGATTCCTTTCAAAACAGGAATTGTTGTTCTTGATGTTACTGCTCTTGAAACTATATTAAGTGCTTTTGACAGTTTTTGCTGTTGACATCTGAATTTCATTTTTTCCTCCGAAATCTATTATTATTTTTATATTTTTTTAGTAGTAATAGTAGTAGGTCTTGTGGATTATGTGGATAACTTTTAGAGTTATTATAAAATCTTATTTTTTTGTTGTTAAAAAACTGTTGATAACATTGTAAAGTTATTATATCTAATCCACAGCATTTATTTTCTTTTTAATATCCTCGATTATTTCTTTTAAATTACTGTCAGTTTTTAGTTCTGCCTGAATTTTGTCGCAAGCGTGCATGACTGTAGTGTAGTGCCTATTTCCGAATATTTTTCCGATTTGCGGAAAAGAGTGGTCTGTCATGATTCTGCAAAGGTACATAGCAATCTGTCTGGGATATGCAACTTTGTTAGTTTTTTTAGAGGATTCCAAATCAGAAACTTTGATATTGTAGTATTTGCTTACAATTTCTTTTATTTGCAGAGGTGTTATTTTATTTCCCCCGATTCCGATAACATCATTCAATATACGCTTTGCAAAAGGGATATTCACATCACATTTCATTATATTTGCAAAGGATACCACTCTGTTAAAAGCCCCCTCCAGGTTCCTTATATTATCAGGTATTTTCTGTGATATTAGTTGAATTACTTCATATACATCATCATTGACTTCTATTTTTTCATTTTCTGCTTTTTTTTGCAAAATGGCAACTCTGGTTTCCAGATCAGCCGGAAGAAGTTCTGCAACCATTTTCCATGAAAATCTTGATCTCAGCCTTTCGTCGAGCTTGACTAATTTATTTGGCGGTCTGTCACTTGAAATTATTATCTGTTTATTATTGGCATATAAATCATTGAATGTATTGAAAAATTCAATTTGGGTCGTTTCTTTTCCCTCTAGAAATTGAATGTCATCTATCAGAAGCACATCTAAGTTTCTGTATTTCTTTTTGAATTCTCTGCTGCTGTTTTGGTCTTGGATAGATTTTATAAGCTCATTTGTAAACATTTCTGATGATACATATAAAATATTTATATTATTAAAATTTTCAAGAAGATGTATTCCTATTGCGTGCATTAAATGAGTTTTTCCAAGACCTGAATTACCATGGAGAAACAGTGGATTATATGATGTGGAGGGATTGTCCGATACTGCTTTTGCCACAGCAAAGGCAAGTTCATTACAATTTCCGACTATGAAGTTATCAAATGTATATTTTGGATTAAAGATTTTTTGGCTTGTTAAGTTATCAATAGGTTTGTGAAATTTTTCATCAGTATTTTTAGACTGTAATCCCGGAATTTCTTCTTGAATTTCTTCTTTTTCAAATTCCTTTGATTCCTTGACTATTACCTTGTATGGTTCTCCTAAAATTTCTTTCAATGAGTCTTCAAGCATGTGTTTATAACGCTGATTAAGACTTTTTACAACAAAGGAGTCATTACTTTCTATGTAAGCTATTTTTATCATTTTATTTATTGAATGAAGGTTTGCTTTTAAAAACCAATGTGAATAGCTTGCATCAGTTGTATTTTGTTTTATAATTGATAAAGTTTTTTTCCAGATTTCTTTTTTATTTTTCATTTTAACCCCTAAAAAATGTGTTACATACATTCTAACTAATAAGTTATCCATATACAAGTATAAAATTATAAAAAAAATGTTATTGAAAAATAAATAATGAACAAGTTTATCCACAACCTATGGATAAATTTGTTCATAACTTGTTGATTTAATATAAGTCATTTATTTGCATATTAAAATATATAAATTTTAATTTTCAGTTTTTATTTTTGATAAAAAATTTGCTGTTAAATTATGATATTTTATACTTCCAACTTCATATCTCCTGTTTTTATAAAATCTGATTTTGCCATAAATATATAAAATGAATAAGCTAAAATAGCAGGTAATAAAATATGTAGAAAGAGTGCTTTGATAAATATTTCAGTCGTGAATCCCATAACAGTAAATGTCATAATTTGACCTACAAATCCCGATGTTCCCATTCCTGCTCCTGCAGCATTATTTGTCATTTTAAGAATACATGTTGAAACAGGTCCTGTAATTGCAGATGCTAAAGTAGGTGGAACAAGTATCCATGGATTTTTCAATATATTTGGAACTTGAAGCATTGAAGTTCCAATTCCTTGTGCTAAAAGACCGGCAATTCCGTTTTCTTTAAAACTTATTACTGCAAATCCAATCATTTGAGCACAGCATCCTGCAGTTGCAGCTCCGGCAGCAAGTCCGGAAAGATCCATCATTATACATAGAGCAGCTGATGAAATCGGTGCTGTAAGAACAAGTCCCACTACAACTGAAATAAATATTCCAAACCAAAATGGTTGAAGTTCACAAGCCAAAATTATCAGTTTACCAAGTTTTATCATTAACCATCCCACAAGAGGACCGACAAGCTTTGCTGTAATTCCACCTACAATAAGAGTAACGGCAGGAGTTATTATAATATCAAGCTTTGTTTCCTTTGAAACAGCTTTTCCAAATTCCACTGCAATAAGAACTGCAATAAATGCCCCTGCAGGACCACCTGCTATTTTTATTCCGAAGCCTATAAAAGATGCTCCCATTTGCCCCACTATTATACTTGAAAAAAGTACAAGAGGAGGAGCTTTAAGTGAGTGGGCAACTGCACCTCCTATTGCAGGTCCCATCATTGACATGGCTGTTGTGCCTATAAGTATTAAAAATGAGATAAATCGGTGAGATTCAGTAAGCCCCGGTATATTACACATCTGTTGACCTACTGTTTTTAAAATGAGTCCAATCAAAAGTGATGAGAAAAGTCCCAGTCCCATTGCGGATAAAGCATCTTGTGCATATCTTTTTGTATTTATTTCAATATCTTTTCTTTTTAAGAATATTGAAAGATTATTTTTCTTTTCCATAAAAACTCCGTTCTCTATAAATTTTATATTTTTAGCATTTGTGATTTGGTCTTTATAACGTCTATGGTCAATTTTATTTTCTTTCTGTAGGTATTTATTACATTCAACTTCCCATTGTTTTCCAAAGTTCTCCATTTCTTTTGCCAAGCTTCTGTTTCCCAAATTCATTAGTAAGATGAATAAGCTTGCATTATCATCAAGTGCACCCTTATTAAAAATAAAAGGCATAACTATACTATATTATCTGAAAAATTTTTGTCAAGATTTGTAATATCAATTTCCCTAGTGTATAATCTCAATAAAAATTCTAGTGAAGAAGAAATTTTATCTTTTTCATATGAGCAATTTGAAAAAATGAGTGTTAGCGAATTAAATAAAAAAATAAGTAAAACTAAAAATGAGTGTGACGGAGTTAATAGACAAAATATATGTGAACATACATTTTTCTTATTAAAGGGGTGTAATTATGAAAAATTATGAAAAATTAACAATAGCTCTACCAATAGTAGTTTTACTAATAATGGGCTTAGCATATCTATTTATTTTTAATACTACAGAAAGAAAAATATATCGTAGTTTAGATATTGATATTCCTTTTTCAGAACTCACTATTAAAGAAATGCATAATGGATATGGCGATGATTTTAAAGGCGATGGTGAGAGTTTACATTTAATAACATCCAAACAGGATTTAAAGAAAGCTACACAAACTTGGGAAAAATTACCACAGAAAGAAATTCTAATATATCTTTTTGGTGAAGTAGGTGATTCAATGGCTGAACTGATTAGTTTGCCTAATGTAAAGAAAGGAAAATATAAATTTATTAGTAGAGGATCTAATAAAGAAACATATAATTTTACACTTTATATTTACGATGAAAACAATAATAAAATTTATTGTATTAATATAGATACTTAAAAATCATTTATTATGAAAGAGGAAACAACGAAAATCACAATCGCCTAATTTGCAGACATTTACCTAAAGGTTCTAAAAACACCACCTCAGCTGAGGTGGCAAGAATAGAACTTTGGATAAACAAATATCCTAAAAGAATGTTTAATTATTTGACTCCGGAAATTATTTATCATTGTGGCTAATTTCATCTTGCAATATGCCATTTATTTTACAACTCATAATAACAACAAATCTTTCCCTAAATCGTTGACATAGAGGGAATTTGGCAATATAATATAACGGTATGTCTGCACATATTGTAATTTAGATTGTGCAAATTTGATAATTATTTGGAGGTTAACATGAAACAGACTTATCAGCCTAAGAAAAGGCAGAGAAAAAAGGAACACGGATTCCGCAAGAGAATGGCAACTAAGAACGGCAGAAGAGTTCTGAAGAGAAGAAGAACAAGAGGAAGAAAGAAGCTTACGGCTTAAGAAATGCTAAAACGAAATGTACTGCGTTACCGGAGGACTTTCGATCGAATTTATAGAAAAGGAAAATCTGTAGGTGATCGATTTGTTGTTGTATTTTTTATTAAAAATAATTTGGATTATACAAGAACGGGTTTTCTGGCAAGCAAGAAGGTTGGTAATAGTGTTAAGAGAAATCGAGCAAGGAGATTGATGAAGGAGTCCCTCAGATTGACTTCACTGAAGCTTCCAAAGGGTTATGATTTTATCTTCATAGCAAGAAATACAATTGTTGACGCAAATTGCCGACAAGTGCAGAAGTCACTTGAATCTGCACTGAAAAGAACCGGGGTATTAGAACGATAATGAAACTTGTAAGCAATTTATTCAAAAGAATTCTCATATTGCTTGTTAGATTTTATCAGGTTTGCATTTCGCCGATTTTTCCGGGAAAATGCAGGTTTTACCCTACATGTTCCACATACTTTATCCAAGCACTGGAAAAGTATGGTCCTATTAAGGGTTCGTATCTTGGAATACGACGGATCATGAGGTGTCATCCTTGGAATGAGGGTGGATATGATCCATTAAAGTGATGGAGGAAATTAATGAACGCTATATTTGGAATATTAGCAAAGCCGCTTGCACTTATATTGACTGCACTATATGATTTAACAAATAGTTATGGTATTTCAATTATTATCCTGACTGTTGCTGTCAAAATTATTTTGTATCCTTTCTATAAAAAACAGATGCTTTCCACAATGGGAATGACTGAGCTTGGACCTAAGATACAGGCTTTACAGAGACAGTATGCAGGTGATTCGGAAACATTGAATATCAAGATGCAGGAGCTTTATAAAGAGGAGGGTGTGAATCCGGCTGCAGGGTGTCTGCCTATGGTGATACAGATGGTCATTATCATGGGATTATTCACGTTGCTTCGCTCACCTCTTTCTTATATAAAGACGCCAAAGATGATTTTTGCTATTCACGAAAGTTTTCTCTGGATCAATGACTTATCACAGTCAGATCCGTGGGTTCTACCTGTTTTAGCAGGTATAGCAACTTTCGTTTCATTCTATCTGTCATCAAAGAACGGTTCAATGCCGGGTGGTACCGGACCGGGTCAAGGTAAAGTGATGACAGCTTTAATGAAGTATGGATTTCCTATTATGATTATCTGGCTTGCAAAGACTTATGCTGCAGGACTTGCATCATATTGGTTCTTGAGTCAGTTCATTCAAATTTTCTATAATTTGAGATTTAATCAGATTAAAGAAAAGATGAATAAAGAAAAGGAATCAAAGGGCAAAAAGCACAGTAAGAGAAAAACTTCAAGAGCGTAGCGGAAGAGGTATTTACCTTTTACATAAGGAGTAATAAATGAATGTAACAGAAAAATGGGGAGATAATGTTGATTCAGCGGTTGAACTTGCCCTTGCAGAGCTGAAACTCACCAGAGAAGAGGTTGATGTTACTGTTTTAGAAGAACCAAGCAGAGGCTTCTTTGGGATTGGTTCCAGACTTGCTCTTGTCAGAGTTGAGAAGAAAAAAACAGAACCCGCTGTGGAAGTTAAGGATGAGCCTGTAAAAGGCGAAGTTTCTGAAAAGAAGGAGGCTAAGGCTAAGAAAGAAAAGGCTTTAAAAGTCGATAAGATGACTAAAGAACAGAAAGTTTCACCGCATAAAGAAGTTGTTTCTGAAAATCAGCCTGACAAAGAATCAGAATTAAACAGGGAAATTAAAAATCTTCCTGTCTGTGAGGAGCATCCTGCAAAGGAATTTTTACTTGAAGTTACCGAGCAGATGGGTCTTAATCTGGATTTACGGGTAAAGGCGGATGACAGCAATGTATATGTTGAAATAAGCGGAGAAGATTCAGGAACAATTATCGGAAAAAGAGGACAGACTCTTGATGCTATTCAGTATTTGACCAGTCTTGTTGTTAATAAAGACAAAAGTAACTATATAAAGGTAGTAGTCGATGCTGAAGATTACAGATCCAGAAGGGAGCAGACTTTGGAAAAGCTTGCAAACAGACTTGCCGGAAAGGTTGTTCGCTCCAAGAGGATGGTTAAACTTGAACCTATGAACCCATACGAGAGAAAAGTTATTCATGCAACTTTGCAGGGTAATTCTCGAGTGACTACAAGAAGCGAGGGACAAGATCCTTATCGCAGGGTTATTATTGAATTAAAATAAAGTATTTAGCCCACATATGTGGGCTTTATTTTTATATATTTACAATTAAAGAGTGTTGACTCACATAACAGGAGTTTTAGACTAATTATTTATTTTTATATATTTTATGACTAAAGATTATTAAGAAGGTAGTTATGGAAGATACAATTGCTGCAATTTCAACCCCTTTTGGTGAAGGTGGTATAGGTATAATACGAATAAGCGGAGAGAAATCATTAGAAATCATCAATGGTATTTTTTCTCCTGCAAATAAAATGCCGTTAAAAAATCGCATGATGACCTATGGACATATCCATGGTGAAGGGGGAGAGCTTATTGATGAAGTTTTAACGGTATATATGAAAAAACCTAAGACCTATACAGCGGAAGAAATAGTTGAAATCAACTGTCATGGAGGGATTGTTCCACTGCAGAGAATTTTATCATTGGTCTTAGCTAAGGGTGCAAGACCTGCTGAACCCGGAGAATTTACAAAGAGAGCATTTCTGAATGGCAGACTTGACCTTACTCAAGCTGAAGCAGTAATGGATTTAATTTCTGCAAAAGCGGATAAGACCTTTGACACAGCGTTAAATCAACTCGAAGGGCTGCTGTCCGATAAGATTAAGGAATGTCGCAAAGAGCTTATGGATGTTCTAGTTGATTTGACAGTGAATATAGATTATCCCGATGAGGATATAGAGGAAGTAACCTATCAAAATCTTATAACCCGTTTAAACTCAGTTCATGAAAAAGTTCATCGACTTTTAGAAAGTGCCGATACAGGAAGAATACTAAAAGAAGGGTTAAAAGTGACCATAATCGGCAAGCCGAATGTGGGCAAATCATCTCTTATGAATGGACTTTTGAGACAGTCCAGAGCCATAGTAACTGATATTCCGGGAACTACAAGAGACACCATTGAAGAAAATATAAATATAAAGGGAGTGCCTATTCTCTTGACGGACACGGCAGGTATCAGAGAAACGGAGGATACCATCGAAGCCATAGGTATTCAGCGTTCCAAAGATTCTTTTAATAAATCCGATTTAGTAATAATGGTTATGGACGGTAATCGTGAAATAGAAGATGAGGATAAAGAAATACTGGAACTCCTGGAACCGTCTAAATCCATTATTTTGCTGAATAAAATTGATCTGGAATCAAATATCACCATAGAAGATATAGAAGCAATTAAAGATGATGTCAGAATTTTACCTGTTACAATGAAGGATTTTTCTTATATAGAGAAGATTGAAGAAGAGATTCTCAATATGGTTTATAGTGGTAGTATTTCTCAAAAAGATAGCATTATAATAACCAATGTCAGACAGAAAAATCTTCTGGAAAAAACGGAGAAATCTTTATACGACGCCATTGAAATTTCAAGGCTTTATGAACCTCTTGAGATTATAGAAATTGATGTAAACAGTGCCTATATTTCTTTAGGAGAAATTCTGGGAGAAGAAGCAGGAGATGATATATTAAATGAAGTTTTTTCAAGGTTTTGTTTGGGGAAATAGTAAATAGGATAGTTATATGAAAAATGTTTATATGGATAATTATGATATTATTGTAATAGGGGCAGGTCACGCAGGCTGTGAAGCCGCTCTTGCATCAGCCCGGATGGGAAACAGAACTCTCATTTTTTCAATCAATCTTGAAGCAATTGCCATGATGCCGTGTAATCCTTCAATCGGAGGTACGGGAAAGGGGCATTTGGTTAGAGAAATCGATGCCCTAGGTGGTGAAATGGGAATCAACATAGATAAGACCTTTATTCAAAGTCGGATGCTCAATACTGCAAAAGGTCCGGCAGTACATTCTTTGCGTGCTCAGGCTGATAAGACACAATATCATCTTGAGATGAAGAAAACTTTGGAGACACAGGAAAACCTGGATATAATACAGGGAGAAGTTGTCGATATAATAGTTGAAAATGATAAAGTGGAGGGTGTGATAACTCGCACAAACACCAGATATGGTGCAAAGGCAATTATTATTGCTACAGGAACATATCTGCACGGTAAAATTTTTATTGGCGACGGCAATTTTTCAAGTGGTCCAAACGGTCTTGCAGCTTCTGAGATTTTTCCCGAGAACATGCTTAAACATGGAATGAAGTTCAGACGCTTTAAGACCGGTACACCTGCCAGAGCACTTGCCTCGACCTTTGACTATAGCAAAATGGTAAAGCAAGAAGGGGATGAAAAAATAGTTCCCTTTTCCTTCATGAACGATTACCTTGAAAAGGATCAGATTGACTGCTGGTTGACATATACAAATGAAAAAACTCATAAAGTAATTAGAGATAATTTCCATAGATCTGCTTTGTTTGGTGGAGAAATAGAAGGAATTGGACCCAGATATTGTCCGTCTATTGAGGACAAAGTAAATAGATTTGCAGATAAAAAAAGGCATCAGCTGTTTGTTGAACCGGAGGGTTTGAATACAGAGGAGATGTACATTCAGGGAATGTCATCCAGTATGCCTGAGGATGTGCAAAGAGATTTCTATCACACAATAGAAGGTTTGGAGAATATTAAAATTACTCGTCCGGCTTATGCCATAGAGTACGACTGCATAGATCCTTTGGAACTTAAACCTACTTTAGAATACATGGGAATCACCGGGCTATATTGTGCAGGTCAGTTTAACGGAAGCTCAGGCTACGAAGAAGCGGCTGCACAGGGTTTGATTGCAGGAATTAATGCATCATTGGAAATAAATGGAAAAGAACCTTTCGTTTTGGACAGAAGTGAGGCTTATATCGGCGTTCTTATCGACGATTTGGTGACTAAAGGTACCAATGAACCTTACAGAATTATGACCAGCAGGGCGGAATATAGGCTGGTTCTCAGACAGGACAATGCAGATGAACGTTTGACACCCAAGGGATATGAGATAGGATTAGTTTCAAAAGACCGATATAATAAATTTCTGACAAAGCAGGAGACAGTCAAGACGGAAATGAAAAGACTGGAAAAAACTATGATAAAAGCAGAACATGCTGAAAGATATCTGGAAAAAAGGAGAAGTCATGGACTTAAAGGCTCAGCATCCCTGTATGATTTGCTGAAAAGACCTGAGGTTGACTATGAAAGCATGGAAGAAATTGACATAAAAAGACCTAACCTTTCCTCACATGAGATCGACTGTGTAGAAGTCAATATCAAGTATGAAGGTTATATCAGAAAACAAATACAACAGGTTGCTAAATTCAAGAGAATGGAAAATAAGAAACTTTCAGAAGATCTGGATTACAGCAGCATTGAAGGATTGAGACTTGAAGCTGCTCAAAAGTTGAATCGGATTAAACCAATGTCAATCGGGCAGGCATCCAGAATTTCCGGAGTCTCACCGGCAGATATAAATGTTCTTCTTGTTTATCTTGAAAAAATGAGAAGGAGCGAGTAATGGAAATATTAAAGAATTATTTTGATAAATTCGGTATATCGTGTAGTGAAGTTCAATATAAACAATTTAAAGATTATATGGAATTACTTTTAGATATGAACGAACATATCAATCTAACAGCTATTAAAGAGCCTGGAGAATTCATACTTAAACATTATGTAGACTCTTCAATAATATATAATTCTGCAGAATACGGAATGGCGAAAAATGTTCTGGACTTAGGTACGGGAGGGGGATTTCCGGGAGTTCCATTGGCTATTCTTTCACCGGAGAAAGAATTTATATTGGTGGATTCCCTGAATAAAAAATTAAAAGCAGTTTTAGAAATGGCAAAGAAAATCGGACTTAAAAATGTAAAGGTGGTACATGGAAGAGCAGAGGATTTAGGACGAAATCCTAAATATAGAGACCATTTCGATTTGTGTGTGTCCAGAGCAGTTGCAAACCTTGCCGTTTTATGTGAATATTGCTTGCCTTTTGTAAAGGAAAAAGGATACTTTATAGCATATAAGAGTGGCGAGATTGAGGAAGAACTACAAGGGTCCCGAAGGGCTATTAAAGTATTAAAAGGTGAATTATCTCATATAAAAACCTTTGAGATTGCTGCAAATTCAAGAACCCTAGTTGTTATAGAAAAAATTACAAGAACTCCAAAACCATATCCCAGACAGGCAGGGAAACCCGGCAGATTGCCAATAAAAAAATAATGTTTCACGTGAAACATTATTTTTTATGCAAAATTGTAGAAATGAAAGCGGATGTAGTATATAATGAGAACATGATGATGAATGGAAAAAAGGAGAACAAAATTGGGTAAGGCAATAGCAATTTTTAATCAAAAGGGTGGCGTGGGGAAAACCACCACGAATATAAATTTAGGAGCTTGCTTGGCACAGAAAGGAAAGAGAGTTCTTATGTTGGACATAGATCCACAGGGGAACACTACCAGCGGCATTGGCATTTCAAAGAAGAAGCTTGAATATACCGTGTATGAATTGCTTATAGAAAGTGATTTTGACCCACATGATGCCATAATCAATACATCTGTAGAAAATCTGGATTTAATCCCTGCGAATGTAGATTTAGCAGGAGCTGAAATCGAACTTGTGCAGTTAGAAGGCAGGGAGAAAAGGCTTCAGAATGCAATCAATAAAATAAGGGATGAATATGATTACATATTCATAGACTGCCCTCCATCCCTAGGACTTTTGACTATAAATTCACTTAGTGCCGTAGAAAGTGTTTTAATTCCTATACAATGCGAATTTTACGCATTAGAAGGGGTTAGTCAATTGATGAGTACAATAGAGCTTGTGAGAAAAAGCCTGAAGAAAAATTTGGAGGTTGAAGGAGTAGTTTTAAGCATGTTTGACGGCCGCACGAATCTCTCCATTCAGGTGGTGCAAGAGGTTAAGCGATATTTCGGTTCAAAGGTCTATTCTACGGTAATCCCAAGAAACATAAGGTTAGCAGAAGCACCCAGCTTCGGTCTTCCTATTGTTGAATACGATCCGAAATCAAAGGGAGCAACAGCGTATAAAGAATTTGCCAAAGAATTCCTTGAAAGGGAGGCTTCTAACAGATGAGTGCAAAAGCAAAGAAAAATAGAGGTTTGGGCAGAGGTCTTGATGCATTATTTGCAGAACAGGCACCTATTATGCCTGACAATCGTGTAGAAACTGAGGAAAAAAGCAATAGCTATGTCAGAGATAAAGTTCTCTACATAGATATAAACGATATAAAGCCTAATGCGGAACAGCCGAGAAAGACCTTTGATAAAGAAAAAATATCGGAGCTGTCTCAATCTATTATAGGGCATGGCATAATTCAGCCACTAGTAGTGAGGAAAAGCGGAAAGCACTATGAAATAGTAGCCGGTGAAAGAAGATGGCGTGCTGCCAGAGAAGCAGAACTTTCAGTGGTTCCGTGTATTGTAAGGCAATTTTCAGATGAAGAGAATATGCTGGTTGCAATAATAGAGAATATGCAAAGGGAAGACTTGAATCCCATAGAAGAAGCTATGGGATTGGAACAGATGATAAGTGCCTATGGGATGACCCAGGAAGAAGTTTCAAAAAGTGTAAGCAAAAGTCGTCCTTATATAACAAATACTCTTCGCCTGTTAAAGCTTCCGGAGGAAATAAAAGCATTAGTCAGCGAAGGTAAAATCTCCACAGGACACGCACGAGCTTTGATAACGGTAAAGAACAAGACAAAACAAGAAGAACTATGTAAGAAAATAATCGAAGACGGAATATCTGTAAGAGATGTGGAACGACTTGCCTCAGAAGAAAAAAAGATTCGCAAAAAGCCGCTAAAGAGGGTTAAGAGTCCGGACACATTGAATGTGGAAAGAGAACTGAAAGAGATTTATGGAACTAAGGTTACAATCAATTCAAGGGGAAATAAAGGAACGGTTGAACTGGAGTTTTATAGTAAAGATGAATTGAATAGGCTCATCGATTTGTTGAAATTTAAGGACTAGGTAGTTTTGTTTCATGTGAAACTTTTTTAATCGGAAAGTGGAAGAGTAATTAAGTCACCCAGTATTAGTATTTGAGATATAGAAACTTCTTCTCATTTCTTGTGGCATTATAGAGTGGGAGTAGAAGATATTTTGTTGAAAATGGCTTATTTTCAAGGCTTATAGCCTATTAAAATGAGTGACTGGGACAAAGATTTCAAAGAGAATAAATTGAGTAATAGCTCTCAGTGGCTTTACAATTGAATAAAAAAAGATAGTATAAATTATCGGGTTGGTTAGAAAAATACATCTCTAAACTATCGGGTTG
>ERZ772997.178-NODE-178-length-25502-cov-7.72567_pt1 | contig 25502 bp, 19 predicted proteins | sample MGYA00511127_ERZ772997 | MGnify/ENA primary metagenome ERZ772997 (study PRJEB29015, sample SAMEA2738070) | human oral metagenome | biome: human oral; feature: human-associated habitat; material: saliva | place: China | collected 2215 ... | reverse complement strand
AGTTTCTTATCGCCGGATACCTCGTCATTGAGCGAGCGTAAATCGTCGGTCGTCAGCACCGCACTGATGCGGTTCAGCACCGCCTGCGCATCCTCGGGTACCCGTTTGGTGTTGATAATGGGGAGTACCTGCTGCGCCGGGATCATGTTTTTCGGGTCTTCAAGCATCACAAAATTGTTCTGCGTAATTGCCGGGGTGGTCGAGTACAAATCTACAACCTGCACGGTGTTATCCTGCAGGGCTTTGACGGTGAGTGCCCCTCCCCCGTCCGCAAGCGAGACGAATTCCGCCGGAACGCACCCATACTTATCTTTGAGTCCCGGAATTCCGTAGGCGCGTTCGGCAAATTCGGGAGCGGCCCCAACCTTCAGCTCGGTACAGACCTTCGCCATATCATCCAGGGTGCGCAGATTATATTTCTGGGCGGTCTGCTGGGTGACGACTAAGGTATCTTTATTTTCCGCCTGCGAGGCGTCCAGAGCCTTGAGGTTTTTATCCAGCACCCCACCGAGCGCCTGCAGAATCTCTTGTTTAGTCTGCGCCTTGGAATTCTCGTCAAGATACAACAGCAGGTTGCCCGAGTATTCGGGAACCACGTCGATAGCCCCGGAGGTAAGCGCCCCCAAGTAGGCTTCACGCGCGCCAATCCCCAGCTGGGTGCTCGATTTAAACCCGTTTTTATTTAGCGCTTGGGAGTATATTTCGGCGAGAATCTGCGACTCTGCGAACGCTGCTGACCCCACAATAATGCCGTCGTGTTCACCGCCGAAAACGTTTTCGCCGCTCAGCCCGCAGGCGCTCAGCGCTCCTAACGTCCCAAGGGCGCCAACGACACCCAATGCCCGCCGCCTGGTAACGCCGCGTGCCATTCCAGTCTCCGCCGTTCCATGGTTTTTCGCGTTCTTTCCGGAAAGAAAAGAACGATCGTTCGTGTTTCGGCGATGCACTAGGTTCATGCGTGCGCCCCTTCCGTGTGCGAGTTTGCCGCATCCAGTGCGCTCTCGTGTTTCTGTTGCCCATGACGTTTGGATGCGCCTCCACCCCGCAGGGGCACGGGGGTCACGGCCCGCTGCGCCAGAGCCATGAGCGCATCCACCACAAAGGCGAGTACCGCTACCAGCAAGGTTGCCACGAGCATACGCGGATAGTCCCGCACCGCGAGCCCATCAAAAAGGTACCGGCCCAGGTTATTCCCATTAATGTAGGCGGCAATAGTCGCGGTCGCAATCACCTGCAGCACCGCGCTGCGCAAACCGCCCATAAACACCGGAAGACCCAGAGGAATCTCAACCCGGCGAAGAATCTGCCCTTCGGTCATGCCTTGGGCGCGTGCCGCATCCACCACATCCGGGTCAATCCCGGTCACGGCTTCGAGAGTATGCGCCAGCAGGGGCGCCACCGCGATAATCACGAGCACCACGAGCGGAGGAATCGCGTTAACCCCAAACCAGAGAGCCAGCAGAGTCAACAAACCCAGGGCAGGCAGGGCGCGCAAAGCGGCGGTAAACCCCAGCAGAGCGTGCCCGCCGCGGCGTGTATGCCCAGCCCACAGCCCCAAAGGCACGGCAATCACCAGGGCAATCGCAACCGCAAACACGGTGATGCCCAGATGCTCGACGGTGCGCGCAAGAATGCCCTGAGGCCCTTGCCAGTTGGCGCCATCACCCAGAAAAGCGAAGGTACGTTCTATAACATTCATACGGTCCTCCAGGCGGTCAGGCGCCGTGCCGTGAGGGCAAGAAGCGCATCGGCGAGGTAGGCTAAGGCGGCGCTGAGCACCACGCCCGTGATAAGTTCGGCGGGGATACTACGCGCCAGTCCGTCGGTAAAAAGCGTGCCGAGCGAAGAAACACCAATAACCGCACCCACAGAAACCATCGCAATATTTGCCACCGTCGCCACGCGGATACCGGCAAAAAGCACGGGCAAAGCAAGCGGTAATTCCACCGTGAAAAACGCACGAGCCGGGGTGTACCCCAAGGCGCGCGATGACTCCACTACGTGCTCGGGAACCGCATTAAAAGCGTCTACCCCGGAACGCACCATCAACGCCATCGTGTAGATCGTAAGGGCCACAAGCACGTTCACCGGCGAAATAATGCTGGTCCCCAGAATCAGCGGCATGAGCACGAAGAGCGCGATCGACGGGATTGTGTAGAGCAGCCCGAAGCCGTGCACCAGAGCGTGCGCACCACTCCGGTAGGTTTTTGCGCCGTCTTCCCGCGCGCGGCGGCGGCTCGCATACCGCGCCACCGGAATCGACAGGGCGGTTCCCACAAGTACCGGAATAATGCCCTGGTACAGGTGATTGAGGGTCAAATCAAGGACGCGCTGGATGTTATTTCCCAACCAGTCCCAGTGCATCGAATCTGCCAGCAACAGGTTCATACTATCCCCGCCCAGAGGTTGATGCGGCGCCTTCGCCTGATGCTGCGGCTTCGCGTGTGCGGCGGTAGCGTTCGCGGCGAATATACCGCACCTGGCGCATCACATCGGCAGGCAGCAGGGCACCCACGGACTGGCTAACGAAAGATTCCACAAAATCATTAGCGGGATTCGTCAGGATCTCTTCGGGAGCGCCGTACTGGGCAAGTTTGCCGCCGGGGGCGAAGACCGCAATATTATCGCCGAGGAATAGGGCCTCATCAATATCGTGGGTTACGAAAACAATGGTCTTATGCAGCTCGCCCTGCAGACGCAAAAGTTCTTCCTGCAGTTCGGTGCGCACGATCGGATCGACCGCAGAAAACGGCTCGTCCATGAGCAAAATAGAGGCATCCGCCGCGAGCGCCCGCGCGACTCCCACGCGCTGTGCCTGCCCGCCGGAAAGCTGAGCCGGGTAGCGCTGCGCTAGGGACGCGTCCAAACCTACGGTGCTCAGAAGGTCAAGAGCACGTTCTTTCGCCTGCGGTTTGGGGGTGCCGTTCAACAGGGGCACGGTCATAACGTTCTCAAGCACGGTACGATGCGGCAGCAGCCCGCCGCTTTGCATGACGTACCCGATGGATCGGCGCAGCTTGTAGGGGTCTTGGTCTGCGATATCTTGCCTGCCGATGGTAATCGTACCTTCCTGCGGCTCTACCATGCGGTTGATCATGCGTAAGGTGGTGGTTTTACCACATCCTGAGGAACCGACGAAAACGGTGGTTTCACCGGCGGGGATGCTCAGAGTCAGGTTATTGACCACGGTGTTAGCGCCGTAGCGTTTGGTGACCTGGGAGAATTCGATTCCCGCAGTGCGTGTTGCCTGCGCGGAGTTCGACGGTATGGTGTCTTGGGGAGTGGATGCTGGCATTCGATCTCTTCCGTATGCGCCGGTTTTGCCGCCGTGTGTACAGACGTTGTGCAAATAACACAACGTCTCCACCCTAACGGAAATTCCAGGAAATTGAAACGAACCGGCGTGTTTACCAGCCTGTTTGGCGCAGTTCTCCCCTCTTTCGGGGCAAAAGAGCCTTAGGATGAGGCGTATTTTCGCCGTGTCGTTCAGATAAAGAACCTTGTGAGCAGAGGGTGAAGGGCACGGGCCCATGTACGAGGGCGGGCATCAGACTATAGGGTGCGCGGGCTGGGAGCAGCCCGTGGTTAAAGAAAAAATCCGCCCCCACTGTAGAAGCCTGGAGGGCGGATTGTGGCTCCGACCGGCGTCGATCCGGTGACCTTACGATTTTCAGTCGCACGCTCTACCAACTGAGCTACAGAGCCTTGCGCATCGAAGCAGATACGCAACGACCGCGTCTTCGTGATGAATTTCTTCACCTGAATCACGCGGCCAGAGCGACCCCGACGGGACTTGAACCCGCGACCTCCGCCGTGACAGGGCGGCGCGCTAACCAACTGCGCTACGGGGCCTTGTTGGATTCGGCAGGTATCTGCTTCTTCAACTTGGCTTTGCAAACATGAGGTTTGCAAGTACCCCCAACGGGATTTGAACCCGTGCTACCGCCGTGAAAGGGCGGCGTCCTAGGCCGCTAGACGATGGGGGCCTAGTCGATGCGAACGGGTTCATTTCTCATCCCGTTGTTCGAACCTCAATTAGTCTATGACAGATTTGAGGGGTGCGCAAACCGGTTTCGAGATTCCCGCGTGCCCGGGGTCTCACAAACCCCCTTAATGGGTTGTGCATCACTAGTATTCTTCCTTGTCAGAGCATTATACAAGGGTTTTCCATACGGTAGAAAAATTTTAATATTTTTATAGATGCATACCCAGCTAGGCCTTTTCTTCGCTGACGATACCCCCAGCTCCATCTCAACAAGGTCCCTCCAACAACCCATGTGGGTTTATTATTCACTGCGGCGACTTTTTACGCATACCCAGGCACCTTCAAGAGCAGGAGGACCGCCAGCGACACCCTGCGACGTACAGATATAAACACGGGGCCGGCAGGCACTGAGGTGTGAGTGTCGAAATAATTATGCATCTTATGTTTATGCTTTTTATCTTCTATATATTGAGTGCATATGGGTATTTTTGTGGGTTTATTGGGATTCTCTTCGAAGGTGCAAGAGTAGCTTTATAGCCTTCAGAAAAAGTTTTATAAAGATTTCATATACCTCATCCGATTGACTAGGGATTATATGAAAGCCCTTCAAAACCCCCTTAAATTCGCTTGAAATCAGCCTAAAAAAGCGCCTAAGATATGGGATGTGAGGTTCTCCAGGGAACCAAAAAAGAGGGGATCTTCCGCCCCTTGAGGTAATGTCACCGCACATATATATCACCGATAAGTGAACACACCGATTCTATTGAAGAATCCCCCTGTTTGCGTCCTCAAAAGGCGCGCCAAGGGCCGCGCGTCTCCCAGCCGGGACGCTACCGATGAGGCTACCGAAGTAACTAAAAACTTCAGGAGCATATCGGGACTTTTAGGAATGGTAAGTTCACCATAAAACCTAGGCGTAGTTGCCAGGTGCACGCTTAGAATGCTGCTCTCCTTGCGAGCATCATTTCCCAGTGGGCAATATAAAACCAACTGCAACGGAACCCCGCATTTTATGATAAATGCGGGGTTTTTGTATCCGTAAGTCGATATTTTATGCATGTGCAGCGTATATTTAACATAAAATTCCCCCGCGTCCTCAGCATTTGAGGGGCGGGGGAATTGTTATGGTTTACCGTTAACTATTCACCACGTGAAATGCGAATCATTTCATCGCGGTCAACGACTTTCACACGCTCACGCGGTTCGCCCTTTGCATCCTGTGATGCCGCACCGAGCGCCTTTTCGTGGTCGTCCAGACGGTGCCAGCCTTCCCAGGTGGTGTAGCGAATACCCTTAGCGTCCAGGTAATCGCTGAAGGTCTCCGCATCCGGTTCGGCAGCGGTGTACAGGTTCTCGCGGTCCTCCAACAGGTGGGTGATGGTTTCAAGCGCATCGCCCTTGGTGGAGCCAATCAGACCCACCGGTCCGCGCTTAATCCACCCGGTAGCGTACAGGCCGGGCACGTGCTCGCCGTTTTCATCGACCACACGGCCCTCAACGTTAGTAATCACGCCCTTATCAGCGTCATAGCCGACCTCGGGCAGTTCAGATCCGAAATAACCAATCGCGCGGTACACGGCCTGCACGGGGTAGTCCACGAACTCGCCGGTGCCCTCGATACCGCCCTTACCGTCAAGCCTATTGCGTTCCATGCGGATGCCCACAACCTTGCCGTCCTCACCCAGAATCTCGTGCGGGGACTGCAGGAAGTGCAGGTGCAGGCGGCGCGATGCGGTCTGCTCGCCCTCCTCCTGGTCGGTAAGCCAGGTGGTGAGGGTCTTCATCATGGTCTTCACTTGGTTATTCGTCTGAATAGCCTCATCCGAAGCCTCGTCGAACTCGAAGTCCTCTTCGTAGAGCACAATATCGACATCGCGGGAATGAGAGAGCTCACGCAGCTCCAGGGGGGTGAACTTGATCTGCGCGGGGCCGCGGCGGCCAAAGACGTGCACATCGGTCACGGGCGAAGATTTCAGCCCCTCGTACACATTCTCGGGAATTTCGGTGACGAGCAGATCATCAGCGTGTTTGGAGAGCACACGCGCAATATCCAACGCTACGTTGCCGTTACCGAGCACCGCGATTTCCTTCGCGTTCAGCGGCCAGGTGCGCGGGTAATCGGGGTGACCGTCATACCACGAGACGAAGTCGGCGGCACCATAGGAACCGTCCAGGTCAATGCCCTTAATAGGTAGGGGCGCGTCATGAATAGCGCCGGTCGCGAAGATAATGGCGTCGTAGTGCTCGCGCAGGTCGGCAAGGTTCAGATCCTTACCGTATTCGACATTGCCGAAGAATCGAATATCACCGCGGTCAAGCACCTTGTGCAGGGCGGTAATAATGCCCTTAATACGCGGGTGATCGGGCGCCACACCGTAACGAATTAGCCCAAAGGGCGCGGGGTAACGATCAAAAATATCGATAGAAACCTCAACGGCTCCAGAGCGTACTTCCTCAGATTTGGTGATGAGGTCAGCGGCGTAAATGCCAGCGGGGCCTGCGCCAATAACAGCGACGCGCAGGGGGCGGGTAGCTTCAGACACGTATTTTTCCTTTCAAAGTTCGCCCCGGTACACGGTTCAGGCTGGTGCGGCGGCGAGCTCTCTTTGTAGTCCTCGTTCATTCTACCGGGCACAGCGGTTAGGATGGGCTAAAAAGAGGGAAAGCGAGCAATAGCTCATATATTTTTATTCCTTATATATGGCAATACGGCTGTGCCCCGCATGAGACGCTCATGCGGGGCACAGCCGTATACCGGTTACGATACACTCAGTGATTTAGCGGACAGTCACCGGGTACTCTGCATCGGGTTCACCGGTAATGCGGTTACGCAGATCGCGGCGGACCAGCTCAATCGACCACAACCAGAGAATGTGCCCAAAGAACTCAGAGAAGTGCTCCCCAAAAGGCTGGTTCCACGGGGCGGGCACAACTCCCATTGCGGGCATAATGATGACGTGGAAGAGAATATCAAGCACAATGCCGAAAGCCACACCCTGCCAGAGCTTAATCTTGGGCCAATATTCAGCCACCACACAGTAGAGCACCGCAAAGAAGATAGCGAACGCGAAGTGCACTAGGGAAAATATCTGGGGTATCCGCCCTCATTTTTCCCACGGAGGTGCCGCAGTATATAAAACGTCTGCCTACACCCTTCGGAACTCAACCACCAGCTCGTCACGTTCGCCAAAGCGCACCAGGTGGCGCTCCAGCACACCCGCAATATTAGTGGCCTTCTCCTCATCCTCAGCACGCACCTCCATAATGAGGGCGTTATTAGCTTCATCAATCAGCAGATCGCCATAGCCACGAAAAATACCATCACGGTTAAACGTCAGCCGCAGACCGCCCGGCAGCTCGGCGGTATCAATCTTACGGCCCATATGCGAACCCAGCTGTTTCACATAACGGGCAGGGCGTTCAGTAGCAACCACGGCACGCTGGCGCACAGGCAAAGACTCAGCGGGAGGATACTCGCTCACAATTCACCTCTCAAATTCTCGGTAGTAGCCCTACCAATACGGAAGTTAAGGTATTCCTCATCTTACCAGCCAGCCTAGGCCCCGCCTCACCCTCACTCCCCCACTGCGTTAAGCCCAAAACCTCCACCGCGCGCCCACTCACAGGCTGTACTACCGCCCCTCATCAAGCAACTAGCGCACACGCGCTGCTACCCCCTAGAATAATGAGGTAACAAGAGCGTCACGCCCCACACGGCTGACGCTTTTCTTATGCGCGCCCCCGACCGGTGGGCACGCACCCTACGAGAGTATCTACGGATTCAACGAAATGTCTTCTGAGAACACCGCGGCTCCCCAGGCACACCAAACCCGCACAACGCAGGGCGCCCTGGACCGTTACTTCAAAATTACAGAACGAGGCTCAACTATCTCCGCCGAGATTCGCGGCGGTTTAGCGACCTTCTTCGCCATGAGCTATATCGTGGTGCTAAACCCACTCATTATCGGCCTCGTGAAAGACGCCAACGGCCACGCGCTCGGCGTGCCGCAGGTGGCCGCAGTCACCGCGCTCATCGCCGGAATTATGACGATCGCCATGGGCATCTATGCGAAACAGCCTTTCGCAATGGCGGCAGGGCTGGGCGTGAACGCACTGCTGGCAACCACTATCCTCAGCACCCCCAATCTCACCTGGCCGCAAATTATGGGGCTGGTCGTGTGGGCGGGTGTGCTCATGACTGCCCTCGTGCTGACCGGCTTCCGCACCGCCGTCTTTGAGGCGGTCCCCGAGAGCCTCAAAACCGCAATTGTGGTGGGTATTGGCTTCTTCATCGCCTTTATCGGGCTGGTCAACGCAGGTATTATCCGCCGCACCGTAGACGCCGCGCACACCACCGTCCCCGTCACCTTCGGTGTGGGCGGGCACCTGCTTGGCTGGCCCACCGTGGTGTTCCTTGTCGGGCTGTTCCTCACCATTGCCCTATTTATTCGAAAAGTACGCGGGGCCATCCTATACGGTGTGCTTGCCTCCACCGTGCTGTCAATAATCCTAGAAGCCGTTTTCCACATTGGCAGCAGCAAAGACAACCCAACCGGCTGGTCACTGAACGTACCCGCATGGGGCGGCGGCAGCGCCCTACCCGATGTTTCGCTGCTGTTCTCAGCAGATATGTTCGGGGCGTTCGGCACTATCGGCGGTATGGCCGCCACGATGCTGGTCTTCACCATCCTCATCTCGGCGTTCTTCGACGCAATGGGCACCACCGTGGGCCTAGCCACCGAAGCTGGCACCATTGATAAAGACGGAAAAATTGAGAACATCGACCGTGTGCTGCTGGTGGATGCGCTCGGCTCAGTTGCGGGCGGTGGCACCTCCAGCTCGGCCAACCAGATTTTTGTGGAATCGGCAACCGGTATTGGTGCTGGCGCCCGCACGGGCCTGGCGAACGTGGTCACCGGCGCGCTCTTTGTGGGCGCGGTCTTCCTCTCTCCCCTGGTGACCATCGTCCCCTTCGAGGCGGTCGCCCCCGCCATGGTTTTCGTGGGGTTCCTCATGATCCGCCAGGCCGTGCATATCGACTGGCAGGACTGGGGCCTGGGCATCCCGGCGTTTATGACCATTATTTTCATGCCGTTCGCCTACTCCATTGCCGACGGTATTGGTGCAGGGTTCATCTCCTACGTCTTCATCCGCCTGGTGCAGGGTCGCGGGCGCGAGGTGCACTGGCTCATGTACGTGGTATCGGCTGTTTTCCTGGTGTTCTTCAGCACCGGACTCATTAACGGTTTCGCCCACGGGTAAAGGCAGCTTCCCAGCATTCCATCTGCCGGAAAGTCCGTTACGGGGGCTTAGGCACCCTGGCGGCTTTTCGGCAGGTGGATGCGGGAGAAAAACAAAACACCTAGAATAGGGTGGTAACACCAGCGCTGAATCCCGCCGGGGTTCGGCGCTTTTCTTATTGCGGCGCAAACCCGCGCCCACATCCCACGAGAGTATCTACGGATTCAACGAAATGTCTTCTGAGAACACCGCGGCTCCCCAGGCACACAAGCCCAAAGCATCGGGCGGCGCACTGGACCGTTACTTCAAAATCACTGAACGAGGCTCATCTATTTCAGCCGAGATTCGTGGCGGTCTCGCCGCGTTCTTCGCTATGAGTTATATCGTCGTCCTCAACCCTCTGGTGATCGGCACTGGCGCAGACTCGGCGGGAAATATCCTTGGCGTGCCGCAGGTTGCCGCGGTCACCGCGCTCGTCGCCGGCGTAATGACCATCCTCATGGGTGTTATAGCCAGGCAGCCTTTCGCGATGGCGGCGGGGCTGGGTGTGAACGCGCTGCTGGCCTCCACGATCGCAACCACCCCTGGGCTGACGTGGGCAGATATTATGGGCTTGGTGATTATCGCCGGTCTTATTATGACCGTGCTGGTGCTCACCGGCTTCCGCACCGCCGTATTCGAGGCGGTCCCCGAGAGTCTCAAAACCGCAATTGTGGCGGGAATCGGCTTCTTTATCGCCTTTATCGGGCTGGTTGATTCCGGGATTATCCGCCGCATGCCGGATGCCGCAGGAACCACCGTTCCCGTCTCGCTTGGGGTGGGCGGTCACCTGCTTGGCTGGCCTACTCTCGTGTTTATTTTCGGCCTTTTCCTCACCATCGCCCTGTTTATTCGCAATGTGCGCGGCGCTATCCTCATTGGCGTGGTGGCATCTACCGTACTGGCGATCATCCTAGAGTCTGTTTTCCATATTGGCAGCAGCAAAGGGAACCCGACCGGCTGGTCGCTCAACGTTCCCGCGCTCAATAATTTTTCCTTCTCAGCCCCTGATTTCTCGCTTATCGGGTCTGCACGATTCGGCGCGTTCGGCGCTATCGGCGTGCTGGGGGCGTCCTTGCTGGTGTTCGCCATTCTGCTCTCGGTCTTCTTTGACGCCATGGGTGTTTCGGTGGGCTTAGCAACCGAAGCGGGCACCATTGATAAGGACGGCAAGGTTGAGAACATTAACGAGGTGCTGCTCGTGGATGCGGTCGGTTCCGTGGTCGGCGGCGGCGCATCCGGCTCTGCGAACCAGATTTTTGTGGAGTCGGCAACCGGTATTGGTGAGGGTGCCCGCACGGGTCTGGCGAATATTGTCACCGGCGTGCTGTTCCTGGTGGCGATTATCGCCTCGCCGCTGGTGACGATTGTTCCCTTTGAGGCGGTCGCCCCCGCCCTGGTGGTTGTTGGGTTCCTGATGGTGCGCCAGGCCGTGCATATCGACTGGCAGGACTGGGGCCTGGGCATCCCGGCGTTTATGACCATTATTTTCATGCCGCTGTCGTACTCGATCGCTAACGGTATTGGTGCAGGGTTCGTCTCCTACGCCTTTATCCGTCTGGTGCAGGGCCGCGGGCGCGAGGTGCACTGGCTCATGTACGTGGTGTCGGCGGTGTTCGTCATCTACTTCGGCATGGGTATTATTAACGGTTTCACGCACTAGCGTTGGCTGAAATCCCGGGTATATATCGGGTGTAAAAAGGCTCTTTTTGAAGAGAAGCGGCGGAAAACTACGGCTTTATTCGAAAAGAGCCTTTTTATACACCTATGGGGGGGTAGATATGCGCTCGAAAACGTCAGAAATTTCACGGCTGCGGATGTGACGCGGGCGCCCCCTCGATCCCTGCCGCAGGAAGACTCCCGCGGCGTGAAGCCACCAGGTACCATACTGCCACTACAAGAAATGATAGCCCTTGCGCTATGGAGATCCGCACGAACATCAGCGTATCCTCCCCGGAAATCGACGTTACATGCACAAGATTCACGATCACATTATTTGCACAGTGGTTTGCCATCGCCATATAGAGGCTGCCCGTCAGGCGCGTCATCAGCGCAAATTTAAATCCGACCACGGCTGATGTCAGCATTAGGACTAAAGCATTCATGACCGCTCCGCCCAAGCTTGAGATTCCGTCCGTATAGTTCCGTACAGGAGCGATCACATGCCACAGGCCAAAGAGCGCCGAGGAAATGGCTGCAGCACCCATAAACGAGTAACGGAATCCCAGAAGTTTCTGAAAAAGCCCGCGGAAAACTCCTTCTTCCATGACCACGTTGATCACGTTCCCTGCCAGACAGATCACAAAGAATATGAGCGCTGTCTGATGCCCCGTATTGCTGCTGACCGCGTAAGTGCTCACATAAACGTCAAGGGAGCGAAATTCGATGGACGGTAAAAGCGCTATCTCAGCGACATAGGCAATCGCGAAAACTACTGTGCCGAAACCCAGCCCGGCAAGGATAGGGCGCATTATGTGCTCACGGGTAAATCCAATGCTGCGGGCTCCAAGAGAGCATGCCTGCATCACCAACCCTAAAATTCCTATACCGATCAGCTTATGAACGAAGGCTTCACCCCAAAAGCTCTGGTCGGTACGAAGCACAAAATACTCATATATGCGAAAAATAAAGCATGCACAATACACGGCCAGCACGCAGTATAAAACATTAATTTTTTCAAGACGCATACGAAATACTCCGCAAAATATAGTGGTTTTAGGGCGCAAAAAATTACCGCAAAAATAATATTTTGTTTTCAGAGATAGTGGTTTTAAGTAAATTTTCGTCGGACAATGAGCATATTTATTTCCTGAACCTCCCGGCGCATATGCAAAATATTCAGGGCGGTTGAGGCGCCATACATCACGATTCCCAGAATGCACAGGATCCAGAGCGGGGTGCTGGAGAACCATCCGAATGCCAGCCCGCTGCCGCAGATCACAACGAGGATAAGGGCTATATCAACAAGCGCCTCCAGCAGGGGATATTTCAGTGCCATGCGCGAAACCAGCAGCATACCCACATGAATCATCATATTGGTCGTAAGGACTTGGAAAACTCCCACAAGGTAAAGATACGTTCCACCTGATGACAAACCGATGACGGCCAATAAAATGAGGGATATACCCGTGGTCGCACAAATATTAACAGCAAGTTTTCTCATGCACCGTATCCTTTCAACGCTTGTTTGACGTTTTTGAGGTATGTGCGATTTATATAGACTCTATCGCCGGTTGTTAATATGGCTTCCATGCGGCTATTAAAAAGCGGTTTAACACTCTCAAGAACGTTAATGTTGAGAATGCATGACTTACTCACCCGCACAAATCCACAATCTTGAAGTTTCTCCGCGAGGTCGTAGAGCCTATGGTCGGTCCTATACGTATTTCCTGCTACGTGCACAAACGTTGTTTTCTTAACGCTTTCACAATAGAAAATATCTGAAGCGTTCACCATGATGTCGGTGCTTCCGTTTTCGCATTTAATCCGCTGCTCCACCGATTCCACAAAATCGACGATGCGGCTGACCCGCACATCCTTCTGGGCATAAACGATACTCACCTCAGGTTCCTGATAGGCAGGATCCTCGCATAATCTCAGCTTCACCACATCACCTCATGCACAGCCTAACATGCGGCGAACCTATGCAGGATGGGTATCGACTAAGCTGCATGAAGACACGACCAAGCTACAGAAATACCCCCCCCATAGAGGTTGTTCACCACAGTTTAGAGAGCATGTGCCGTCATGTTTTACCCGTCATGCCATGGCAGCTGTATCGTTAGTTTCACTGACATGCCCCGCAGATTCCTGCACATACCGATTTCTTCGCCGGAAGGCAGGCTTACCCCAGCCACCGGGAGTTATCGGCGGCCTTATGCATCCTGGCCGCAGTAGCTTCCCGGTACCTGGAGCCGCTGCTCCAGAATGAGGTCCTGCACCTAAACCGCGGGGCAGATTCAACCCCCACCCACGCCATATGGTCATACAGGCTTTCTTCGTATTCCCGCTGCTCGTCCTGGGGTTCCTGGGCCTGCGGCTTCCCTTGAGTCTGCGGTGCCTCATGGGCGCGGATCTCTTGTGCGATGCTTTCAGGGTCCTCCAGGTAGTACAGATCCCGGTAGCGGCCAGGGACCCGGATCAGCTCATCATGGCTTCCGCTCTGGATAATGCGCCCGCCCTCCAAAACGATAATCCGCTGGGCGTTGCGAATAGTGGAGAGACGGTGCGCCACCACAACCTTCGTGCACTTATACCGTGCAATCAGCTCCGTCACCTGACGCTCAGTGGTGGTATCTAACGCGCTCGTTGCCTCATCCAGCACCAGGATACGCGGGCGCCGCAGCAGCGCCGTCACAATGGCGATGCGCTGACGCTGCCCGCCTGAGAAGTTCTCACCATCACTGGACATGATCGTGTCAAACCCCATGGGCAGACCCTTCACAAAATCCAGAATACCCATGCTCAGCACATCCGCTTCGATCTCCTCGCGGGTTCGGCCATCATCAAGCCCCGCCGTGAGGTTCTCATACAGGGTGCCGCCCCTTGTCTGCAGCTGCTGCGGAACATACCCAATGTGGGAGCGAAGCGCATCCAAGGAATAATCCTGCACATTGATCCCGCCCATCCGAATAGTGCCGGACACCGGGCTGTACAGCGAACATAGCAGCATAGCCAGCGTGCTCTTGCCCGACCCGGATGAGCCCACAAGGGCTATGTCATGCCCCTCTGGCACCGTAATAGACACCTCAGAAAGCACGGGCTGCGTTCCGCCGGGGTACGTAAAGTTCACGTTCTCAAGCTCAATATCACTGCTGGCAAGCTTAGTGATGGTGCCGCCATCCTGCTCAGGGTCGTAACGCTGAATATCAACGATACGCGCCACCGCCCGGTCCACGGCAATAATGTTCATAATGCCGAACATCGTTGACGAAATAGAGGAGAACAGCATGGCAGAAATACCCTCGGTGGCAATAGCCTGCCCGAGCGTGAGCACACCCTGATTCACCAGAGGAAGCGAAGCCAGCAGCAGAATCAGCGGCCCGCCCAGCTGCACCACGGAAGCTGCGGAACCAAGCACACCCTGCTGCAGCACCATGCGGCGGCGCATTGAGGCAAGCGACTGTTTGTACGCCTCACGCCACGTCTCATATGTGGAGCTTGCCGAACCAGTCATTTTCATGGATGCCACAGTGTTAATAGCATCAAGCTCGACCACCTGAGCCTCTGAGGCGTGCGCATATTCGGCGTCGAGCGCCTGGGAGGTGGGGCGTGCCGTCACGAACCAGATCAGCATCAGCACGGCGAGTACCACGAAGGTGATAATGAGGATTTCGCGTGACTGCTGGGCGATGAAGACGAGAATCACGATCATCGTACCGATATTAATCACGAGCTCAGTCAGGTTCGTGGACAGAAAGTTCCGCAGCGTATTGACGCTGGAAAGACGGTACAGAATATCGCCCGGGGAGCGGAGCGCAAAGTAGGTCAGCGGCAGCTTCAGCAGCCTTTTGAACATCCCGCCCAGCAGCTGGTACCCGATGGACGAGACGATACTAGCCAAAGCCGCAGCGCGGGCGATGGACACCAGGTAGTAGCCCGCCACGCCAACAACCACGCCGATAGTTGCGACGAGTATGGCATCTTCATGGCCTCTGAGTTGGGCGTCCACCACGCTTTGGATCACCACCGGCACGGCGAACGTGACGCTGTAGGTAATCACCAGCAGCACCACGAAAACCGCGTACTGGGCGAACATCTTTTTCGTGAAGAACGTGTTCAGCTGCCAGTCTTGGAAGACTTTTCGGGATTTCTTTTTAAAGTCTTTCCGGGGGGTGGGAACCAGCACACTACCGGAGAAAGAGCCTTCAGCTTCCTGAAGGGGGATAACTTTCATCCCCGTTGCGGGGTCCATAATATGTACGCGGTCTTTACGGATGCGTACCAGCACCACATAGTGGGAGTTATTCCAGTGCAGAATAGCTGGCTTGCCGATATCGCGCAGCTGTTCCAGCGAGTTAGCTTTGTACGCCCCGACGTCCATGCCTTCTGCCATGAGAAGGTTGCGCACTTGGAGCATACTCAGGCCTTCACGCCCGGGTTCGGCGATGAGGCGCAGATCAGATATCGTCTGATACCGCCCGTAATGCTGCAATACGGACGCGCCGACACCTAGCCCGCACTCAGTAGCAGCCGCTTGAAGAACCGCTGGAAACCCCATATTTTACCGGTCCTCACTCACGTCAGGAATAACGGGGGTATATAAACGCCCTCCCCCTAAACGGTGAGCCAGCCACGACAGTACCCCGGAGGTACCCACCAGCAGTGACGGGGTCAGTGAGTACCGTGAAGACTTATCGTCAAGTGTCGCGCGAATAACTGAGGGGCCGTACCCGTTTTTGACAGCTGCCCGGATATCCTCGGCGCCGGGCACATTGGGAACGCGAGCAATAATCCAGTTGAGCACCTCCAGGGTTCCTAAATCCCCGTGGCACAACGTCAAGTTACTCCTAGTTCCGGTACGGAACGCGTACTGCACCGCCCGGTCGAGCTCAGTACGCGGGGAGAACTCCGGCATCCACACGTGTACGGCTGCGAGTGCAAGAGCGATACCCGCAGAGCCAGAGCACCATGTGCCGCCGGTGTGCGCATCGCCTGTGCCGCTGCGTTCGGAGAGCTGGGCCCGCCAGCCTTCCGCATACCTGAAACTATTCAGCCGCTGCAGGAGAATCTTCACAGCATGTTGAGCGCGCCCAGGTGTGGGCATCTCCTGCCCCCAGCGGGCCAGAGCAAAAATTGACCCGCTCACACCGTAGGCGAACCCGCTCACATTCCACCAGTTCTCCTCAACCCGGCCAGCGACAATATCCAGGGCGTGCTTTTCGAGCACCTCCAGCAGGGCGGCGCGGTTGGTAGCGAGGTTATACCCCAGAAGTAGTGTGGCGGCGCCTACCTGGTTATCCAGGTACCCCGGCATCGGATGCTCCACCTGCTCCATACGGGCGGCAACCCGGTCGCCAAGCATAATGGCGGCTTCTTTCAGCCGGGGGTCATCCAAGTACTCTGCGGCGCTGGCAAGTGAGAGCGCGATACCCGCCTCACCGCCTGAGACACCATCGCAGGTCTCCGGGGGGATCCTAAAGAGCCTCTTATCGAAGACATCCTGCGCTATCGGGTCTAACACACGGTGCGCAGCCTTAGCGTACTCCGCGTTTCCTAGCGTGTGCGCTGCCTGGGCTAGGGCCATCGCAGGCCCGACCGACCCGGTGTACAGGTCTATCCCAAGAACCGTGGTTTGCCATGCGCCAATATGCTGCTGCCAGAGTCCGGGGTTAGGTGCGAGCCACGTCCGGGAGTCTTGCTCACTGCCGCCTAGGCGCAGAGTACCCGTCAGCTGGTCTGCGATCGCGGCGCAAAGCTCCCGTTCGTGCTGTTCGTCTTCCCCAGCGGAGAGTAATTCTGCCAGGCTATTGGCCAGGGTGTTCGCCGGGTAGGGTGAGATGAAGGCAGCCCAAATCTGTTGGAGCTGCTCCTCTAGGTCATTCTCGTCAAGGGCGGCAATATGCCGCAGGGTTTCTTCCAGGGCGCTGCCTTTAATGCTGAGCCCCACCGGTTTACCCTCAAACGATACGATGTCAGAGCCATCCGTCCGGTGCATGAAGAAGGGTACATCGAACCGCCAGAGAGCTTCCGCTTCAGCCGCAACCATATCCAGGGGGCGGTTGTGGCTTAGGGTAGCGGCGCGCAGCCCTACCGTGGCGAACACTTCTTGGGATGCCAACGCCTCAGGGCTGCTGAGCATCTTAAGGATTTGGGTGTAAAACCTGGTTGATTGCAGCAGGGCGCGAAGCATCAGCCCGGTAAAGTTCGCGCGAACCGCCTCAAGCATCGCCTCGCGGTGTTCACAGATCCATTGGTGCATCTGAGTAAACCCTCGGGCGAAGGCACGGGCACGGGCCGCTTCATAGAGACGCCGCTCTTCCAGCACCTCAGCGCTGGATTCGTCACCAACGAGCGCCACCATGCTTGCCGCTTCTTGGCTCTCCTCCGGGGCTGAGGCCGGTTCGCGGTTCATTCGGGCGGCAGCATCGTCCCGGAAGGGACGCTCAACAATGACCTCATTAAACGGGTCATTCCCTTGCTCCCCGTGGAGGAAGCCGACGTCACGGTACCCCAGGGAAGCGTCGCGGCGCGTAATACGGGTGGGCAGAAACGCGCTATTGGAAATCCCACGGAGTTTTCGCAGGTGGGCGCTGCCTTCAGGCGGTTGAGGGGTGTCGTCGGCGAGGATGTATATGGGGTGAAGCACCGTCTCAAGGTCAATCGGCACGGGTCCGGTGGCCAGGGGGATCAGGTTCTTGGCGTGCATATCTTTGCCCTGCAATGCGTAGAGCAAACCCGCTAGCCGGCCGGAGGCTTCTAAGAAGTCTTCGCCTGAGAAATCTACCTCCTCAGCTTTAATAAACTCCATGAAGCCGTAACCCTCCCCCTGGATTACCCGGGCGGCACGCATAGCGGGCGCCCCCTGCTGAGTAAGGTCTTGAACGATCTGCCAGAATGCTCGCTCGCCCTCAACGTTGCGTGATTTGTAGACCACTGTGCCCTGCGTGAACTTAAGGAGGCAGCCAGCACGCCCGCCGCCGTAACGAGTTCGGGGCAGCCCGAAAGATTCAAGCTGAAGTGGTGCGGTATCCGTGGTATTCAAAAGCTCACGGATATCGTTTTCGTGGGTGCGGACACGCTCAAAAATCTCGGCGATCATCGCATGAAATTGCTGCACCGTCACCTGGTGGATACGGTTCAGAAGTGGGTAGCTTGCATGGAAGTCATCGCTCAGTTCTTCGTGCCAGCGGCGGCAGTAGTCTTCGTAGCGCCCTTCCGGTGTGTCTGCCTGCAATAGCCCCTGCGCAGAGGCCTTTTTGATGTGGGCAACCAGTGGTCTGAGGTAGAAATTGCTTAAACGCGCCGTTAGGTTATCCAAGAATTGGTTGGTTAAACGGGGGATCTGCGACGTTACAGCGTAGCCCGATGAGGTGATGGCGTGTTCGACGTTTCCACGTTCATTCTCCGCCAGTTGGGCGATGAGCGCGTGGAACATGGAGGGTTCAGCAGTCGGCCCCAGTGCCGAAGACACCGGAGCCGACAACCGTACAATAAAATCGGAGTCAGGCGCTTCGGATGCGGTGGTGCCTATCCGTTCTAGTAACGAAGTGCTAGATACGTAAGATGCTAGGCGTTGGAATTGTTCCTCATCCAGTTCAGGAAGAAGTTCCCTGATTAACACCTGAATTCTCCTTATCTATCGTATTTACTTATCCTCTGGATTTAGGAGAAGCTGCCGCCCCAGAAGCCAAAGCCGTAGCCGTAGCCGCCGCAGCCGCCACCGCAGTAGCCGCCACCGTAGCTGCCGCCACCAACGGAGCTGTAGTAGCCGCCACCGTGGGAGCCGCCACCGTTAACCTGACCGAGTTCCTGATCGGAGATCTCTTCCAGAAGCGTGATATCCTTGGGCATGGTTATCCTCCTTATGTATTCCTGAACCAATTTCAGGAATAGTATTATCGGTGTCAGTTTGACGTTTTACCATCAAACTCTAGCTGGGTTCCGCAATGACAACGTTCCAAGGCGCCACGTTGGAACCCACCTCCTTTTCATCTGGGTTTTAGGTAACCCAAACAAAAAGGAAACTTGTAAAGTTTTAATTCCCCAGTGGGGTTTTAAGGTATAAACTAACCAGTCACCTCTGACAACATTCCATCGCTAAAGAAATGTGCAGCGGAAATAGGTATTCTAAAGATCTGTAAATGTGTTCGTCAGTAAGGCAAAGTCCAATTTCAGATCACGCCACACACTGCGTCGCACATGCTGTCTGCACTATTTTGGCGCAACAACATGGCCACTACACAGTAGAGTAGCGCTACGTCATGTGGAAACTTTAGGATGCTTGAGAGTGTAAAACTTTCCCTATCAAATTTAGGGGCCCAATATCAGTTTTCGGAAGCTCTCAACGCTACCTATTCTTTGCATCTTCAATAGAATACCCGCAATAAATTTTCGTCCCTGTAATAAATCTATTGCGTTTCTGGTTAGCTACTCAACTATAACAAATCCCCGGGGTAGGTGCAATAGATTTTCTGGGAAAATCAGAGTATTCCACCCTCAATGAGAGGTGTTATCCGTTACACCAAAATAACCCCGAGCACTACCCATTAGTGAGCCTCGGCCGAGTCAGGAACTATGGGGGTATATAAGCAGGTATCCCCTGCCCGGCGAGTCAACCACGACAGCACCCCGGAGGTGCCCACCATCAGAGAAGGCGTCAGAGAGTAACGAACAGATTTATCGTTCAGCGTCTCACGCAGCAGGGAAACGTTATAACCGTTCTTGACGGCATCATGGACAGCCTCCGCATTGGACACATCGGGAACGTGTGAGACCACCCATTCAAGGACGTCAAGGGTTCCCAGGGCACCGTGGCAAGAGGTGAAGTTACGCTTGGTTCCCTCCTGCAGGGAACGCCGGACTGCACGGTCAAGGCTCGCGCGGTTAGAAAGTTCAGGGAGCCAACGGTGAACAGCCGTTAAGGCTAAGGCGACACCCGCGCTACCGTGGCACCAGGTGCCGTCGTGGGCGCTCTCCCCAATAGGTACCCGCATCTGCCAGTATTCCCCGTTATCAAGCTCATCCAAGCGGTTCAGCAAAGAGGCGACTGCCTGCCGGGCACGCTCTGGTGAGGGCATGTCTTGGCTCCACTGGCTGAGGGCGAAAATTGACGAGCTCATGCCGGTGGCAAACCCGCTCTGTACCCACCACGCATCATCAATACGGCCAGCAATAATGTCCTGGGCGTGCCGGTCTAACACAGCCAGCAGCGCCTGACGGTCAGTGGCCAGTTCATGCCCCAGCAGAAGAGTTGCCGCGCCCACATGGCCGCTCAGATAGCCGGGGGTTGGGTGCTCCGCCTTCGCTATACGTGCAGCCACTTGGTTCCCCAGCTCAAGAGCGGCATCTTTTAGCCGCGTGTCACCAAGGTAGCGGGCGGCACCGGCAAGAGTGAAAGCGATACCGGGTTCACCGGCAAAAGCCATGTCGCGTATATACTCAGGCAGCTTAAGCGGCTTTTCCTCTGAAAGAATAGTCTCAGCTAGCGGGTCGAATACGCGGTGAGCAGTCTCAGCATATTCTTGGTGCCCCAGCACGTGTGCTGCTTGCGCTAACGCCAACGCAATACCCACGGAGCCGCCGTAGAGATCCGTCTGCAAAACATCAGTATTCCAAATGCCATGATGATGCTGCTGACTGCTCGGGACAGGGCTAACCCACGTCCACGGATCCTCCGGGGCGGTGCCTGAATGAACCGTAGCCGCCAGCCGGTCGGCGATCATGGTGCTGAGTTCACGCTCTTCCTGCTCTCCCCCACGGCCCTGTCGGATGTCTGCCGGTTCATCCGCTAGAGTATTCGCAGGGTACGGGGAGATAAAAGCAGACCAGATCTGGTTCAGCTGCTCGTCAAGGTCGTCTTCGCCCATATGGGAAATGTGGTTGAGAGTCTCCTCAAGAGCGCTGGTTTTAATGCCCAAGCCCACCTCTTGCCCGTCGGGTGTCATGATCGCGGTACGATCGGCCCGATGTTTAAAGAACGGGATGTCGAGCTGCCACAGTGACTCTACTTCTGCTAAGACCAGTTCCAGGGAACGATCGTCGTCAAAGGCTGCGGTACGTAGTGCCACCGTTGCAAAAACACTCTTAGAGGATAACGCCTCGGGGCTGCCGAGCATCCGTACCAGCTGCTCGTATTGCATGGTGGGCTGCAGCACGGCCCGAAGAGTCAGCGCAGCACATTCGCTGCGTACCAGCTCCAGCATAGCGTCACGGTGCTCACACACCCACCGGTACATTTGCTCAAACCCGCGCACAAACCCGCGGGCACGGGCGACCTCCGTGGCGCGCCGTTTCTCAAGGGTGTGGGTATCCGGATCGTTGTCCTGTTGGGGGCCGCCGAGGTCAGAGTACCGGACAGACCGGACAATAGCATCATCGCGGAAAGGTTGCTCAACTACCGTACCTTTGAAGGGGTTTGCCCCCTGCTCACCCCGGATAAAGCCAATATCAACATACCCTTTTGAGGGGTCTTTACGTACCAGCCGGGTGGGCAGTAAAGCGCTGGTGCAAATACCGCGTTCTTTATGTAACAGAGCGCTGTTGTCGGGCATGTCTGCTTTACCATCGTTCAGAAGGTGTGAGCAGTGCAGTATTGTTTCGAGGTCAATAGGGACAGCGCCCTCGCTCGTTGGGATGAGGTTCTCCTCGTGCATGTCTTTGCCCAGCAGAGCGTAGAAAAGAGCTGACAGCTGCCCCGAAGACTCTAAGAATTTTTCGGCCGTGAAGTCTACGTCTTCTCTCTCAATAAACTCCATGAACCCGTAGTCTTCACCCTGAACGACCCGGGCGGCACGCATGCGGGGGGCGCCCTGTTCCGCAAGTTTCTGAACGATCCTGTAGAACGCCCGTTCACCATCAACGCTACGTGGTTTATAAGCCACCGTCCCCTGACTAAACACCAGCAGGCAGCCGGTGCGTCCACCGTTATGGTAGTCACCCGCCATGGTGAGGGACTCAAGGATGAGGGACTCAGCATTTTGCGCCCCTAAAAGCTCACGAATGCCGCTTTCTTGGGCCTGGATTCGCTCAAAAAGCTCCGCCACTATAGCGTGGAATTGGTGCACAATAATGCTGTGGACCCGCCGCAGAAGAGGATAGTTTGTATAGAAACCATCCATGAAATCTTTAGGCCAGCGGCGGCAGTAGTCTATGTACCGCTCTTCCGGGGTGCCCCCTTGCAGCAGCCCTTCAGAGGAAACTTTCTTAATATGGGCGACCAGCGGCCGAATATAGAAATTCGCCAGGCGCACCGTGAACTCATCAAGGAGCCCACCAACAATGTTTGGGAAGTGTTCTTTATCAACATAGTGTGAGGCACGAACAGCCTGTACTACGCGCTTATATTCACTCTCAAAAAGCCACGCAAAAAGCGTGTAAAACATAGCAGGTTCGGCCGTCGGCCCCAGTGCTGAAGGCACTGGAGCTGACGGCCGCCCAACAGGTGGGGAATCTGAGGTGGTGTCTAACCGGTCGAGTAAAGAAACGTCTGACACATCCGACACCAGTTGCTGGAACTGTTCATCATCCAGCTCAGGAAGAAGTTCCCTGATTAGCACTCAGTATTCCCCTTGTCTATGTTTTGTTATTAGCAGGAGTAGCCGTACCCAACAGCAGCGTAGTAGTAGCCGCCGCCGCTGTAGCTACCACCGTAGTAGCTGCTGCTGCCGCAGTAGCTACCACCGTAGCTACCGCCATAGCTGCCACCGTAGTATCCACAGCTGCTGTAACAGCCGCCGTTAACCTGCTCCAGCTCCTGGTCGGTCAGTTCTTCCATGAACATGGTATCCTTAGCCATGGTTATCCTCCTTATGAATTCCTGAATAGCCTCAGGAATGATTGTGGTTAATCAATAGTTTGATGTTTTCCATCAAACTTTGGCTGGGTTCCAAGATGACAACGTTCCAAAGGTGACAGCTTGGAACCCACCTCCTTTATTGCAGGGGTGAAACCCCCTCAAAAGGAAACTTATAGAGTTTTTAATGACCATTTTGGGTGGTCGAGAATAGAGACCTAGCCAGCAGTTCCCCAAAACATTCCGCTATTAAAAATTGCAGCAGAAAATAATTGCCACTTAATCTTTAAAAGACTTGAAGAATGAGTTCGCTAGAAAAAGTTAAGCTCTCTATATTTGTCAGCAAAGTATATTTCCTCTACGATGATGCCTATCACCTAAATACCACACCACAATACACTTGCTCTGTGCATTAATGGCGTTATACTACGGCCACCACATCACAAAGTGGTGCGACATCAAATGGAAACTTAGGATATGTGAGAGTGTAAAACTGTTCCTATCACACAATAGGAGCCCAATATCAGCTTTCGGAAGCTCTCGATGCTATCCATTCTTTGCATCCTCAATAGAACACCCACAATAAGTTCTCGTCCCTGTAATAAACTTATTGCGACTCTGGCTAGCTCCTCAACTGTATCAAACTACCGGGGAAGCACGCAATAGGTCTTCATAATAATTTCTAAAACTTTTCTCAGAGCCGAAGCAGGTTCGCGGAGTAACCATTATTTCCGCGGTAAATCCCCCTATTTACCCGATGGTGCACGCCAAAAACTGACAGCAGCTTTCAAGAACTGCACAGCTCGCCCAGGATGCGCTGGGCTGCTTTTCGGGCACTCTCGCCAGCGGCACCAGCCTCATAGGCGTGCAGCACATCTGCCGCTACATGCAGGCGCAGCACCCGCGGAAGGGTGGAAACCGCGCGCAGAATCACATTCGCCCGCCCGGAAGGGGCAGGCTCCAAACCCCAACTCGGGGCAAATTTTGTGAGGTCCTCGGGCAGAATGTAGGCGTCAATCAGAGGGGTTTTCATCCCCGAAAGTTCGTGCCGAACCCCGGTGAGCGCAAGCGCATCCACACCCGTTCGCAACAGGTCGCTCGTATCGTAGGGTGCCATGTAGTAATGCACGGTCATCCCGGTGCGGTGCGTGTACTGCCGGAGTGAATCGAGCCCGCAAGCGCAGAGGATGCGGGCGCGTTCGGCGGCGATGCGGCGCGCATCCGGGGCAAGCAGGTGCCCTCCCCCATTGAAATAGAGGGCGAGCTCGTCGAAAGATTCCTGCGAGATAACGTCACTCATGGCATAAACATAGCAAACGCAGGACTAGCTTTTGAGACTTTCATCGAGGAAGCTCACAATATTCTGAGCCATCTCACGCTCACGAGGACGGCCAATACCGGGTTCCGCTAAAGCTCTGCGCCCTGGGCTGGGATTTTCACCGTTTTCTGATCAGGCACGGCTTATGAGTCCTTTCACCAGGCGTTCCGCTTCCCGCTCGCTTCTCGGGTCTTTGGAAATTAGGAGATCAACTGCAACATGCAAGGGGTGAATCTTAGGTAACTCTTTGATTACGCGAAGAATGACGTTGGCATCCTGAGCATGAACTTCACGTAGTGCGTAGATAAATTTCAGGGATTCGAGGTCGCGGGGAGTTACATATGCGTCTACGGTAGCCCCGTAAATTTCCGAATATTCGTGACTGACACCCGTAAGCACTAATGCGCGTTCGCCCATCAGGTCATGCAGGTCAGCAGAAGGCACGGCATAGAATTGAGGTTTCGCATCTGCACGCACTGCATACTGCCTAAGAGCTTCTACCCCACGTTCGGAGATGTTATGTGCACGTTCTTTGGCACGGCGGCGTGCATCGGGGGTAAGGGATGCACTGTTACCGTCAAGATAGGCGGCAAGCTGATTGAAGGATGCCATCGAGATTTTGCGCCCATGTGCGGAGTAATGCTCGTGCGGGTTATCTGAAACCATCCACCGCCCGGCGATTTTTTGTCCGCGCAAAGACCCTCGTTCAAGGCGTGCACGCACGCTTCGGGGACTCACCCCGGCGTGCTGGGCATATTCCGCGACTGACATCATGGCAAAAACATACCATAAAAGGAATGTTTTTGCCATGCCGCACGATGGTGATACGCTTAGCTGACCTCGCCGTCTAGGTAGTACCAGGTGCCGTGTACTTTCTCGAAGCGGGATTTTTCGTGCATGGTGCCTTTCACGCGTTCTTCGGCGGGCGTGCCGGGAACCGAGCGGTAGTACGCCACGAACTCGACCGTGCCCGCCGCATCGAAGGGACCGCCCGAAGAGCCCAGAATATCCAGCCGGTACCAGCGCAATGTTTTATCTGTATCCAGCTCGGCGGGGCGCGTGTGCGAGTGCCAGCTCGCCAGCAGGTAGGGGGCATCGTGCAGGGCGAAGGCGGTGAACCGCGAGCGCATCAGGGCCAGCGGTGTGGGCGCGCCCAGGGTTCCGGATGCGGCAAACTCGTCCAGGTACCGCCCGCAGCAGGCGCCGTATACCTCGCCGCTTGTGCAGGGGCAGCGAGTTTGAGGATTATACAGGGTTGTTTCGCTCATGCACCCCATTCTAAACGTGCGTGAAAAAGAGCCTTTATTCGAATAAAGCGGCATTTTAATGCTTTATTCAAATAAAGGCTCTTTTTATTGCCCTAGGAGGGGACATTTTGCAACCATGCGCGCAGGCGCAGCGGGTTTAGTTCGCGATTGCGCGAGCCGGGGTGTCAGCAGCCGAAGGCTTGCCCACGTATGCGCCGC
>ERZ772997.174-NODE-174-length-26158-cov-5.0031_pt1 | contig 26158 bp, 20 predicted proteins | sample MGYA00511127_ERZ772997 | MGnify/ENA primary metagenome ERZ772997 (study PRJEB29015, sample SAMEA2738070) | human oral metagenome | biome: human oral; feature: human-associated habitat; material: saliva | place: China | collected 2215 ... | reverse complement strand
AGCGCCGCTGAAGGGTTCGGTTCGCTCGCATTCCTGCCGCATATTTTTGGGGCGCCTCTGTTGCCGCTCTTCTACTTGCCGCCGCTCATTTTTCTGCTGTCCTGGCTGATGGTGGTGCCGTTCTACCGGCTGGTGGTCGGTCACAACCCGCGCCTGGTGAATCAGCATGCCCGCGAGGTGCTGGCGGTGTCTGCCTCCGCAATTTCGCTGCTGCACGGCCTGCAGACCGGCTACCTGTACCTGCTGCTGTGGGCGCTGCTGAGCGAACGCATCATGGATCCGGCGCTGATTCAATCCCTTACCTGGGGCGGGATGCTGCTGGGCACCTTCATTATTGCCCTCAGCCTGGGTGCAGGTACGCTGACCGGTGGCCGCCGCATCGGCTACACCTTCGCCTACAAGATGGTGCGCCTGGACCCGTTCCGTGGCGCGGTCGCTCAGGGAACCACCGCGGTGGTACAGGTGCTCGGCTACTTCCTGCTGCAGGTGCCGTTCTCCTCCTCGCACCTGGCGACTGCATCGGCGCTCGGCGCGGGCGTGAACCAGCGTTTTAACGCGCTGAAATCCAGGATTGTTCTGCAGATTCTTCTGGTGTGGCTGGTAACCATTCCGGCATGCTTTGTACTCGGTGTGCTGGCGATGGTGGCGCTACAGTCCATCAGCTAGTTTTTAGGGGCGGTGCATGCCTCTGCGTGCCTGCTGTTGCGGCGTGGACGGGCGGCGGGTTGAGTCTGAACAGTGCACACCTTCATAATGGGTTGAGTTCTTGGGCTGGCACGGGCCCGCTCACCCTCGACTGATTGTGGTTATGTCTTCCCCTACCGTAGCTATTCTGGTCCGCACGAAGGACCGCCCCCGCTTCTTGAGCCGCGCGCTGGAGAACATTGCGCAGCAGACCTTCACCGACTACACGGTCTGTGTGATTAACGACGGAGGCGACGAGCAGGCAACCCGCGCCGTCATTGAGGCATCCCCGCTGGGTTCCGGCCGCGTGCAGCTGCTGACCACCGCCGGCGGCAACATGGAGGCGGCATCCAACGCCGGTTTGGCGGCGACCACCTCCGAGTACGTGGCGATTCACGATGACGACGACCTGTGGGCGCCCGAGTTCCTGGAACGCACCGTCGCGGCGCTCGAAGAAAGCGGCGCGCTCATGTGCACCACCCGCGTTGTGGAGCGGTACGAACGCGAAAACGCCGACGGTGAGTTCAAGGTGTACGAGGAGCGTATTTTCCACGACGGGCTGCCCAGCGTCGGTTTGCAATTCCTGTTCCGCACGAACCGTACCGTGCCGATTGGCATTCTCTACCGCCGCAGCCTACACGAGCTGGTCGGTTTCTACGACGAGTCCCTGCCGGTGGTCGGCGACTGGGAGTTCAACATGCGCGCCGCCTCCGTTGCGGATATTCTGCTGGTGGATGAGCCGCTGGCGTACTGGTCGCTGCGCCCCGACGCGGAAGGTGCCGAGGCGAATAGCGTGAAGCGTCAGGCTGAGCATGCCCGCTTCGATTCGATGGTGCGTGCCCGCGCTATCCGCGAGGATCTGCAGGCGGGTGCCCGACCGGGTGCGTACCTGTACCAGGCGCATTTGGCGGCTGACTTGGAGCGCCGCGTGATTGACGGGCACGATCTGACCCGTGAATCCCTGGACATTCTGCGCTCTATCGAGAGCCGCCTGGAGCGTATCGAGGCTCGTCAGCAGGCTATTGAGAGCCGCCAGCAGAGCATTGAGGAGCGCCTGCGGGTTCTCAAGCACCTGCGCACCCCGGGCCGCGCGCTGCGTTCCTTGGCGAAGCGTTCCCTCAATCAGCGGTCCCTGGTTCGTCGCGGCACTGAGGCTGAGTCGACTGAGACCGGGTCGGCAGAGCAGAAGGGCGCGTAACCGTGACAGAGAACAATCATTCTTCTACAGCGTTGCCTTCTGCAACACCGCGCGTGCTCGTCATTGGCGATATCGGCCAGCACACCTACCACGTGGGCGACGAAGCCATGACCATTGCGAGCGCTCAGGCGCTTTCCGAAGGCGGCGCGGCGGTCACCCTCATGACCCGCGATGTGGGCCATTCGGCGCGCTATATCGGCGCGGCAAATCGTGAGGCGGCAAATCATGAGGCGGGCGCACCCTACGGGTACCTGCCGTTTTTCCTCTTCCCCTGGGCGCCAGCTGAACGCGAGCTGACCCTCGCGGCGCTCGAGTGCATCCTGGCACAGCTACATGCTGACCGGGAACGCCCCTCCATGACCGAGCTGGTGGCTCTGCCGCAGGTGCAGGCGCTACCGGAGGTGCTGCATCCGCTGGAGCAGACCGTTGAGCGGATGGTGGATTTCGCGGATTCTATCGCCGCAATGGATGCGGTCGTGGTCTCCGGCGGCGGCAACCTCAACTCCCGCTACGGCTGGCTGCTCTACGAACGCGCCGCCGCGGTGCGTGCCGCCGAGCATGCGGGCGTGCCCGTGTACGTGACCGGCCAGTCCCTGGGCCCGGTGCTGAACCCGCACGATGCGCAGGTTCTGGAGCGCATGCTGCGCACCGCCCGTTCGGTGACGGTGCGCGAACATTCTTCCCTCGCCTGGTGCCGTGAGCGGGGTATTAACGCGCGCCTGAGCGTGGACGATGCCACCGACTACCTGGCGGCTTCCCCGGCGCGTACCCTGCACTATGCGGAGGGCGTTTCCGCAGGTCAGGTACTGGATGAGCTGCCCGAGCGCTACGTGTGCGTCACCGTCAATGAGTGCACCGAACAGCAGGCGCAGCAGATTGCGCGCCTGCTCGATAGCATGTGGCGCGAACACGGCTACGCGCCCGTATTCCTGAGCCATTTTGGCGACCCGCAGACCCCCGAAAGCGGCGATATTCAGGTACACCAGCGCATCGCTGAGCGGCTCAGCTCCTCCACCCCGGCGACCCTGCTGCCGATTCTGCACGCCGACCAGAGCGTTACCGTGCACCGCGGGGCGGCGTTCACGCTGACCAGCCGCTACCACCCGGCGGTGTTCTCCGCCGCGGCGGGTATTCCCGTGCTCGCCCTCGTGCCAGATGCCTTCACGCAGATGCGTGCGGGTGGCGCTCTGAGCCTGTACGGTCTGGGCGAGTTCACCCTGCCGTTGGGTATGCTCGCCGGTGGTGTTCCCGAGCTGATGGTTGCCGCTGCCCTGCGGCATGCTGCGGTGGCATCGGATGCACGCCGCGCCGAGCTGCTGGAGGTGTTGCGCACCGAACGCGCCTACCTGCTCGCGCAGATTCTTGCGCCTGATGCAGAAACTCACGGCGAGGCAGACGCTCGCGGCAACGCAGAAGCACCCGCGCCTTTCCCCGCCGTGGAGCAGGTCCCGGCGCTCCCCGAGCCGTTGGGTGCAACCGTCCGTGCCGCCCGCGATCTCTTCACCGAAACCTCCCTCACCGCGGGGTTCGAGTGGGCGATGTCTGACCGGGCGCACTCCTGGGACGCCGAGCACCGCCGGCAGCTCGAACGCGCCCGCGCACTCGGTGGTGGGTACAGCGCGCACGGTGCGGAAGAAATGCGCCCCGTCACCGTTGAGCCTGAGTCATCTTCTGAGGCACCCGCCCAGCCGGGCCTGCTGGCGAGGGTGGCGCGCCGCCTGCGCGGCTAGGTTGCGTACTAGGTTGCCTAACGGGGGCTCGAGCAGCGGTTCGGGGCTAGGTTTCCTCGAAAACGCGGCTACGGGCAAGTACAGGGCGCGGGGTCTCTCACACTTCAACCCAACACTCCCCTACCCCCTTGTGCACCGCACCCGCGCCGGTATGATGGTGCCCATGGCACGATTCGCAGACATTCTACGCACTACTGAACAGAACACCCGACAGTTCGTCCGTGAGGGAGTTGAACGCGTCCGGGCTGACTTCTTTCAGTCTGTGCAGATTGTTGCGGCGTCTATGGGCGCTTGGCTTTTCGCTGAGCGCATCCTGGGCCACCACGAGCCCATTTTCGCGCCGGTCGCTGCCCTCGTATCCCTGGGCTATGTGAGCGGCGCCAAGCATTCCCGCCGAATCCTTGAGGTCTCCTTCGGCGTGACCCTCGGCATTCTCATTGGCGACCTTCTGCTGATTCTGCTCGGTCACGGTACCTGGCAGGCGGCAGTGGTGCTTTTCTTGACCGTGATTATTGCCCGATTTATTGATAAGGGCATTATTTTTACGATTCAGCTCAGCTTCCAGGCCTGTTTCACGTTGCTACTGCCCGTGCCTGATGACGCGTTCACCCGCAGTTTCGACGGCATTGTCGGTGGCGCCTTCGCGTTCCTCGCCATGTACCTGATGCCACGTGACCCGCGTAAGAACCCGCGTGCCCGCGCCCAAGCTCTCATGGATGCGTTCGCGAAGGTTTTCCAGCTGTCCTCCGAAGCGATCCGCTACTACGACTACAACAAGGCGTACCAGAGCCTGCTCGATGCCCGTGCTCTGCAACCGCTGTATGATGCGTGCCGAGGCGACCTGATTACCGCGCAGGGTATGAATGAGCTGTCCTGGAATAGCCGCAAGAGTAAAGGCGAGCTGGCGCGCATGTCGAAGACCCTTGCCGCGGTGGACTTGGCGATTCGTAACGACCGCGTGCTTAACCGCCGCATGGCGTCCACGATTCACCACGTGCAGCTGCGTACCGCCGCGCAGATTTCACTCAGTGACGCGCTGACCGAGCTGTCGCTTGCGGCGCAGAGCCTCGGCCTGGGCATGTCTGCCCCGACCGAAAGCGAACGCGAACACTACATGATGGAAGCCCGCAAACGCATGATTAAGCTTGCAGGCACCCTCGAGCCGCGCACGATGGGTGTGGCAACCTTTGAGGGCGAGTCGCTGGTGCTGATGCTCCGCCTGATCGTGGTGGACTTTATGGAGGCAACCGGCATGTCTCACAAGGCTTCCGATCTGGTTCTGGTGCCCCTGGGTGAGGCGGTCACACAGCATGCGCCGCGTACCTCGGCCATTCCGATTGTTGATACTGACATGGACGACTCGATGGTGGTTGACGATATGACCGATACCGCGGTCAACGCCCACCGCACGAATAAATTGAATACCCGTTCGATCAACATTATGTTGCACGAGAACGAGGAGGAAAGCCGCTCTTAGCGGTGTTTCTACAGAGGGGCTCCCGGCGGCATTTACGCCAGCCGGGAGCCCCCTTTCTTGCTATCTCTATGCTGTTGATACGCGGGCGGCTACTTCTGCGGGAATAGCAGCGCGAGCGCCTCACCCAGGGTGGTTACCTCACGCACGGTCACGCCCTCGGGCACATCCCCCACGCCGGTCGGGGAGGCTGGCACCAGCACGTGCGTGAAGCCCAGGCGGCCCACCTCCGCAATGCGCTGGCGGATGCCCGGCACGGCGCGTACCTCACCCGCCAGGCCGACCTCGCCGAAGACCGCGAGCTTGCGCGGCAGCGGCTTATTCTGTGCCGCCGAGGCAAGCGCCATAACGCACGCCAGGTCGGCGGCAGGCTCAGCAATTTTTGCGCCACCCACCGTGGAGACGTAGCAGTCAAGCTTGCCCACGTTCAGCCCGGCGCGGCGCTGCAGCACCGCCAACAGCATCTGAATACGTGCCGAATCCAAACCCGAGACGGTACGGCGAGGGGCGGGTGCCACCGCCTGATCCAGCAGGGCCTGTACCTCCGCGAGCAGGGGGCGGCGGCCCTCCATCGTGACAGTCACGCAGGTGCCCGCCACCGGGTGCGGGGTACTCGAAACAAACATGCCGGAGGGGTCCAGCACCGGCGCGATACCGTCCTCGTGCATGTCGAAGCAGCCCACCTCATCAGTGGGTCCGAAGCGGTTCTTAATGGCGCGCAGCATGCGGATATTCGAGTGCTTATCGCCTTCAAACTGGCAGACCACGTCCACCAGATGTTCGAGCAGACGCGGGCCCGCGATGGTGCCTTCCTTGGTCACGTGGCCCACGAGCAGGGTGCACATATTGCGTTCCTTCGCGGCGGCAATCACGGAGGCGGCAACCTCACGCACCTGGGTCACGCCGCCGGCACTACCCTCAACTTCCGCGGAGGCGAGGGTCTGCACGGAGTCGATGACCAGCAGGGAGGGGTTCACCTGCTCAATATGCGCCAGGGCGGTGCCGAGGTCGGTTTCGCTGGTCAGGTAGAGGGTGTCCGCGATGGCGCGGATGCGGTCGGCGCGGAGCTTGACCTGCGCGGCGGATTCCTCGCCGGTAATGTACAGGACCGGGCGCGGCGGCTGGGTGCCTTGTGCCGGGGTGTTGTGTGCCGGGGTGTTCTGCCCCGCATTCTGAGCGGTGCCGCGCGCGAAGGTGGCGGCGACGTCCAGCAGCAGGGTGGATTTGCCCACGCCGGGTTCGCCCGCCATGAGGATGACCGCGCCGGGTACGAGTCCGCCGCCGAGCACGCGATCGAATTCGGGGTTTCCGGTGCTCATGTAGGCGGCTACGCGCGAGTCGACTTCTGCGATGGGCTGGGCGGGTTTCTGCACGCTGGATGCGACACGGGTGCGCGCGCGGGTGCCCCCAGCGGCTTCTTCGACGGTGCCCCAGGTTTGGCATTCGCCGCAGCGGCCTACCCATTTGGCGGTGGTCCAGCCGCATTCGGTGCAGCGGTAGGCGGGTGCGGTTTTGGTGTTTTTCGTGCGCGCGGTCATGGGTCTATTTTAGGTTCTGGGGCGATATGGTGCGCGGTGTTTGGTCACGGCGAAATGGGGTACCGCAGAACAGATTTTTACTCTTAAACGCAGATAGTTTAGTCCCGTGCACTCCCGTATAAATATCGAGAATATCCATTCGTTTTTGAGGCACTTTAGCCCGCCGTTCCGCCCCTGACCTGGCTCAATAACCGCCCTTACGGGTACAATGGTTTTCGTGCAGATGAATTATAGTGACCTATTGCTTAAAACTATCGCCCGAATCGCCCCCGGCACCGAGCTCCGCGAGGGCCTGGAACGCATCATGCGTGGCCGTACGGGCGCACTCATCGTACTCGGATCCGACCGCACCGTATCCTCCCTGTCTTCGGGTGGTTTCAACATCGACACCGAGTTCTCCGCAACCCGCCTGCGTGAGCTGGCGAAGATGGATGGCGCTATCATCTGCGACCGCGACGCCACCCGCCTGTTGCACGCCGGCGTGCAGCTCATGCCGGACGCCTCCATTGAGACGAACGAGTCCGGTACCCGCCACCGCACCGCCGAACGCACCGCGATTCAGACCGGTTTCCCGGTGATTTCGGTGAGCGCGTCGATGTCCGTGATTTCGGTGTACGTTGACGGCACCCGCTACATGGTTGAAGACAGCCAATACCTGATGGCCCGCGCAAACCAGGCGATTCAGACCCTTGAAAGCTATAAGAAGCGCCTGCGTTCGGTGCTCTCCAGCCTGTCTGCCCTGGAGATTGAATCGAACGTTTCCCTGGGCGATGTGGCGATGACCCTGCAGCGCATGGAGATGGTGAACCGCATTATCCGCGAGGTCAGCCACTACGTGCTCGAGCTGGGCGTGCACGGTCGCCTGATTGCCCTACAGCTGGAGGAGTTGCGCGCCCCCGAAATGACCGCTAGCGACCTGATTCTGCGCGATTACCTGCCCGAGGTGAACGACGAGCTGATTACCGCCGGTGTTGAGGCGCTTCAGAACCTGGACGATATGGCTATCGTGGATCTGCGCACGATTGCCCGCACTGTCGGCTTTGGCGAGAACCCCGACCTGGAGTTCCCCCTGCAGCCTCGCGGTTTCCGTCTGCTCGCCGGTATTCCGAGCATCCCGAACGCTATTTCTGAGCGTCTGGTGGAGCGCTTCGGTAGCCTGCAGGCTCTGATGGCGGCGTCCCTTGAGGACCTGCGCGCCGTGGACGGTGTGGGTGAGGCACGTGCCCGCACGGTGCGTGAGCAGCTGTCCCGCATGGCGGAGAGCAGCTTGGAGAAGTACCTCTAAAAGACCCATACGAGAGCCCCCGCGCCGGAGACCATCTGGCACGAGGGCTTTTTTCTGACCTCACGAGAACCTTTTGCATTATGATGTATGAAAGCGGAGTTCCCTCCGCGCCCTGATGCCTCACGCATCATGACACCCCCTGGAGGTCACAATGTCGTACTCGCGAGCTAAGTATCCGTCGGCCAAGCGCCCCGTCCCGTTCTTCGTGTGGGCATCCCCCATTCTCTTTCTGATTTACCTGCCACTGCTGTGGTTCAAGGTCATCCCCAACTCCTTTGAGGTGACCGACCTGTCCACCCTGCTGTTGGCGGCACTGCAGTGGACCGCTTTCGGTAGTCTGCTCGGGTACCTGGGCGAGCGCCGCTTCGCCAAGCCCCGCGCCTCCAAGTAATAACCAGACAAAAGCTAGAAGCCCCCGCGCCGGAGAATATCCAGCGCGGGGGCTTCTCACGCCCACTCACGGGCGAAAACTATAGACGTGAACTACTGAATAATGAAGTTCACCGGAGCCGAGCTCACACCATTGACGGTCACCGCAGCCCAGTAGGAACCCTTCTGAGCGGTCGACGCGGAGGAGCAGCCCAGAACGTTGATCTTACGATCCCACGCCAGGTCGGTTGCGCCCTCGGCACCTGCGGCCACCTCAGACTTCTGAACAGCGGTCGCCGCGCACAGGCTGCGGGTGTACACCTGAGCCGCACCGGAAGTAATCTTCAGGTCAACGCCGGTGTTCGCGTCCTCACCGCCCACAGCGCAGGGGGTCTTCGAAGAGTTCGTGTAGGTCACGTGGAAGGACACCTGCTCACCGGCCGCGAAAGTACGCTTCGCGGGGGTGACGGTCACCTTCAGGTCGTTCGCGGTACATGCCGCAACAGCAGCCGCAGTGGTCACGCTCGGAGTCGGTGCAGGGGTAGTCGGGGTCGCCGCGGGAGTAGTTGCCGCAGGGGTTACCGCGGCGGTGGTCACGCTTGCAGAGGGAGTAGCAGAAGCAGTCACCGAGGGGGTCGCCGAAGCACTCGCGGTCGCAGAGGCAGTCGCGCTAGTGGACGGGGTTGCCGAAGCAGTTTCGGAGGGGCGAGCACTGAAGCTCTGGAAGGGCGCACCGGAAGGCGTCGCGGTGGAGGCTACAGTGGCGTCCTTCTTGCCGTTAATCATGCCGACCATGGAGGTCACGCCGGCAACCAGTAGCAAAATAATAGCGAGCAGAGCAATAACCGCCACGATACGACGACGGCGATACACTTCGGGAGGCAGAACGGGACCATTTTCAGACATACTCTTAAGGATACCGGGTTTAACCCTGAGATTCACAGTGAACTCTGTTCATGCGATTTTGGGAATATATACCCTGTGGCGTAGGCTTTTCGGATGACCTCAGAGCCCAAACGCACCACACGCACGCGCCCCGAACCGACCCTGCCCGAAGGCACGAATACCGAGGCGCTCCACCACCGAATCAACCGGTGGTTCCTCGACCAGGCACGCGATTTACCGTGGCGTCGTGACGAGTGCACCCCCTGGGGCGTGATGGTCAGCGAGTTCATGCTGCAGCAGACCCCCGTCAAGCGCGTTCTACCCGTGTGGGAGGAGTGGATGCGCCGCTGGCCCACCCCCGCCGACCTTGCCGCCGAGCCCGCCTCGGAGGCGGTGCGCGCCTGGGGCCGTCTGGGTTACCCGCGCCGTGCGCAGCGTCTGCACGGTGCCGCCGTGGCGATTGTGGAGCAGCACGGCGGCGAGGTTCCCGCCGACTACGAGGCGCTACTGGCTCTGCCGGGCGTGGGTTCCTACACAGCGGCGGCGATTAGCGTGTTCGCGTTTGGTCTGCGCGCCACCGTGATTGATACGAATATCCGCCGCGTGCATGCGCGCGCTGTCTCCGGCAAGGCGCTACCCTCGCGTTCGTTGACGGCGGCTGAGACTCGCCTGGCGGAGGCGCTCATGCCCACCGACACCCCCACCTCCTGCCTGTGGAATGCGGCGACCATGGAACTTGGCGCGTTGGTCTGCACGGCAAAGTCCCCGACCTGCGAGCTCTGCCCGGTGGAGGATCTGTGCGCCTGGGTTGCGGCGGGCAAGCCGGAGGCGGACTACACCCCCAAGGGTCAGAGTTGGCACGGCACGGACCGTCAGGTGCGCGGGGCGGTCATGGCGGTGCTGCGTGCGGCGCATGAGCCGGTGAATCGCGAGCTCATCCTGGGTGCGGGTGTAGCCTCGGCAGGCGACACGGCTTTGCCCGCCGCTACCTCTTCACCCACTGCAGCTTCTTCGCCTGACTTTGCGTTCCCCGCGGATGCACCCGCCGCGGTGCACCGCCCGCTCAAGGCGCTGTATGCGCTCTCCCCCGCCGCCGAACAGCTGCAGCGCTGCTACGCGGGACTGCTGGCGGACACTCTCGCCCGCGAAGTCACGCAGGGCGATGCAGTGCTCGTCTCGCTCTAGTACTCGCCGCAGAGAGGCTTCTGGAACCCATAGAACACAAAAACGCCTGTGGGGCGGTACCGGAATGATCCGGTACCGCCCCACAGGCGTTTAGTGCGATAGAGCCTAGCTACCTGGGGTTTATTCCAGTATTTATTCCAGGGTTTATTTCAGAGCCTAGTCGTTGCCCTGAACGTCAACAGCAGGTGCCTCAGTAGCAGGTGCTTCAGTTGCTTCAGCTGCGGGAGCCTCAGCTTCGTCCAGCTCCTGCACCGAGTCCAGAGCCAGCTCCTTCATCGGCTGAGAAGAGAAGACGAACTTCGCGGAGTCGCCCTCACCCTCAACGTCCACGGTGATCTTCTCACCGGGCTTGATGTCGCCGAAGAGGATCTTCTCGGACAGGGCGTCCTCAATGTTGCGCTGCATCTCGCGGCGCAGCGGGCGAGCACCCATGGACGGGTCGTAACCCTTAGTCGCCATGAGAACCTTCGCAGCGTTGGTCAGCTCAATGGACATATCCTGCTCCGCCAGGCGCTTAGCCAGGCGACCCACGAACAGGTCCACAATCTGCAGAATCTCAGACTCGGAGAGCTGCGGGAAGACGATAATGTCATCCACACGATTCAGGAACTCGGGGCGGAAGTGCTCCTTGAGGTTCTCCATCACGCGTGCCTGCATACGCTCGTAGTCGGCGGTTGCGTCGTCCATCGCCTGGAAACCAACCGGGATGCGGCGGTTCACGTCACGCGAGCCCAGGTTGGTGGTCATGATGATGACGGTGTTCTTGAAGTCCACCACGCGACCCTGCGAGTCGGTCAGGCGACCGTCTTCCAGGATCTGCAGCAGCGAGTTGAACAGGTCGGCGTGAGCCTTCTCCACCTCGTCGAACAGGACCACGGAGAAGGGCTTGCGGCGGACCTTCTCGGTCAGCTGGCCGCCCTCATCGTAGCCAACGTAGCCGGGAGGCGCACCGAACAGACGGGAGACGGTGTGCTTCTCCTGGTACTCGGACATATCCAGGGTGATGAGCGAATCCTCATCGCCGAACAGGAACTCGGCAAGAGCCTTGGCAAGCTCGGTCTTACCCACACCGGTCGGGCCGGCGAAGATGAACGAACCACCGGGGCGGCGCGGGTCCTTCAGACCTGCGCGGGTACGGCGGATAGCGCGGGACAGTGCCGCGATAGCGTGCTCCTGGCCGATGACGCGCTTGTGGAGCTCCTGCTCCATGGTCAGCAGGCGGCTGGACTCTTCCTCGGTGATCTTGTAGACGGGAACACCGGTGGAAGCGGCCAGAACCTCAGAAATAACCTCGGGGGTCACGGTGCCGAATGCGTCGCCGCCTTCGCGCCATGCCTTCTCGGCTTCTTCCTTCTCAGCCAGAACCTTCTGCTCCTGATCACGCAGGCCTGCGGCCTTCTCGTAATCCTGGGAGTTGATGGCGTCTTCCTTCTGCTGGCGTAGCTTGGCGGCCTTCTCGTCGAGCAGCTTGATTTCCGGGGGTGCGGTCATGCGCTTGATACGCAGGCGTGCGCCCGCCTCATCAATCAGGTCGACAGCCTTATCCGGCAGGAAGCGGTCAGAGATGTAGCGTGCCGCAAGGTTCACGGCAGTCTCGATAGCCTCGTCAGTAATGGTGACGCGGTGGTGTGCCTCGTACTTATCGCGCACACCCTTGAGGATCTGCACGGCGAGCTCCTGAGAGGGCTCATCAACCTGAATCGGCTGGAAGCGGCGCTCCAGGGCGGCGTCCTTCTCAATGTGCTTGCGGTACTCGTCCAGGGTGGTTGCACCGATGGTCTGCAGTTCGCCTCGAGCCAGCATGGGCTTGAGGATGGAGGCAGCGTCAATCGCACCCTCAGCGGCACCTGCACCGACGAGGGTGTGAATCTCGTCAATGAACAGGATGATGTCGCCACGGGAGCGGATTTCCTTCAGGACCTTCTTCAGGCGCTCTTCGAAGTCACCGCGGTAGCGCGAACCTGCGACCAGGGAGCCCAGGTCCAGGGTGTACAGGTGCTTGTCCTTGAGGGTCTCGGGGACGTCACCGTGCACGATAGCCTGTGCCAGGCCCTCCACGACGGCGGTCTTACCGACGCCGGGCTCACCAATCAGAACGGGGTTGTTCTTGGTACGGCGGGAGAGGACCTGCATGACGCGTTCCATCTCCTTGTGGCGGCCAATGACCGGGTCCAGCTCGCCCTCACGCGCTGCTGCAGTGAGGTTGCGGCCGAACTGATCCAGGATGGTCGAACCCGCGGGAGTGCCTTCGCGAGAGTTGCCTGCACCCACGCCGGCGGTTTCCTTTTCACCGGAGTTGTTGCCGGGGTAGCCGGAAATCAGGTCCATGACAGCCTGGCGCACGGCAGCGGGCTCAGCGCCCAGCTTGACCAGTACCTGGTTTGCCACGCCCTCGTTGGCACGAACCATGCCCAGCAGGATGTGTTCGGTGCCAATGTAGCCGTGGTTCAGCTGAATAGCCTCGCGCATGGACAGTTCGAGAACCTTCTTCGCGCGCGGGGTGAAGGGGATGTGGCCGTTAGGGGCCTGGGGGCCGGGGCCGACGATGTCCTGAACCTGTTCACGTACTGCGTTCAGGGTAACGCCCAATGATTCCAGGGCGCGAGCACCGATGCCTTCGCCCTCGTGAATCAGACCGAGCAGCAGGTGTTCGGTACCGATGTAGTTGTGGTTGAGCATGCGTGCCTCTTCCTGGGCAAGCACCACAACGCGCCGAGCTCGATCGGTAAAGCGTTCAAACATTTACGCACTCCTTGCATTTTCCTATTGATACAAGAGTACGTTGAGCGCGGCCGAAAGGGCGGGCTGATGGGCGTCTGTTCGCCATCAAGAGAACAGATGAGCTGTTCGAGGCGTTTGAGGCGCGGTTTAGGTGCGGTTTAGGTGCGGTTTCGGGGCTTCTGGCGGGGAGGTGCTACAGGTGGGCACCGAGGGGCTCGGGGGTGGTTTTGATGGGCTGCGGTGCCGATACGAGGGTTTGAGGAAGAGGTAAACACACAAAAAACCACATAGACCAACACCCAAACCACTTGTTTCCTGCACGTGCATGAATATATTGCAGAAATTTTTAAAAATTTATATGTTTAAGTGAGAAATTTCAATAATTCGCAAAAAATATTTACCCGATAACACGGCGCTTATTTCCCGGATAATTCCCGCATCATTTCGGCACCCCATCAAGAGATAATCCGTACGTTCCGAAAGCACCACCGAAGATGCAGGGTCCCCAATTATTCAAAAATTTCAGTCAGTACATTCCAGCCTCTTCGATGGAATACTCGACTCAACGACCGCGTGAATATCACAGCGCATATCCCCTGTCTTGAAGAGATTAATGCACCATTACCTTTAGTGTTCCTGCCAATGCATGAAATCTAAATGAGGAGCCCGAACTCGATACCGGAAACTCGATACCGGATTGCGCATCCGATTCCCCTGCTCTTCCTGCTGATAATTCAGAAGCGGGCATCTGCAAAGGAGCAATATATTTTACATGTAAATAGTTAATTGGAATCGGTGATATAAAAACACCCCACCACCCCGAGCAGATATGCAACACATATCAAGAAATACCGGGGCAAAGCTAAAGGCGGATGGTGATAACACCATCCGCCTTTAGCGTCCGGAGGATTAGCGCCCTAAAGCGCCAAACCCTCCGACAGCATGAATACTGAGAGCCTTTAGCCCTGAGCCTTCATTGCTTCGTAGTATGCGTCCTGAACATCCTGGTGGATGCGGCCACGGTCAGAAACCTTGTGGCCGTTAGCCTTAGCCCATTCGCGGATTGCTGCGGTCTCGGGGTTGCGCTTAACCGGAGCAGCGGTGCCACGGGGTGCACGGGTGCGCTGGGTAGCAGTGCCCTGCACGCGGCGGGACTTCGCTACGAAGGGGCGGATAGCGTCACGCAGGCGAGCTGCGTTTGCGGAGGACAAATCGATTTCGTAGTGTGCGCCGTCCAGGCCAAAACGGATAGTTTCGTCTGCGGGGCCGCCATCGAGATCATCTTCAAGGATGATGCGAACCTTCTGTGCCATTGAGGCACCTCCTCATCTGTTGCATATATCCTGTGGAGTAAACCCAAAAGCCTCTATCGGGATTGAGAAAATAGTGTGCCGGATATATTTATGTACTAATTTTCTTTCATATAGTAACAGAAATACATTAAGATTCCGAAAACATTCTGAGCATTGAAACAATGCACCAATCACCCGCAGCAACATATCGCTTCTGTGCGTCCCCGTTAAATCTGCACACACTACAAGAACATTAAAGTGAAGTTCAGAGTGCAAATACTTTGGATTCTTCCAGAAATCAGACACAGCGCCCAGAGACAATGACACCTAATAATGCACCCCGGCGTCCCCGACAATCTGAGTGAAATATAGCGCCCGTACGAGCCCGCACATTAGACCATTCGCACCGTACATTTCAGCTCTATCCAAAAGCGAAATTCTTCCACCTCCCATCCCCTCATTATTTTCTATGTAACGCATTCGTGTATAAGAACAGAAACCCCCGCCAGAGTGAATAGAGCAGCATAAATCAGCACCAGAATGGAGCAAAAAAGCACCCTAAAACGCCCCTGACCTGTGCAAATAAACAGAAAACCCCACCCTAGAAGCTATACACCGTGCAAAAGAGTGCGCAGAAAACGGCGGGTACCGCAGATACAACCGTATCCGCGGCACCCGCCGCACTAACACCCCTAAAGGCAAAGTTAAAGAAACCCTAGAGGTGAAGCTAAAGCTTAGGCTTCCGGCTTCATCAGGGGGAAGAGAATAGTCTCACGGATACCGGGCTGACGCACCACAGTACCCGGACGCTCCGGATCCTGATCGCCCGCCAGCAGCATAATCAGACGGTCAATGCCCAGACCCAGGCCACCCATCGGGGGCGCACCGTGCTCCAGGGCGCGCAGGAAGTCCTCATCCAGCTCCATCGCCTCATCGTCACCGGCAGCAGCCAGCAGCGACTGAGCGGTCAGGCGCTCACGCTGAATGACCGGGTCAATCAGCTCGGAGAACGCGGTACCGCGCTCCATACCGCCAATAATCAGGTCCCACGCCTCAATCAGGGGCTCACCGGAACGGTGCGGACGTGCCAGCGGCTGAGCGCTCGGCGGGTAATCGTACACAAAGGTCGGGTTCACCAGGGTCGGCTCAACGATCTCACCGAAGAGCTCGGTCACCAGCTTCTCAGCGTCCCACTTCGGGTCGATGTCCACCTCGTGCTTCTCAGCAATCTCACGCAGAACGGAAGCGTCAGTCTCGGGGGTGATCTCAACGCCCACAGCCTCAGACAGGCCCGGGTACACGCCAACCCACTTCCACTCACCGAACAGGTCAATGGTGCCGTTCTCGGTCTCAACACGCTCGGTACCAACAGCCTTCGCGCAGCTCTGGATAATCTCCTTCATGCGCTCAGCCATCACAAACTGGTCAGCATAGGTCTCGTAGCACTCCAGGGTGGTGAACTCGGGGCTGTGGGTCGAGTCCACGCCCTCGTTACGGAACACACGGCCAATCTCGTACACGCGGTCAATGCCACCAACCACTGCGCGCTTGAGCGGCAGCTCGGTCGCAATACGCATGGTCATCGGCTGGTCAAAAGCATTCAGGTGGGTACGGAACGGGCGAGCCGTCGCGCCACCGTGCACCAGCTGCAAAATAGGAGTCTCAACCTCAATGTAGCCGTGATCCTCCAGCACGCGGCGGACGGTGCGGGTAATCAGGGCGCGCTTCTTCACCAGCTCGCGAGCCTCCTCGCGAACCATCAGGTCCAGGTAACGCTGGCGAACGCGGGTTTCCTCGTTCAGGTCCTTGTGCAGAACCGGCATGGGGCGCAGCGCCTTCGACGCCATCTTCCAGTCGATCACCATAATGGACAGCTCGCCGCGGCGAGAAACAATCACGCGGCCGGTCACGAACACGTGGTCGCCCAGGTCAACCAGGGACTTCCACTCAGCCAGGGACTCCTCGCCAACCTCAGCCAGCGACAGCATCGCCTGGATACGCTTACCCTCGGTACCACCCTGCAGGGTCGCAAAGCACAGCTTACCGGTGTTACGGACGAACACCACGCGGCCACCAACATGCACCACACGGTCAGTCTCGTCGCCAGCCTTCAGCTCCTCAGCAGCCAGCTTCGGATCGTACTCGGCGCGCAGATCCTCAATGTGGTTGGGCTCCACGCGGTTACCCTCAGAATCCAGCAGACCCACCGGGTATGCCTCGCGACCCGACTCGATCAGCTTCGCACGCTTCTCCAGGCGAATCTGCATCTGCTCGGACATATCAGCAATCGCCGGTGCGGCAGTGTGCTCAGTGCTCACAGTGATACCTATCTGTGTAGTGTGTTGGGGACTCTTCTAAACGAACGAACGCTTAGCGCAGGTCCATGTTGTCAATCAGGCGGGTCGGGCCAACGAACGCAGCAACCAGTGCCAGCACTCGCTCCGACTCCTCAGTCGGCTCACCGAAAGTCATCGGGTCGACCAGTTCCAGGTAGTCAAGGCGTACACCCGGAGTGGAGTTGATACGCTCACGCGCACCGTCCAAATCAATCTCGTGGAAGCCACGGTTCAGCGAATTCTCACGCAGCATCGCCAGGGTGCGAGACAGCACCAGGGCAGACTCGCGCTCCTCATCCGACAGGTAGCCATTACGCGAAGACAGCGCCAGACCGTTATCGTCGCGAACGATCGACACAGGGCGCATGGTCACGTCGTGGTTGAAATCGCGTACCATACGCTGAATCAGGATGTACTGCTGAGCGTCCTTCTGACCGAAGTACGCGTTCACCGGGTGGTTACCGGCTGCGGGGCGAATAATGTTGAAGAACTTATTGACCACGGTCAGCACGCCATCAAAGTGGCCCGGACGGGTCGCACCCTCAAACTTGGTGCCCAGCTCGCCGCTTGAAATGCGGATGAGCGGGTCACCGTCGGGGTACATCTCTTCAACCTCGGGGGCAAAAATAATGTCAACACCGGCGGCACCAGCCAGGGCAGCGTCTGCCTCCAGGGTGCGCGGGTATGCTTCGTAATCCTCGCCGGGGCCAAACTGCAGCGGGTTCACGAAAATGGAGGCGACCACTACATCGTTCTGTTCAGCGGCGCGACGCAACAGGGTTGCGTGGCCGTCGTGCAGGGCGCCCATGGTGGGCACGTAGCCCAGGGATGCGTTCTTGTACTGAACTGCGGTGCCGTTCTGCTCCGCCTCCTGGCGGGCTGCTCGGTCCAGTTCCTCCTGCACTGCGGCAAGAGATTCGGTGATTGCCGTGCGGAAATCCGCAATGGTGGTCACGACTCGGGGCATCGAAGTCTCAGTCATGACGAGAACTCCTTGTTTTCGGGGGCTGAATCATCAATATCGCCGGGGTGGTTGCGGTCCGAAGACTCACCCAGCAGATTCTCAATTCGTCCCAGTTGTTCATCGTTTAACAAACCTCTATTATGCGCTCTTTTTGCGGTTGCGTGTGCCAGAGCGGCATAAGAGTCTGTAATATCACCTGTTTTCTCATGCTCTGAGTACTCATTCAGAGCCTGAAGGTGAGCCTTCACGGTGCCGGCGTCCCCACGTGCCACGGGCCCGGTGAGAGCACCCTCACCGCTGGCGAGCGCATTGTCCACGGCGGCTCGCACGAGGGGGCCCATGTAGCGTGCCGGGTCCTCAATACCGATGGAGGCGAGCATCTGCTGGGACTGACCCAGGATGGTTACGAGGTGGTTCGCGGCGTGCGCCAGGGCTGCGTGGTAGAGTGCTCGGTCGGCCTCGGCAACGTGCACGGGTTCGCCGCCCACCTCCACCACGAGTGCCTGAGCAATCGGGATGAAAGGCGCCGGTCCGGTCACGGCGAAGCAGGTGCCGTTCAGGCGCTGCAGGTCCACGGACATGCCGGTGAAGGTCATGGCGGGGTGAATCGCCAAACCGATAGCACCCAGTGCGGTCGCCGGTGCGAGAACCTCGGTGCCGTGGCGGCCGGAGGTGTGCACCAGAATCTGACCGGCGGTAATACTTCCCGAAGATGCCAGGTAGGTGACAAGGCTCGGCAGCTCATCATCGGGAACCGCAAGAATCAGCAATTCGCTACGTTCGGCAATCTGTTCCACAGGCAGCAGAGGCACATCGGGAAGCAGCATCGCGGCGCGCTCCTGAGAAGCCTCAGAGACCGCGTGAACACCCACAATAGTGTGCTCGCAGGCGCGCAAAGCCGCACCAAGGACGGATCCGACCCTCCCGGCTGAAATAATTCCAATGCCCAAACGCGCAGGTTTTGAATGCTGTATCACGGCTTTAAGTATATTCTCCCTTTCACGCCTGCTCTGCCGTCAGTGTTATGAAGAACACCGGCGGCAGGGCGCGTTCTGTAGTTTTGCTGGCGGGCTAGCGCACGCTGTACCCATTCGTGCTGTACCCATTCGCAGCAGGCACAGCACCCAGCGCGGGTTCCGGCACACGGTAGTAGGGCTCAATACCCTCCAACCGAACCGTCATCAACCACACCAGGTCCTCGCAGACGCGCGGCGGTAGGTGCATCATGAGCGTGCGCACCGGGCCGGGCACCGTACCGAAATGCACGCTCGCGCATCCGAAGGCACGCTGCAGCGGGCCCTGACCTCGGCTCACGCTCAGCACACGGCTGACCGGAACAATCGACAGCGTACGGATAAAGTAGCCGCCACGAATCAGCAACAGGTCACCTCGCGTATGCTCACCAACGCTCGAACGCGCCGCATCAGAATCAATGCGGGTGGTCGCCTGCACCGAACCGGCAGTGTACCCAACTGTGGTCACGCCGTTACGCTTCCAGGTGAGCAGGTCCATCCAGCGCGCCGACGAGGGCGTCACAATCATTGCCGGAACCTGCGGCTTCTGACTCTTCAGCGAACCGTCGGCGGTGTCCAGCAGCACCTGCGCCTGCGCCTCATCCAGGGCGGGCAGCAGCAGACGCAACACCATCAGCGCCTCCTGCCTGTTACCCACCGGCAGGGCAACATTGCGGGTCACCAGCTTCTGGTTGTCGTTCTTCTCAATACCAATACCGGCAATGGTCATCTTGATGCGGTACCAGCCGAACGCACGCCACAGAATGGACTGCTCCACAGCCAGCGCCTGAATACGCTCAACCATCACATTCTGGGTGTGCGTGCCGGTGAAACCGTACCGCAGGGTCACGCCGCCCTGACCGCTGGGGGTGATTTTGAAGTTCGCGGCACCATCAAACCGTGTCCAGAGGGCAACCACGTAACCAACCATAGGCGCGAAGGTGCCGGGCAGTATCGCCATGAAAATGAGGAACGGGCTCTCACCACCCATGATCGCGGCGAAGACGGCGGCACCGACCATGAAGGCTACGGCGGGCACCAGCCACACCAGGTGCTCCAGCATGATGGAGGCAATCAGACGCACATTCGAGATGCGGAAAATCGGCGGCTGCGAGGGGTCTGCCGCGACCGGCATCGGCATACGAGCGCGAGCGCCGCGGCGGGATGCAGCGGGCTGCTGGGGTACAGACTGCTGGGTGCCGTCTTGATAGGGTGCAAACTGGTCGGGTGCGGGCTGCTGAGGCGCTACCTGCTGGATGCCGTCCTGCTGGGTACCGTCCTGCACCGGCGCACCATAGGAGGCCTCGAACGGCTGGTGCAGCTGATCCGCATCCGGCATACGCTCCGCCGAAATCTGCATGCTATCGGGCAGCACATCGACCGGGCGACCAGCCGCCTCCGAACGCAACAGGTTAATACTCGCCATCGCGGTGCGGCGCAGAACCTCCGCCTTGCGGGCAGAAACGTACTTGATGTGCAGCGCCTCCGAAGAGCCGTCAGCCACCTCAAAACGAAGCTCCGACAGACCCAGCAGACGCGCCACCAGAGGACGCGAAATGTCCACGCTCTGCACGCTCTCCAGACGGATCGTGCGGTTCTTCTTGAACAGAAAACCGCTACGGCGGTGAATCGCCAAATCGTCCAGGCTATAGCGGGTAAACCACCAGTCAATCGAGCCACCGACCAGAATCAGTACGAGCACGGCGAAGCCGATGAGCTGCGAGTACGTCGCGCTGAGGTAACTACTGTTCTCGTCGAATGCCTGCGTCAGGCGCGCACCCCACTCATTCGGCGGGGTGGTCAGAATATTCAGGATAATGCTCTGAAAGAAGCCGAACGCCAGCAGAATAATGAACCAGAGGTTCATGATGAACGTGCGGATATCGGCACGCCACCACTTCTGCTCCTGCGGCACCTGAGATACAGGAGGCTGCGGTGCCTGCGACGCGGGGTTGGGCGGAACCGGGGTACTCATTAGAGTGCCGCCATTCGCTCATCGGCGCGGCGCACCAGATCCGCGCGCAGCTCCTCCGCCACGTTCAGCGGAATACCGAACAGCACCATCGTGCCGGTCGTCGTGCCCGCGGTGCGCACCGTCAGGCGGGCAACACCGCACATGCGCTCGAGCGGGCCCGAATCCACATCAACATACTGGATACGACCGTACGGCATGGAGCTCATGGAACGGAACACGATGCCACGGCGAGCCATCAGGTGATTCGACTCCAGCGCGTAGCCGAGTGCGCGAGTGCGGCGCGGAGTGGTCAGAATCCACCACAGACCCCACAGACCAAACACCGCGATTACCGCCAGACCGACGATGCGTAGCGCCTCCGGGCCGCCGAAGAACGCACCCGCACAATACAGGGCAACACCCGCAAGAATCGGGAACGCCAAGGCAGAAATAGTGTGCACAAAACGAACCGTCAGGTAGCCGGAGGCGGCGGGCACCCACTGCGGCTCCGGCACGGATTGCGGGGGCATCGGCTGGGAGCTTACCGGCTGCGGCGCGTTCGGGTACGCGGCAGCGGGCGGAACCTGCTGACCGTACTGTGCCTGCTGGTCATACTGGGCACCAGGCTGACCGTAAGCCGCCTGCTGGTACTGCCCGTACTGGTTCTGCTGAACAGGCTGGCCCTGACCATACTGACCCTGTTGGGCGTCCTGCCCGTACCGACCATTCGGCGAATAACTATTCTGGTTAGGAGCCGACATAGGTTCCTCCCTCTCGCGGCTTGACAGCACCGGAAGAGGAGGCCGCATCCTCATCATCCTCCGGCGGAATACGACAACAATGCTGCGCCCACAGGCCAGCAATCAGCAGGGCAACACTGCCCACACAATTAACAAGAACCTCCCAAAAGACCACCGAAAAACCGCGCGTAGACACCATCGCCACATGGTAGCCAAGAATCGCACCGCACCAGCCCGTCAACAGGGCACCGGTCATGATGGCCCCCTGCGCATACGCCACCGCACGCGCCGCAAGAATCGGGCCCATATGCGGCACCTTCTCACGCGTCTGAATACGACGATAACGAGCCACCTGCACGCCCAGCCACACGGCACCCGCCGCAACCAGCAGGCACACCGCGCCGAGCATCCACGAAAAATTCAGCTCGCCAAAACCGGCGCGAATCATCACGGAATTCACCATAAGAGCGACAGCGGCAGCGCACACCGCCGCCACAATAATCGCCCGATAGCTCAGGGGCTTCATGGTGTTTCCTTTCGGTAGGTTCTTCTACCTTCCAGAGTGCCACATTTAAGGCTGATCAGGTACCTTCATCTCACGCATATAGCTAATAGCGTCTTCATCCGCCTCAACCAGCGTGCGGGCCAGCTCCGCAACGTTCACAACCTCGCGGCTCAGCGGCGCAGGAACCTCATCCGCACGCTCCCCCGAAGGCTCCGCACGATGCGTCACTGTCAGGTGCGCCTGCGGGTTCATCTGCGCCCACGGCACCAGCACAAAAGCACGCTCCTGCGCCCGCGGATGCGGCAAAGTCAGCACCGGATCCTCAGAGATCACGCCGTCATAGTCAATCACGTCAATGTCGAGGGTGCGCGGGCCCCAACGCACCAGGCGCTCACGGTGATGCGCCGCCTCCACCGCGTTACACAGCTTCAGCAGCTCGTAAGCACCCAGGTCAGTGGTCACCTCAATGACCGCGTTCACGAAATCCGGCTGACCCGCCGGACCACCCACCGGGGCGGTACGGTACAACCCGGAGGCGCGCACCAGCTGCACACCACCCGTCACCAGGTCGGCGACGGCGCGCTCCAGGGTATCTTCGCTTTCGCCCAGGTTCGAGCCCAACGCCAACACCGCGCGGTGCGCATATTCTGCCGTACCCGCCACTAGCGGCCGTCCTCAGCGGCGCGTTCGCGGAACACGCTCACCGCAACGTTACCGAACGGCAGCTCAATCGGCGCCTGCGGCTTCGACACGGTAATCTCCACCGCCTCCACCAGCTCAAACATGGCGAGAATGCCCTCGGCAATATTCACGGCAAGGGTCTCAATCAGGTTCAGCGAACCGTTCGTCACGTGGCGGTGAATCAGGTCCACCACAAGTGCGTAGTTCGTGGTCTTCGTCAGGTCATCGGTAGCGGCCGCGGCGGAAAAATCGCTGTACAGGGTCGCGTCCACGACGAAAGGCTGGCCGTCGCGCTTCTCAAAGTCGAGCACGCCGTGGTAGCCCTTGGCGGTAATGCCGGTGAGGGTGATGCGGTCGTGGCGTGCGTAGTCTGCCTGGGTCATTGAGGTCTCCTAGAAAGTATTTGGGGCGTTGGGTTGGCGAGTATCTAACGGCGTTAGCTGACAGAGCCGTAGCTGACAGAACGCAGCGCGGAGGCGACCGTCACCGCATCCACGCTGGCGGGCACATCGTGCACGCGCACCGCCCACACGCCGCGCGCCGCCACCAGGGCAGTCACCGCCGCAGAAGCTGCGGCACGATGCTGAGCCGGGCGCGGCTCCGACAGCGACTGCCACAGCTCGCGTTCAGCCTCACCGGCAGCGGTTGCGGTGAAGCCGCTCGCGTTCAGGCGCTCAGCCAGCGCCATATCCGCCGCGGTCAGGGCGTTCGCAATAAAACGCTTACGGGAACCGGCAATGAGCAGGCGGTGGCCCAGGCCCTGTAGCTCGTCAACAGCGGCGAGCAGCTCCCAGTCCTGCACGCCACCCTTCGCGAAGCCCAGGCCCGGGTCAAGAATCAGGTTCTGCGGCAGCACACCGGCGGCAAGGAAACGCTCACGCAGGCCGGTCAGCTCCTCCACAACCTCGGTGACCACGCCGCGCGGGTACTCCGCCAGGCTGTCCATGGTCTGGGAGGTGCCGCGGGCGTGCATGAGGATGTACGGCACCTGCAGTTCGGCGGCGGTTTCAATCATTTCATCGCTGACGTTCAGACCGGATACATCGTTGATGATGTGCGCACCCGCGGCAATGGCGGCGCGGGCGGTCTGCGGGTTCATGGTGTCCACGCTGATGGTGGTGCCCATCTGCGCGACAGCCTCGATGACGGACAGGATACGGCGCTGCTCCTCCTCCACGCTGATGCGCACGGCACCGGGGCCGGTGGACTCGCCGCCGATGTCGATAATGGAGGCGCCCTCTGCAATCATGCGGGCGGCGCGGGCGATGGCGTCGGTGGCGGCGTAGTGCTGGCCGCCGTCGCTGAAGGAGTCGGGGGTGACGTTGAGAATGCCCATCACGAGGGTGCGTTCGGCGGCGAGCGCGTCGCAGGGCAGGGGGGCTACACGGGTGGTGTGTGTGGATTCAGTCATAAATTTATCGTACCGAATCTGCGGTGCCGCCATGTTTGCCGCTGTGATTGAAAGAGCGATTGGGGCGGGGGTTGGGATAGTGACGGGGCGATTCTGGTGACACAACAAGCAATATTTGCATTGCAGATACTTATTTAAGGGTATGCTGGGAGGGCACGCATACCGCGCCGGGGGTGTTCCCGGTCGGCGGTGCGCACCCACACATACATACTCTAGGAAGTGACTCGTTGTGAATATGAAGACTGGAGCTTGGATCCTCTCCCTGGTGGCTCTTGCCGCGCTGGTGACTATTGTGCTCGCTGAAGGCGCTCCCGCTGTGCGCTGGATTGCTTTCGGCACTGCGACCGGTTGCGGTTTCATTGCCGTGGGCTTGATCGTGACTCTTGCCCTGGGTTGGGATAATCCGAGCGAGGCGAAGGGTAACCTGCAGCGTTAGTGGCGGGGCTCTTCTAGCTTCTGCGGTGCGGCACTGCTGACGTTGCCGCGGCTGCGGAAGGTACCGGCTCAGAACACACTCTCAGAGCACTTTGGCGATGCGAAAAGGGGCGGAAGTTTTCACCTCCGCCCCTTTCAGCATGTCTATAAGCTGTGAAGATTTTAGCTCCACAAACGGGTTTCTTCCCAGCCTTGCGGTATGCCCATAGCCCGCGATACATCAACCCCAGGAACGGAAATATCAGGGCGTTCCTTCAGAATCTGCGTCAGAGATTCCGTATCCCCAATTCCGCCCTTGTCCATCAGATATTTGAGGAGAGTGAGCATTCCGAAAGTCTTACGCATTTTATGGTTCTCTTCACGTTGAGGAACCCCGAATAGGTCAATAACCTCACGGATTTCAGGGCTCTCAACTCTTCTACCGGACGTTGCCCTCGGTAGAAGAACTTTGGAATGCACCCTGTTATACAGTCGTGCCTGATGTGCGCAGATATTCCGAATCCCTCTCAATGAACGTATCCAGCTTCCAAGCTGCGGATCGGTACAGTTCATATCCTGCGCTATCTGACGACGAACTCGTCTCGGGGAAATCATATATAGAGTCTGCAAGGCTCCCAAATCTAGAACCTCTACCAGCACCCAAACAGGGACTTTACCATCGTATTTTTCTATATGGTGTACAGCGAAATCTTCCTTAGAACGCTGAAGAGAGTCACTACAAATCTGGACAAACTTATTCCAGATTTCTCTCCTAGCCGGTCCCACATCTAGCAGATTTTCCTTCTCATGAATTAGCGGGTCGATCTCTCCCAGTAAATGCCCCAGCCTAGCTCGTAGGTACACTTCAAGCTGAGATAGATGAGGAAGTGCAATAGAACGTAAACGCCGGTCGTACTCATAAAGAGCTACGACATCATCAAAACGTACCCCATCCCTAAACTGATTAAGCGGGGTGGTCTCTCCAAACGCATCACGCTCGGTTTGACGTAAAGCATGCCAATATCCACTAAGACGGTAGTAATTAACCTTGGCGAGAGATTCAATCGCTTCTTCACGATTTTCTATAGCCATCCCTCGACCTTCGAGTATGGCTAGTTGCTCACCATAGCTTTTAAATTCTTTAACTTCCCGCACCGTATCAAGACCCGAATCTACTGAAGATAAAAAAGAAGACCGGTCCTGTACTCCTTCAGAATTCTCAATCATTCATCAGGCAGTGGTGCCGGTTCTAGTAGTAACAACTTTACATTCTTTATCGCTCTTTACGCAAGGGCTCTCGTCATACAGCCCAACACATGCGGCCGCACAGCGCAGGGGCAGGATTCCTCAGAATCCTGCCCCTGTCGTATAGCTATACGGTGGTTATCTTGAGCGCTTAGCGCTGCGAGAAGATCAGGCTCATCGCCTCCGCACGGGTTGCGCCGTTCATCAGCGCACCGCGTACCGCACTGGTCACGGTCTTCGCGCCCGGCTTACGCACACCGCGCATCGACATGCACATGTGCTCAGCCTCAATCACCACAATCGCGCCGCGCGGGTTTAGGTGCTCCTCCAGAGCCTCCACCACCTGCGTGGTCAGACGCTCCTGCACCTGCGGGCGGCGAGCGTACATATCCACCACGCGGGCGAGCTTGCTCAGACCGGTCACCTTACCGTCCGGGCCCGGAATGTAACCCACATGCGCCACACCGTGGAAGGGCACCAGGTGGTGCTCACAGGTGGAGTAGAACGGGATGTCCTTCACCAGCACCATCTCAG
>ERZ772997.172-NODE-172-length-26259-cov-4.77446_pt1 | contig 26259 bp, 17 predicted proteins | sample MGYA00511127_ERZ772997 | MGnify/ENA primary metagenome ERZ772997 (study PRJEB29015, sample SAMEA2738070) | human oral metagenome | biome: human oral; feature: human-associated habitat; material: saliva | place: China | collected 2215 ... | reverse complement strand
TGCTGGTTCGTTCTCAGAGTAGCCGAGGAAATCGGGTGGTTAGGCACGGATTCGGGCTATCTGCGAAGTGGTTGCCGAGTCTTCACCCGAGCATTGCGTCGAGTTAACCTCCCGTCCAGATACGGTGCGATAGGCTAAGAACGTGCCCGCCACCTCACCGGGGCGGGCGCGATTCACCAACCACCGCACAAGGACGTACATACTATGAACGCTGCTGAAACCGGAACCCTTTGGGGACTTATTGTTGCCCTGATACCGGGCTACCGTATTAAGCTCGGCAAACCCACGCTGAACAAGAGGCAGAAGAGGCCCATCCTGGCATATATCTTCTTCTGGTTTGTAACTATCCTCGGGTTTGTCGGCATGCCGCTTATTTGGCTGTCTCTTGGCCTCGGGGATGAGCAACCAGGAACAGAGGATTTTACTGTTGCAATTTCTGGCCTCATTTTTAGCATCGTGTCTCTTGGTCTGCTGGGGGCTCTCCCGCTGAATCACTGCTACGCCTTCTACCTCGAGCTACGCGAGGATTGCGTGCGGTGGCGTAACTGGCGGTGGAAGGAACGCACCTTCACCTACCCGTCCATCACGTTCGCGCATGTGGAGAACAACGGCAAGAACGGGTTCTTGCGCATTGGCAGCACTGAGATGGGTAAGCGTACCTGTAGTTTTGACCCGTATCAGTTTGATGCGACGATTCTTATGGCGCAGGTGCTGTACCGTGACGATCACGGGCGCTGGGCTGAGGAGGACGGCCTGGATGTGATAAGTGTGGTGGGGATGTACGGCTCATCGCAAGACATTTATGCCCAGTTTTATGACTTGTGCGAGACGAAGTACGTTGTTGGGCAGACGAAGAGTGAGCGTCAGAAGCGCCGCCGCCGTGCTGCCCGTAATGAGGCGCGTAGGCTGGAGCGTCTGCAGGCACGTGAAGAGGCACGCCGCGAAGCGCAGCAAGCCAAGAAATCCCGGAAGGCTAATGAGGAATGAGGTGAGTGATGGAATCTCATAACAAATGGTCGGAAAGAATAACAATGCTTTTTCTGACGATGTGCGTTGGATATATCTTTTTTATTATTCCCATAAATCTACGTGATGACAGTGACGGTTTCACCGCTACCTGCACCGTAACTAAGGCGTACACGCAGGAGCGTCGCGGAACGGACCTGGGCGGCATGACTGACATTGGTTTGAAGGGGGTCTTTGAGACTGAGGAGTGTGGCACGCTCACGATGTTTGAACCCCCTGAGGGCTGGAAGATTTCCGCATATGTCAAGACCGCACAGCCTAGAAAAAAGTACCTATTCCATGTGTCTAATCGTTCACCTAAGAAAGATCGGGATTTCGTGACGACCCGCTTTGAAGAGATCAAAGAGTAACAGCCCGCAGCGCCAGACCCAGTAGATAACCCACCAGACAAGACACTGAGAAAGTAGGAAAGCAATGTTCCCCTGGATCAAGAAACGCATACCCCCGGAAGCCAGAATTTTCATTAGTCTTGTTCTGAGTATGGGGTTATTGCTTACATTCATGCACTATACAACGCATATCGAAGATAAAAATTGGTACGCCGTATGCACCGTGAAATCAGCTAGAGTTGAAATTGTTGGGGGTCAGGTGTCAAACATGACTGACACTTCTCCCAAAGGTATTTTTGAGACAGATGAATGTGGTGTTGTTGAAATGTATGTCGCGCCGGAGGGTAAAAATATTCCAAGGTATGTTTCTGAAATTCAGGTGGGGAAGAAATATAAGATGTATAAAGCATGGAGCACGAGAAATGATGATAGAAACTTTGACACTCTTCGCCTTGAAGAAATCAAAGAATAACCAGCTCATGAGCCATAAATAAAGCCCCGTGTGTAAAGCCCCGTGTGGCGCGAGTCTGCAACTCGCACCGTCCGGGGCTTTCCATATGAAATCAGCGGACTATTTCGCGCCACCCTTCACCTTCAACAATGCAGGAGGGGCAGTCCCCCTCATTGCAGCTCAGTAAATCGGGCGGGTACGCACGGATCTCGGTCCTCTGATGACTGGTCGCTCAGTCTTCATCTGGCTCTTGCACACAGTTAACCTTCTGGTCAGATACCGTGCGATAGGCTAAGAATGTGCCCGTCACCACTGAGGCAGGCACGATTCACCAACCACCACACAAGGACGTACATACCATGGGCACAACCGAAGTAAGCCGCAAAGCACACAAGGCAACGAAAGCCTAGAAACCCAGCACAGAATAACAGCCCGCAGCCCAGAAAGAAGGTGAAGAGCAGCGAAAAAGAACTCCCCGAGGAAAAAGAACGTTTCAAAGAAAAGGAACACCTCAAAGAAAAAGAGTTACCCAGAGGCAAATTACATTGCCGAAACTGGGGCTATAAAGAAGACCAACAAAAAGAGATACACCAAGAAAAAGAAGAATAAAGTCGACTTCAAAGAATATATTCGCGAAATAGTAGAATATGTTTGGGACGACCGTGTAGCCATCATATTTTGCGTAGGATTCCTCGCCGCACTTGGTTCCTTATATTTCACGACTCACTACAACCCGAACAATGACTCTGAAGTATGCACTATCGAATCAGTCGAAATCATTGAGCACGAGGACCCCTACGCAATCTCCGGTAAATTCGAAACGGAAGAGTGCGGAACAATCACAATGTGGCACGCTCCCGATGGGGAACGTATCTACCCCTACCTCCAAAACTTTGAGACGGGCAAGAAATATAGGGCGTACAAGTCCTTCGATTCCCGCAACGATGAATTCGACTTCACTGTCATCCGCTTTGAAGAGATCAAAGAATAACCCCACCCCCGCAGAAAGGAATCCACCATGGACATTATCGGTGACTTTATCATCGGCTTTTTTGGAGAGGCCCTCGCCTCCTCACCGACCCTGCAGCGAGTATTCCTGTGGATTCTTTTCTCTATATCCATTCTTCTCACGCTTGTCCCCGTCGTGACGGGTGAATACGCGTGGAGCATCCTATCCATCTCGATAATGCTGTTTTCTGTCGTGACGATTGACGGCACTCATGAGCACTGCGTGAAAAACACCAAGAACGGCGGCGCGTACCATTACTTTCTGCTGACGGTGGGCACGTTCTGCGTCGCCGCAATTGCTCTGCTCGCCGCTCTCTCCCTGGCGGGTGTCCCGCCGGTTGCCTCCACCCCGCAGGTGGACGGCATCAATTTCGCGCCCTGGTATGTGGCGGCGTCCGCACTGGTTCTTCTGCTGTTCTTCTATAACGCCGCGCAGCCGAGCGAGGAGGTCCCTAACCTGCACCGTATGGAGCGCATCAACCGGTATGTTCGCGCGGTGGTGCTGGGTGTGAGCGCCCTGATGGTGTTCTTCTGCCTGCTGATTCCGGTGGCTTCTTTCGCTACTGCCGGTTATGAGCCTGTGGGTGTTTCGGTGGTGCTGTGCCTGGTGCCGGTTTTCCTGATTTTTGTGCGCCGCGCCCTGTTCAAGCTGTGGGCGTCGACCTTTGAGGAGGGCACTGCCGGGTATGGCGTGTTGCGTGGCTTCTGCGTAGCCCTGGTGGGTTTGGGCGGATGCTTGGCGGCGGCCCGTCTTGCTGCTGATGTTGTGCAGTCGGGTAGCGGGTTGTCGCTGGTGTATGTGGTGCCGGTGATCGCCTCGTACCTGCTGGTGAAGAGGTACGTGACCGTGGGTGTTGCTATCCCCGAGAAGGAAGAGGACGAAGAGGAGCCGGAGGCTGAACCTGCAGCCAGCTAAACCGTGGAACCCCGTGGGTTGAGAGATGATCTCAGCCGCGGGGTTTTTCTATGTCGAACAGAGTTCGGTAAGTGCACTAGGTTGAAATGAAATGAAAAATACTTTTAACTATCACCTCAAGGTTGAATTGAATATCCTGATGAGGCACCGACTAGGAGGAAAAAATATCAACCTTCTCATATTGGACTGATAAAGTGGTACGGGGCTTTTTCTCATTCCGGCTTTGCCCCTGACCCTTTCCACTCAGGTGGGCACTATACAGTGGCGTTTCAGACTTGCCGCTGTTATGTGTCTGCACGGTATATAACTCAACGAAAAGATCATCATGACCAACCACACCACAGCGCGTCAGCGTCTACTCCACTTCCCTTTGATTTTGGGTGTCACGACGGCACTCATTTTCTCGTCATGCTCCACGGGCACGAACAATAACAGCACCCCTTCCGATAAGGGTACTGTTACCTCTCAGAGCCCCCGCCAGGTAGAGAACGCTACTAATGTTCTGCAGAACGTGAATGTTCAGATGGGCCGTGACGGCGAGGTTTCGTCGATTGAGTCGACCAACATTTACGTTAATGACAAGGATCGTACGAGCTCCTCGAGCAATGTGCAGTTCAAGCCGAAGGACGTTGTTAATGACCTTCCTGTACGTGTGAGCCTGCAGTATTCTACTGAGCGCGGTAGCGGCACTAACCTGAATGATTTGAACGGCTACAGTGGCGAAATCACGATTAAGGTTACGGTTGAGAACCTGACGGTGAAGACCGAGGACGTCACCTATGATGCATCCGGCACTAGCCGTACTAGCCCTGCACCGGTTGGTACTCCGTTCTCTATTGCTGCTTCTACTGTTCTCTCGGGTTCTCCTACTCAGGTTATTACGACCCCTGATGCTGCTGATTCGTCGACGAATGGTGTGGTGAGCACCAATGATGAAGGTAAGGCGGTTGTTCAGTGGGGTGCTATTTCGGCGCCTCCGGTGACTGGTAGTTCTTCTTCTTTTGTATTGAAGGTTAAGGCGAGGGATTTTAGTGCGCCTACCTTCAACATTTCGGTGCAGCCTGGTTTTGCTTCTGATTTGTCTGGTGCGGGAATCATTACTAATGGTTTCACCTCTCAGGATGCGTCTCAGGTGGCACTTCTGCAGCGCACTATTGATACGGTCAACGAGGTTAATACGACGTTGACTAGCGCTAGTTCGCAGGTTGCTCAGGTGCGTCAGAGCCTGGATGATACGTCTGCGACTTTGGGTAAGGACACTGCCGAGCATCTGAAGACTCAGAATGAATCGTTGACGAAGACCATGCAGGGTCTGCAGGCGAATATTGAGAGCCTGCAGAAGGATCTTTCTGAGGCTTCGCGTACTAATAATTCTCAGCTGATTTCTCAGTTGGAGCGTACTGTTGCTGCTCTTCACTCGATGTTGGGTGATACGACGGCGCGCCCCAATGTGTCTGTTTCGCATAGCGGCGGTCGTTGTGTTGTACATCGTGAGGAGGGTGCGAATAGCCGCAGTGTGTACGGTAATTTGGTTCAGCTGTCTGCTGTTCTGAATGCGTATGCGGAGGCAAGTTCGGATTGTCAGCAGGATCTTACGGCTTCGATTCGTGAGATTGTTGGCCCGGAGCATCCGACCGCTGAGACTTGCTCTTCTAACGGTTCGGTGACCTGTGCCCTGTTTGGTGCGTCGGTGACCGTGCAGAGTTCTTTGATTGCACTGGTTGCTACCGGTGAGAAGATTGTGGATCACCTGCAGCCGGAATATTTGAAGGGTGCGAACAACAACTATTCGGCGTTGAAGCGTCAGATGGATGAGCTTGTTGAGCAGGTGGAGAAGGACCCGTCTTCTCTTGATGGTGATGCTGTGCGTTCTTTGAGTGAGAAGGTTAGTGCGGCTCGTCAGAGTGTGAATCAGATGAAGGAAACGTCGAGTCGTCTAATTGAGAGCATCAAGAACGTTCATTCTCGTGCGGCTTCTGCTCGTGCGGAGCTGGTGGACGGTTCTGGTTCTATGAGCGCTCAGAATAAGGAACTGGCGGAGCAGCTTTGTGCGCTGTCTACTGAGCGTGGCGGTTCTCTGTCTGCTGAGCAGGTGGAGCATCTGCGTGGCTACTTGACGGCTTCTTCTTGTGGTGGCGCGGCTTCGCCGTCTGTTGCCCCGTCTTCTGAGGCGCCGTCTGAGGCTCCTAGCCCTGCGCCGTCTGAGTCTGCTTCTGTGGCTCCTTCTGAGGAGCCGTCGAAGAAGGTTGAGGCTCCTTCCGCTGCTCCTTCTTCTGAGGCACCTTCCGCTGAGCCTACTGCTACGGAAGGTAATACTCGCGTCATTACGGTGGAGAACGCGAACGAGCGTACCTACACGTCGAACACTCCTGCCGCACGCACTCCGATGGAGCAGCGTATTGCTGCCGCGGTAGCTGCGTGGGATGAGGTTCTTGCCGCTACTTCGATGGATGACCCCAAGGAGGGTCTGGCTCGCGACGCCAAGGACCTTAACGATGCTGTGAACGCGGTAGATGGTGCCCTGGGCGAGGTTGAGAAGACCCTGAATGATGCCGCAAACGCGCAGAACCAGGATACGGAGAAGAGGGAAGAACCTACTGATCAGGCTAAGGTTTCTCTGCGTGATCGTATCCATTCGGCTTCGGATGCCGTCAATGCTTTGGGTAAGAACCTTGAGGATATGACGAACATGCAGGCTGACCTCTCCACCGCTATTAAGGAAGCGTTCAAGGAGTCTGCCGATGAGACTCGTGAGAGCCTGACGAGCATGATTAGCGAGGAGATTCGTAAGGTTTCGAGCGATGGTTCTTCTAGCGCTTCGGCTGCTAAGGCGGCGTTCTCTGCTTCGATTGCTGGCATTACTGATACCGCGAATACTGTGGTTCAGGTGGCTGGTGAATCCATCGAGGTTCAGCACAAGGATATGAATGATCGTATTGAGGGTCTGCGCCAGTCTCTGGATTCGGTGACTGAGCGTTCTCTGGTTGCTCTGAGCACCCGCGCTGAGAACGCTACCCGAGATTTGGCTGGTGCGTCCGTTCAGCTGAATAACGACCTGTCGAAGCTCATGCTCGATTTGGGCGATAGCAACGCTGAGGGCGCTGGCCTCTTGGGTGCGCTCAAGAGCAATAGCGCGAAGGCTGGTGCGGCTGATTACCAGCTTGCTTTGGCGATGCAGAATGCTCAGGGTTACACGAACCTCCGTTCTGAGGATATTGCCGCTCTGCAGAAGCGTCAGGCGCAGTTCAAGGCGTCCCTGCAGCGTCTGCGTTCGTTGCCGACCTTCCATCTGTCGAATGCCGGCAGTGCAGAGGTGAAGACGGTGTACACCTTCCAGATTGGTGATTAGCCGTGGGGTTTTCCCCTCATTTGGGTTCTGATTCAGGTCCTCACCGCCGCGAGGGCAGGCGGCTCACTCAGCGCACCGTGGTGTGGTGTGTCAGTCTGTGTGTGCTGTTTAGCCTTGCGGTGGTGGGGATCTGGTATGGCGTGCGCGCTGTGACTCCTCAGCCTTTGCCGCTTGGTACGGGTACGAACCCTGCGTCTGCGGTGACGGTTCAGCAGGCTATTTCTCTTCCTGCGTCTGGTCATGAGCCTGTTATTGGTGTTGTCGCTACTTTTGGTGATGATGCTGAGGGGTCTGCGTGGCGTCTGAATGCTCAGGGTGCTCGTGTTGCCCAGTACCGTCTGGCTCTGGGTAATTCTTCTGTGAAGGTTCTTTATGCGAACGATAAGGGAACGGAGCAGGGTGCCCGTGAGGCGGTAGAGAAGCTCTCGTCTGAGGGCGCTTTGGGTATTGTGCTTGCCTCTCGGGGTGAGCATCTTCGGGGTGCTACGGCTGCCGCTAAGGAACGCAATGTTGCGGTGATTGAGGCGTATGACCGGGTAGATGCTGGCGATGGGGTGTGGAGTTTTGCCCTGGACCCTGAGCAGGAGAAGCAGGCCTATACGGCTGCTATTCGTTCGCTTGCCGGTGTGTCTAGCGCGGGTTCTTCGCAGCAGCTTGATGGTGTGCGCACCATCCTGTTGGATGCGGGCGAGGGCTCTGCGCCGGACCTTCCCTATACGAATCGGGTTCAGGTTTCTGCTGATGAAGACGGCATGAAGGACACTCTCAAGGAGCTGACGCGTCTTCTGGGTGATAAGTCTTCGGGCTCTTCTCCTGTTCTGGTTTTGACGGGTTCGGCGTCGACTCAGGCGAAGGTGCTTCGTTCTCTTCAGAGGGCGGGTATTACTTCTCCGGTAATTGCGGGTGAGGAAGCTTTGACGGAGCCTTTTATGCGTCTTCTTCTGGAGAACGGTGGTTCCCTGACTGACAATATTCGCGTTGTGGGGCGTGTTCAGGCACGCGCTGCGGCGTTGAGCGCTAATGATGCCGGTCGTGCTTCTTCGGCATTTGTATCAACGATTGAGCGTATGAAGAATGATTCTTCGCTAAAGGACTTGTCGGGCGAACAGGCGTTCTCGAAATCGGCAGCGTGGGCGGATGCTCCCTCCCATAACGCACTCTTGGCTTTTGCGTATGCCACAAGCCAGGTTCGTGAATACACTCCTGAGGCAGTTCGACGGGTTCTAGGAACTCTCCGGCTGGACGCTAAAGATTCTACGGTCGCGTATCCGTTGGATTTTTCGTCTTCTTATGCCTCTGGCGGGCAGGTGGGTCTTCTTTACCCGACTGCGGAAGCTTCGATGATTCAGGGTGGATCTTCCTCAACGGATGCGGTGAACCCGCCGGTGTGGATGCTTCGCACGTTCACCTCAGAATCTCGCGACTAGCTTTTCCAAACAAAGCCTAATCCGTACAGAGCCAGCCCATCACGCCCCGGCTTTCGGGGGTTCCCTCCTAGTCCGTTCACCAGTAGGGCTCACGATTTATCTATTTTGGAGAACACCTTATGCGCTTTTTCCTTGATCTTGAAGAGCATAACGGGAGCTATGAACTAGACTCCTGGCAGCCTGAGACGACCATCGCTGATCTCATTCAGGCAACCGGTGGTCCCTCCCTGCCTGCAGACGAGCCGCTGTATTGCGATAACCGCCCGGTGACGGCATCCTCCACCCTGGCGGAGGTCAAGCCGATGGAAGGTATGCGCATCTCTAGGGCACCGCTCTCCTACCCTTCCCTGGTGCAGGGCTGGAGCGTCTGTTTGAGCGGCGGTTCGACGGTTACCTTGCCGCACCCTATCCCTTCTTCGCGTCCTCTGGTGGCGGGTCGTTCCCCGTACGCCGACATTGTGCTGCCCACGGCGAGCGCGTCGTGGGAGCATCTGCACCTGCAGGTGGTTCATGATGAGTCAACGAATACTCAGAAGGTTCGTATCACTGATCCGGGTTCTACGAACGGTAGTTTTGTGGACGGTCAGAAAATCCCTGAGGAGGGTCTGACTGTTTCTGAGAGCACCACTATCCATGTTGGTGATTGTGTGCTGACTCTGCAGCCTGCGCCTCAGGAGAAGGCTGCGCCGCGCCCCGGTAGCGCCCCGAACGTGAGTGCGTCGGGTACCGCACCGTTTAACCGTCCGCCGCGTCAGGGTGCGTTGAGCGCCCCGGATAAGGTGGAGGCGCCTACCCGCAAGAATGTTTCTGACCCGCCAAAGTTCAATCTTGCGATGGCGGTGGGCCCGATTATTATGGCGGCGGCAATGGTCGCGATTATGCAGGAGATTCGTTACGCCCTTTTCGCGATGCTCAGCCCCATTCTGAGTATTGGCATGTGGGTGGAGCAGAAGCGTCGTCACGCTAAGGACAAGGTGAAGGAGCGTGTGCGTTTTGAGCAGGAAATGGAGAAGTTTAAGGAACGTATCGCTCTGAGTAACCGTGAGGAAATTGAGCGTCTTCACGACCTTGCCCCGGCACCGGATGCCGTTCAGCTGCGAGCGCTTCTTCCTGCAATGACGCTGTGGCGTCGCCGGAGCACCAGCCCTGACCTGTTGACTTTCCACGTAGGTACTGGGCATATTCATTGGGCTCCTGAGCTGACGAAGCCGAGCAATCCTGAGCCTGAGGTTCAGCATATTCTTGAGCACAATACCCTGTGGGATGCCCCGCTGGTTGCTGACCTGCGTGAGGGCGGCGCTATCGGTATTGTGGGTCCGCGTGAGCAGTCTCTTGCCCTGGCGCGTAGCCTGGTGCTGCAGGCGGCAACCCACACGGGTCCTGCTGATATGACGATTGCGGTCTGCGCTGATTCGGCGCGCTCGCAGGACTGGGTGTGGACGTCGTGGCTTCCGCATATGCATATGGCGCAGAACCAGCAGATGCGTTGGTTTGCTTCTGGTAAGGAGCAGTCGGATCAGATGCTGCGTTCTCTTTACAACGACATGGAGTCTCTTCCGACCCGCGGCCTGTGCGTGGTCGTTGATTCGGATACCCTCACTGAGGGCCGTGAGTCGCCGGCACGCGACCTTTTGGCGTATGGCGATGAAGTGCGTCTGATGGCGAATAAGACTGCCGCTGCGGGCGCTCGCCGTGTTGCTGGTATTGTGCTGGCTTCTTCTGTTGACCGTCTTCCTGCGTCGTGTACTTCGGTCGTGGAGATTGGTGAGGAGGCTTCCATCACCTATTCGGAGCCTCACCGCCGTTACACGGTGAATGACGGTGTGCTCGCCGGTGTGAGCGCTGAGGATGCTCTTCATGTGGCGCGTACTTTGGCGCATCATGAGGACCCTGAGCGTCTGCTGTTGGGCGGTGGTTTGCCGCAGCTGGTGAAGCTGCCTGAGCTGGTTGGTTTGCCGACCCCTCCGGGTGCTGAGGATATTGAGGCGTTTTGGTCGCAGGCTAATGGTTTCAGCACTGAGATTGGTGTGGGCGACTCTGGCGCGTTCACCCTGGACTTGGTGAAGGACGGCCCTCACGGTCTGGTGGGTGGTACCACGGGTTCGGGTAAGAGTGAGTTTTTGCGTTCGTTGGTGGCGGGTTTGGCTGCGCACCATGATCCGAGCCGTTTGAACTTTATTCTGGTTGACTTTAAGGGTGGTGCGGCGTTTAAGACGTGTGAGCGTCTGCCGCATACGATTGGTACTTTGAGCAACTTGGATGCTCAGTTGGCTCACCGCGCTATTGAGTCGTTGGAGGCGGAGATGGACCGTCGTCAGCGCCTGTTCGCGGCTGCTGGCGAGGGCGTGGACAACATTAAGGATTACTTGGCGACGAACCCGCCGGAGCCGATGCCTCGCTTGCTGCTGGTGATTGACGAGTTCGCGATGCTGGCGAAGGACTTCCCGGATGTCCTGTCGTCGCTGGTGAGCATTGGTGCGGTGGGTCGTACCCTGGGTGTGCACATGATTTTGGCGACTCAGCGTCCTGCCGGCGTGGTGAATGATGACATTCTGGCGAATACGAACTTGCGTGTGGCGTTGCGTGTGCAGAGCCGTGAGGATTCTTCGAACGTGATTGGTGTTCCGGATGCTTCGGAGATTTCGCGTTCGCAGATGGGTCGCGCCTACGTGAAGCTGGGCCAGAACGATATTTCGCCGGTGCAGACAGCCCTGGTGACGGGTCAGAGTGGCACTGAGGTGGTGACTTCTCTGGAGGTTCGCGCGACCGATAGTATCGGTATTCCTCGTTCGGAGCGTGCGCGCCCGAAGGTGTCGTCGAGTGATGCGAATGACCTGGATCTGCTGATTGATGCTGTTGTGGCAGCCCATGCGGCTCGTGGTGCAGTTGCTCCTCGTAAGGTGTGGCCTGAGCCGTTGGGTTCGTATGTTGATTTGGCTGATTTTGGTGTTCGTGGCTTCCCGGACCCGGATCTTCCCACTGTGGGTGGTGTCCGGGACGGTGTTCTGATGTGCACTTTGGGTGATGAGCCTGAGCTGCAGCGTCAGGTGCCTATGGGCTGGAATATTGAGATGAGCAACCTGCTGTTGGTGGGTGTTGCCGGTAGTGGTACGACTACGACGATTCAGTCTGTGGTGTTGGGTTTGGCTCAGCATTATTCGCCGGAGGACATCGATATTGTTCTGGTGGATATGGGCGCTGATGGCTTGTTGCCGTTGGGCTCTTTGCCGCATGTTGTTTCTGCTGTGGGTACCGGTCAGGGCGCTAGGGAGCGTCAGGCTCGTTTCTTGCGTTTTGTGAAGTCGGAGCTTGATGCTCGCCGTGCTGATGCGTCACGCCGTAAGCCTCTTTTCATTGTTTTGGATGGTTTTGCGACGCTGCGTGATGAGTTCTCTGATGCTGTGAGCATGGATTTGTTGGCGAATTTTTACCGCGTGTATGCGGATGGTCCTGCTGTTGGTATTCACTGCGTGGTGTCGACGAGTCGCGCGAAGAATATTCCCTCGCAGATTCTTGATGCTTCGTTGCAGACGTGGTTCTTCCAGCTGAGCGATGTCCACGATTATTCGTCACACGGTATTCGCGGTACGAATATTCCGGCTGCGGTTCCTGGGCGTTGTGTTGATCCGAAACGTCTGCGTCAGATGCAGGTGGCTACTCCCGCTGTTGGCGTGGAGGAGGCGGTCTCTATGATTCGTGAGCGCTTCCCGCAGGCTCCTGCTAAGCGCGACGTGATTGGTCAGCTGCCGACGTGGGTTTCGTGGGAGAGCATGCCTGCTGCCGAGTTTTCTCCGAGCCTGTGGCGTATCCCTGTGGGTATTGCGGAGGCTACGTTGGAGGCGTGCGCTTTCGAGCTGTATGAGGGTGAGCATGCCATGGTTGCGGGTAATCCGCGTTCGGGTAAGTCTTCTCTGCTGGTTGCGTTTGCTCGTCTGGTTTCTCGGGCGAGGGCAGCGGCGGAGCAGGCGGTGTCTGCCGCGTTGGCGTCTGGTGATGCCACCGCGGCAGAGAACGCACGCATGGATGCCGCGGAGGTTCCGGAGGTGTGGGCTGTCTTCGATCAGCGTTCCGGTCTGGTGAATGCGCCGGAGGGCGTTTTTGACCGGGTGTTTGAGAGCAAGAATGCTTCTGCTCAGGTGCAGGCGGCTTTGCAGGATGCCGCGGGCCCGGTGCTGTTGCTGATTGATGATGGTGACCGTGTGGATGACCCGATGAACGTTTTTGATGCGATTGTGAAGGGTGACTTCCCGGACGTTCACATTATTGCTACGGGTAAGCCGACTGATTTGCGTCCTTTGTATAGCCATTGGACGAAGGCTATTCGTAAGTTCCGCACTGGTGCTGTGGTTCAGCCGAATGTTGATACGGATATGGACATGTTCGGTTCTATTCCGAGGCGTGCCCCGGTTCAGCTGAGTGTTGGTCGTGGCTATGCGTTCCTTGCCGGGTCGCCGGTTCTGGTGCAGCTGATGAGTCCGGAGGATTCTCAGCACCGTGGCGGGCTGTAGGGCTTGTTCGGCGTGTGGTGAGGTATGGTGTAACTTTACCGACTGTTTTGCTGTAGGGATCGCCCCGTCTGGGGCGTCTTCCTGCTTGTTGTGAAGTTGATGTTAAGGAGTTAGCCCGTGACTGTACCTGCTGGTTCGCCGCAGTACTCCGGCTCGGAGCGTCGTGATGCTCATCCTGCCCCGCAGGCTACTGGTCAGCCTGCGGGGGGCTTGGTTGCGGGCGCTCCCCTTGGCTCTTCGTATCGTTTGGTGCGCCGGGTGGGTTCTGGGGCGGTCGGTGAGGTGTGGGCTGCTACGATGAGCGGCTCGTGGGCTCTGTATGCGGCGAAGGTTTTGCGCCCGGAGCTTGCAAAGAACCCTGTGGTTCTTGAGTCTTTTGTGCGTGAGCGTTCGGTATTGTTGGCGCTGTCGCATCCTCATATTGTGCCGTTGACGGACATGGTGGTTGAGGGTGGCGTGCTGGCTCTGGTAACGGAGTTTCAGCATGGCGGTTCGTTGCGTCAGAAGCTGGATTCTGAGGGTCCGCTGCCGGTTCGTTTGGCGTTGAGTCTGATGGTGCAGGTTCTGAATGCGGTGGAGTTTGCTCACCGTCAGGGCGTGATGCACCTGGATATTAAGCCGGAGAATGTTCTGCTGAGCGGTGTTTTGGGGGAGTCTCTGGATCAGCAGGTTCGTGTGGCTGATTTCGGTATTGCTTCTTTTACTGGCTCTGCGGGTTCGGGGGCTTCTCGTTCGTTTTCTGGTACTCCGGGGTATATGGCTCCGGAGCGTTCTGCGCATGGTGTGGCTACTCCGGCGGTGGATGTTTATGCGTGCGCGGTGACTCTTCATGAGTTGTTGGTGGCGGCGCGTCCTCTTCCGGCGCGTGGTGGTGCGGTGCAGGTGTCGCCGCAGATTCCGGCTGAGGTGGCTGAGGTTCTTCACGGGATGTTGGCGGAGAACCCGGTTCAGCGTCCTGGTGCGGCTGAGGCTGCCGCTAAGTTGCGTCTTTTGGCTGAGGGTTTCGCAGCTGATACGGTGCTTCCTCGCTGGGTTGAGGTGTCTTCAGGTGCTGTGGGCTATACACCTACGGTGGTTCACGGTGCTGAGCCTGCTGTTTCTGCGGTGTCCGGGCAGAATGTTACGGAGCTGTATGGTGCGGGCATGCCGTCGCTGGGTCAGGCGCAGAATGAGACGGTTATCCGTGCTCCTTTTGTGGTGGAGCAGCCGGTATATGTTCCTGATGAGGTTGTTGAGGAAGAGGAACCTGCTCGTTCGCCGTTGCGCCGCCCGCTGGTGTGGGGCGCTATCCTGGGTTCTTTGATTCTTGTGGGTGTGCTCGCTTTTGTGGGTTTGAGCGGCGGTAAGGGTTCGTCTAAGACGGCTGAGTCGTGGTCTGCTTCGAGCCGTAGTTCGGCATCTTTGCCGAGTGGATTGGGTACCCGTATTGAGGGTACGTATAACCCGCGGGATAAGAGTGCCCGCCTGACTTTTGAGTTTTCCTCGCAGAAGTCGGCTCTTCGGGGCGATATTTTGCAGGTGCTTCCCGGTGTTGAGGGTGGTTCGTGTGCTTCGGTGACGTGGGATGCCGGTCAGGCGTCTTCTGGTGTGGCGAAGAATCAGTCGAGTGTGACTGCGGTGGATGTTCCGTGTTCGTGGAATCTGTCTGGGGTGAGTATCCCGGCTAATGGTGTGGTGCAGGTTCGGGCGAATGTGTCTGCTGAGTTTAAGGATTCGCGTGCTTTTGAGGAGTGGGTGAACCGTATTGATTCTGAGACGTCGAAGGCTATTTCTGATCGGGAGGTTCGTTCGACGGCGTACCCGATTCAGCGTTTGCGTTCGATTGAGTTGCGGGTTCCCTCTCGTGTGGTGAATCAGAGTGTTTTGCCGGTGACGGTGGTTCCGGTGTGGCCCAGTGGTGCGGATGAGTTGAATCCGTTGATGGTTTTGCCGCGTACGGGTGAGTTTTCAACGCTGGTTCAGGCGATTTCTCCGGATGCGCAGTTGATTAGTTTTTCGGATGGTTGTTCGGGGCATGTGTTGGTGTCTGAGGATCAGCGGGTGGTGACGGCGCTGTCGGTGACGTCTAAGTGCCGTGTGAATGCGCAGATTGGTAATTTCACGAACTTGTCCAGTAGCGACTTCGCAATTATTACCCGCTAACGACGGGACTCAGGTGAGCAGCTCCTGGTATGCAGAAAGCCTCTGGGCTGAGAGGTAATCTCTCAGCCCAGAGGCTTTCTCTATACGGTGCTACATATCAACGTCAGCAAGACCGGAGACCTTCTCCAAATCCTCAAAATAACGAATCGTCCTCGAGGCACAATCCAAGAAATCCACCTGCGCCACATCATCCGGATTATCCATATCAGGCCAACGCTCGTTCTCAATCCTAAAACGCACAATCGCCAAAAGCCGGTAATTGATATGAGTCATCGGACCAAAAGCAGCAATCTGCTTACCCGACTTAGTATAAAAACCCACCATATCCTGGTCTTCAACATCCACAGTCTCGTAATAGGTAACGCTATCAATCGCACCTAGCGGGTAGACCGTTGGGTTAGCTGACCAGACACGCTGCTCGATACCTTCAGGAGAAAGCTTCACATAAGCGACATGCACATAACGCAAGAAAGAAATGAACATAGCCGATAGTAATAAGGCCGCTATTTCAGTCGCTATATCTAATGATTCGGGACCGTATATGTGACCTACAAACATAAGGCCCGGAAAGGCGGGAGTAAATATCATCAAGAGAGCTTCGCCCTGATTAGCTCGTCGAATATAAATACCCTCGCGCCGCCGCTTTTTATCTTTCCAACGTTGCACTTCGTAATTGATGATGACGTAAAACGTTGCAACTGTTGTAGGTAAAGCGACGGCACCCCAGAAGATAGTCAGGAAAGTGCGCATGGCGGGTTCTCGTTTCGTGTGGTTGGTGAATATCCGGAAGCGCGCCACCGACAGGTGACGCACCTTTCCCAAGGATACTCTATGTGCTTGAAAGCTCTGATAAGCAGAAATATAGAGCAATATAATGCTCTACGGGCTAATCGGCCAGAAAGTTAACTCGGTGCAAGGCCCGGGTCAAAACCAGGCGACCATTCACCAGCGGGTGGGATTGGGGCCGTATCCGCCCAAGTTTCTTGGCTGACCCTAGATATACAGAAGGCCCCTGGGCTGAGAGGTAATCTCTCAGCCCAGGGGCTCTCCCTATAGGGTGCTACATATCAACGTCGGCAAGGCCAGTGACCTTCTCACGACTCCTGAAATAAAGAATGGTCATACCCCTATCGTCCAACTCATTCACCCTCGCCACATCATCCGGATTATTCATGTCAGGCCAACGCTCGTTCTCAATCCTGAACCGCACAATCGCCAAGATTCGATAGTTATTGTGGGTGGTCGGACCGAAGGCAGCAATCTGTTTACCGGAGCGGGTATAGAAGCCCACCATATCCTGATCTTCAACATTCAGCGTTTCGTAATACACGATGCTGTCTATCGCGTTAATAGGGTAGCGGGTCGGATTAGCTGACCAGACACGCTGCTCAATACCTTCAGGGGAGAGCTTCACATATGCAACAAGAATATAGCGAGAACACAAGAAAAAGAATGACGCTAAAGCAATTCCGGCGATATTAAACCAGATACCCATATTTCCACTATGACTATTGGCCATATATAGCAAAAAAGGAATGAACGGATTAATGATGCAAATCCATACTTCAAAGCGATTTACTCGCCTAATGTAAATTCCCTGCGCTTCTTTTTTCTTATCTTGGCGTCGATTAATCTCATACCTAATAATAATGTAGGGGATAGAGGCAATGGAGAGCACTAAGATAATTCCCCAGAAAATACTAAAGATGGTATCTAACATGTTTTACTCCGCCTCCTGAACGCTAGCATGAGAGGATAGATACTCGTCTTCGTTCTCGGGAATGGTGATACCCACGGTGACGTACCGCTTCACCAGCCACCCAGTTGTCACCATCGGTATCGTGAAGGCTAGCGCGGGTAGCCACTCTGAACGGTTCAGCGTGTTGGTCATGTACACCAACGAGATGCAGCAAGACAATCCCACCATGCCGACGCAGATGACACGCAGGGTGCGGTACCCCTCGGACCCTTCCTCAAAACGCGGGTGGTGCAGGTAGAAGAGACCATCACGCACGAAGTATAGGAACCACGGGGTAAGGAGGAGCGTCAACGCCAGGGCAAGTGAATCGTAACTTGTAGCGGAGAGACTAATCAGGGGAACCACAAGGCACAGAACCGCAAAAATAGCCGCCGTCACAACACCCATACGGGTTGAGCTCCTATCCAGCTGTTCCATGCGTTGCAGGTCAGGGGCGCCGTTCTTGGGGTTGGTGCGTGTGGCTAGGACAAGGACGATATGCGACCCGGCAGCTATATACCACGAGGCGAAGTTCGTTTCCGGGGTCCACGGAGTCGTATCCCCCTGGAGTACACCGAAAGCCGTAAGAACCGTCAGCACAATCAAGCCCACCGCGCTGAAGGAGAAAACAAAGATAAAGAAGTGGTGGAAAGACCCACCGTTTGCTTTGCCTGCAATGCTTTCATCATGCGCCATGTCTAGAGCTAAGAGGGTCACAGGCCCCCCGACGAAGAATATCGCGCCCCACGGCCAGTGTTCGACCATACCCAGCAATAAAGATGCGAGAGCCAAGAAAATAAAACCGAACCACATGAAGAGAAGCCTGGGGTCGGTGATGGCATTGATAAATGCGTTCATGCTATTTCCCTTTCAACTATTTGGATTCTGCTGCGGCACGGTCGAGGATGCGCTACAGGTGCTCCGGGGTGTACTCGCCGCCAGATACTGAAGCACCCCACGGAGGATATGGTTGAGGGGCGCTCGCAGGCACGGCGACTGCCGCACACGCGAACGCCCCCACCCGTCACATCATCGGTCAATAGCCGAGACGGTCGGTCTACTTGTCGTCGTCTACAGGGTAGAGCCAGCCACCGTATGCGCAGTAACGCTTACCGTCCTTCTCGGTGTAATAGGCTCCAACAAATTCCTTGCTCTCACACTTCTGGATTGCTTCCTGGGCTCGTTGCTTAAGCCTTGCATCCCTCTCTGCGCGCACATTGTTACCCAGAACGAAGGCGACCATCGCAACCGCGACCAACACGAGCGAAATGATAGCCATGACCTTACCCTTGCCGGTGCCGCGCTTGACCATGACCAGGGCAATAATTGCGAAAATAACGGTCGGGATTGCGGTGAATGCGCCCAGGATAATGAAGCCGGTCAGGGCGGAGATAATGCCCAGGACCAGTGCGGTTACTGCCGCCCACTTCTTCTTTTTCGGTGCCTCGATGGGTGCGCCGTGTGCGGGCTGTGCGGCGGGTGCCTGCTGGGTGAATTGCGGCTGCTGCGGTGCAGCCGGCTGCGGGGTGTTTTCAGACATGAAAGTCCTCATTTCGTATGTGGTTGGTGATTCTATTGATAAGGTGCCACCCCCCAGTGGGCTGGCATTTCCTAAGGATACCGTAGCGGGAGAAATCCCTTGATGGGAGTAGATAAATGTATATGCACGCACTGCTGTGCAATGTCTACTATGAGAAATTTTTCTCACAACAGGGTGCAGAGGGTGCGTTTTGCCGCGAAATAGTGTAATGTTCGAAGTGGTGCAAAGCACTAACGGTGCGTATTTGATATTCGCGTATCTAATGCACATCTTCCGGCAACTCAACGACGAAAGAGGAACATCGTGTCCGATCGCGTACTCTCATCGCAGGCAGCCAAGGATGCCATTACTGCTCTCCAGAACATCATCAATGGCGGTCTGCAGAACGAAATCAACAACCTCAACCAGCAGGGTAACCAGCTGAAGGACCCCAACAACTGGGACGGCCCCCTGGCTGAGCGTTTCCGCAATGACACCTGGCCCGGCGTAGAAAACACCCTGCGTAACCTGACTCAGGAACTGACCGACCTGCGCGAGCAGCTCAACCAGATTTCTACCGATATCTTCCAGGCAGGTGGCGGCTCCTAAGCCTTCCCTGGTAAACGCCGTTTACCGCCCCGCCCCCCGGCTACGGGGCGGTGAGCGGTAGGCGGCGTTTTCTGCTAATTGGCTTGAGTACACGTTATTCCCAGGCATGGCAGCATGCCTGCATAGACTTGTTTAATCACCACACTTCCGTACTAACCACACCGAAAGACAACAGAGCATGAATCTGAATACTGAAGAAGTCAAGTACGATGATGCTACGTCGGATGCCCTTGCTGGCGCTTGTCGCACCGTTGCGCAGAATATTGACAGCGCACTACCTCCTCTTAAGAACTCGCTGACGACTGCTTTGGAGGACTTCGTAGGTCACTATGCCGATATCGCGGCAGCGAATATTGATACCACTATTAGTGATGGTCGTAATATCGCTAACGTCTTCCGCCAGCTGGCTGATGTGGTGGACCGCCTTAAAGAGGCTGCCCAAATAGAAAAGCGGAACCGTAAACTCATGCGTGATTATGAGGAAAAGTTTAAGGGTGACTGGCGCGAATTCTACAAGTGGTGGGATAGTATTTTTGGAGACGGAGCCCCGAGTCCCGTGTCGTACATTCCGGATACTACGATTGACACCACTTCCCCAGGCCAGCGCGAGAGTACTGAAACTCGTTCGGGGGGCATGACTGTTTCTTCGGCGCGCCCTTCAACCGTGCGTGCCCTCTCTAATACTTTGGCAAACCTTGGCACTAGCTTTGACGCTGAGCCCGGTAAGCTCCGTAACCTTGCTTCTGAATTTGCGGCTAAGTGCCAGTGGGGAACCATCGACGCTGAAAATCTCATCCGCACGTTTGAAGCGTGGAACAGGTCGAACGCCAACGATAAGACGTGGCTGGGCATCGTAGCCGATACTTTTGAACTGTACGGTAGCTCGAGCCAGATTGTTACCGTTGCCAATTCAACTCTGGAAGGTGCAATCAGTGCATCTGGTGTTAGCACTGAGCGTCACGAGTTGCAAATTCTGGCGCCTGCTGTTGTGGGTAAGCCTACTACCAGCGGTTATGTGAATGACCCTGTGAACGTCGCGACCGGTAACTTCATTGAAGAAGAGACCGATATGGCGTTTGCCGGTGTGGTTTCTGCTTGTTCTGTAACTCGCATGTACAACAGTGTGGCTGTTTTTGGTCAGCATGCTGTATCCGGTGTGTTTGGCGCGGGCTGGTCCTCGAATATTGAGAGCCGTGTGCAGCTGAATGCTCAGAATGGTGTCTGGACTATGGCTGACGGTCGTGAGGTTACCTTCGACCGAATGATTCGTGAGGACGGCACCCACGGCTATGCTCGCGCTCCGCGTGAAGCATGGTGGCTTGAAGAGCTGCCCCTCACCCAGCTGATGGGTGAGGATGGCTCTGTTGCTGACCCCTCTCTGCGTTATATTTTGCATGCTACGGGCTATGAAGCTTCGTCCCTGCTGCGTATCTCCGACAACTCTGGAACTCAGCACATTTTTAGCTTTACCGGTGTTTACCTGGGCATGAGCGCTGGGGCAGGTACTGCTGTCGCATACCTGCGCGATGAGGAGAGTCGCGTTGGTGCTATCGTGCATCAGCACGGTGCCCGTATCGACGTGGAGTACACCGAAGGTGGCTTTGTCGGCGCTATTCATTCTTCACGCGGTCAGTCGGTGCGTTACGAGTACGTCACCCTTGATGGTCGTACTCACCTGTGTGCTGTGCATGGTGATGCTGGTACCCGCCGTTATGAACATGACGCTGCCGGCCTGATTTACCGTGTGGTGGCTAGTGCCGGCACTGTTGAGGTGACGAACTACTATGACCCGACCGGTCGTATTACCGAACAAGACACCGAATATGGTCGTCGTGTTCGCTACCGCTACCTGCCGAACGGCATTACTGACGTTTCGAATGAGGATGCCTCTTACACGAATCTGTGGATTAGTGACCAGTACGCACGCCTGACCGGTATTGTTGACGCAGAAGGCGGGCGTGCTAGCTATGCCTACGACGACTTTGGCAACCGTGTGAGTGTAGTGGACCGCGATGGTTCTCGCATTACCCGCTGTAGCGATGAGCGCGGCCGCATTATTCGCGAGGTTACCGATGAGGGTACTGAAACCCTCTTCGCATATGACGAGCATGACCGCGTAGTCTCCGTGGCAATGAGCGCTATTGAGACGGATCCGCGTGCCCGCCGTGCCGCCCGTTTGGCTCGTCGTGCCCGTCTGGAGGCTGAGGCTCAGGGTCGCACTCTCGATGAGACTGCTTCGGGGCAGAAGTCTGCCCAGAGCCCTGCCGTAAGCCCGATGACTACGGTGACTTACGAGTACGCCAACGATTTTGAGCGTAACCCTTCTTCCATGACTGATGGTAACGGTCATGTGACCCGTTTTGAGTGGTCTGACGGCCTGCTGCAGCGTGTGGTGAGCCCTGAGGGTGTTACTGTTTCCTTGGAGTATGACGATTTTGGTCTGCTGACCGGTATTCGTAATGCTGAGCAGCAGCTGACCCGTTGTGAGTACTCTGCTGCGGGTCACCTGGTAAAGATTATTTCTGCTCTTGGGCTGGAGACTGAGTTCACCTATGATTCTGCCGGTCACATGGTGTGCCGTCAGGACCCGGATGGTTCCCGTTGGCGTTTTGAGTACGCTGCTGGTGGTCGCCTGGTGGCTTCGGTGGATCCTGCTGGTGCTCGTACCGAGTACGAGTACGGTCCTAGCGGTGACATTGTTGCCGTGGTTGACCCGCTGGGTCGCCGCATGGAGCGTTCCTTCGATACGAACGGCAATATTGACCGCATTACCCTGCCGGGTGGTGCACAGTTCAGCTACGCCTACGATGGCTTGATGCGCCTGGTCCGCACCATTGACCCTGCCGGTGGTGTGTGGACTCGCGAGTATGATGCCGCAAGCACCCTGACCGCGTTGATTGACCCGACCGGTGTGAGTGTACGTACTTCGGTCGATTCCTCGCGCAAGACCTTCACCACTAACGATGGTGTTGATCGCGTGCGTATCTCGTGTGACCACCTGGGCCGCCCGGTGCGTACCGAGGTTCTCCCCGAGGATTCTGGCCCGCAGGTTAGTGCAGATGCTGACGACCCGACTGTCTCCACGATGGTTTATGACGGCGCGGGTAACCCCGTGCAGGTTCTGGACGCTGAGGGCGGTCTGAGCCGCTACGAGTACAACGGCTCGAACCAGATAGTGCGCATGATTTCCCCCGCAGGTCGTGTGACCGAGTACAGCTACGATGCGTGCGGTCGACTGGCTACAACCTATGAGGCTGCCGGCACTGCTGAGCAGTCTGTGACTCACTACGAGTACGACGCTGATTCCCGTTTGATTCGTCAGGTGTACGGTGACGGTTCTGAAGCACGCGTTCGCTATGACGCGTGCGGTCGTGTGCTGTCCATTACCGGTTCCGGTGTGGCTTCTCCGGTGTTCTACACCTGGGATTCTTGTGGCCGTGTGAAGAGCATTCGCGATAACAAGTGGGGTACCCGTTCGTTCACCTATGATGCTGCTTCCCAGGTGGTTGCGGTGACTAATGGTGCCGGTGGCGTGACCCATTACCGCTATGACGAGGTGGGTAACGTTACCTCCGTGATGGACCCTGCCGGTCGCATTACCAGCTACGAGTATGACCTGATGGGCAATGTTCTGGCGGCAACCAATCCGCTGGGTGTGCGCACTACCTCTACCTATGATGCTGCCGGTCGTCTGCTGACCAGCACTGACGGTAATGGTGCTGTACATTCCTTCGGCTATGACCGTGACGGTGTTCCTTGCTCCCATTCGGTGAATGGCTCTCTGCTGTACCGTATGGAGCGTGATTCTGCGCGCCGTACGATGACGACTTATGATCACGTGGGCGTTGATGCGTTTGGTGCTCCCGTGGTGACCGTCGAGTCGTATGACCGTTTGGGTCGTCTGGTCCGTCAGCGCCGTGAGTTTGGTGCTCAGATTCCGGAGTCTTTCCGTACTGCGTACATGGACGAGACTGGCGGCTACGAGCTATCCTACGCTTACGACTCTGATGGTCTGCGCACTGAGTTTGTGCACCCTCTGGGTTCGAGCGCTTATGCGTATGATGCTGCTGGCCGTATGGTCAAGCAGACTGACATCACCGCGTACCGTCTGGATGGAACCGCCGTTACCTCTGAGTCTCGCGTGGAGTTTTCCTTCGAGTACAACGCGGTAGACGCACTGGTGCGTGCGCAGGTGTCTGACCTGGCAGGTACTTGGGTTCGTGAGTTCGATTACCGTGGCGCGCACATGACCTCTGTGACCGAGCAGCCCGCTGAGGCAGACTCGGCTGTGGCAGACTCTTCTGAGGCTCTGCACACTGAGATTATCCGTGATGATTTGGGCCGTATTAGCGGCGTGGATTCGCCCGCTGGTCTGGTCATGTACACCTACACTGACGCACAGATGCTCTCTTCTGCCGTTCGTGGTACCGAGACTCTGCGTTGGACCTATGATGCCGCTGGTGCGCTGGTGCGCGTTGAGTACTTCGATAGCGCCCAGCCCGAGAATGCTTGGGTGAAGGTGCTGGTCACTGACGAGGGTGCCCGCGTTCGCGCAGTATGCGTCTACGCTGTGCAGGATGAAGCGAAGACCGACTCCCAGTCGGCTGAATTTGCATCTGCTGTTGAGGATGCTCAGGCATGGCTTCCGCAGTGCCCGGAGTCTGTAGAACTTGAGGGCGTCACTTTGGTGCCGGTTTCGACGAGCGTGTTCTCCTATGACGGTAATGATTCGCGTCTTCTGCAGGTTTCTTCGGATGGCTCTGGCTCGTCGCTGAACTATGGTGCGGCTGGGTTTGTGAACTCGGTGGCGTCATGGGGTTCTGCTGACGATTCTGCCGTGTCCTTCTCGCTGCTGTGTGCTTCTACTGATGGTCGTGTGCTTGCTGCCGGTGGTGCGCCTGCTGGTGCACCTGAATTTGGCGTACCCTCAACCGGTGCCGCTGCTGGTTCTGTGGCTGGTTTTGATGCTTCGGTGATGCACCCGCTGGTGTGGGATGAGAATTCTTTTGTTCCGCGTGTGCTGGGTGTGGCTGGCTCGTCGATGCCTTCTGTGGGTTCGCTGGTTCCTGGTGCCGGTTCTGGTGCCGGTCTGCTGGACCCGTATGGTTGGGCTTCTTTGGGTGTTGCCGCTCCTGCTCTGCCGTCTGCTCAGGGAGCTCCTGCTGGTTCCGCGCCTGTGTTGCCTGATTCGCTGGTTGGTGTGTCTGCGGCTTCGGGCCTGGTGCTGGGTTCTACTGGTTTTGAGGTGTTGGGCGCCCGCGTGGTGGATTCGCGTGTGGCTCGCTTTACTGCGCCTGATCCTTTGGCTGCGCCTGTGGGCGCCGCGTGGGGTGCTGATCCGTTCTCGCTGGTGGGTGGTAATCCGGTTTCTTTGGTGGACCCGTGGGGTTTGTCGCCGGTGTCGGTGGAAGACTTCAATAAACAGAAGGCTGTTGCCGCCTTTGTGAGGGATAGCTTGGAGTACCTGGCTGGCGGCGCAATGGTCGTTGCTGGTGTCTTGATTGGTGCTGTTGCTGCTGGTACTGGCCCCTTGGGAGGTGCTGTTCTTGGTGGTATTTCTGGCGCGCTTATGGGTGCCGGCATGTCGGTAATTGAGCAGAAAGTTAAGGGTGAGCGAGTAGATTGGTCCAAGGCAGGTAAGGAAGCGTTAAAGGGAGCTATTACTGGTGCGGTGACAGGTTTGGTAACCGGCGGTTTGGGCAACTTGAAAAATCTGGCAGATGGAGTAACTAAAGTATCGAAGCTAAATGCGTTAGCTACTAAATTTCCAAAGGCTGTAGAGATGCAGCAGGCTGCTTCTGCTATGGTTTCGAAAATACCTACTGCAATTTCGCGGGCGTCTGCTGCTGTTGCTTCACGGGCGTCTGCTGCAGCTTCGCGAGTATCTACCGCGGCAGCTTCACGGGCGTCTGCTGCAGCTTCGCGAGCAGCTGTTGCTGACTCATGGGCAGTTGCTGCAGCTTCACGGGCGTCTGCTGCAGCTTCGCGAGCATCTGCCGCTGCCGCTTCGCGGGTATCTGTTGCAATTTCGCGGGCGTCTACTACAGCTTCGAAGGTATCTGCTACAGCTTCGAATGCGACCGCTTCAGTCAAATCTGCGCTTACCCCCCACGCCACTAAGTTTGGAGGAATGTTAAACAAAGATAAAATCCTTGAAGATGTAACAAAAGACACTATTACGGGCGGCATCAACAATGTGGTTTCATACTACATGGATGATAATGTGAAGGATAAAAACTTGCTTGGTGCTACCGGCATGTTTATCTCTGGTGCTACTGCTTCTGGGCTTAGTGCTGGAATAAGTGGTTTAATGAAGAAGGGTGCTGGTATTGACGGGTATGTGTCACCTAAAAAGAATAGCGCTCTTCCGCCCACAAACTTGATGCTACCCATGAAGCAGGAGACTACTTGGGAGTTCTTCAAGAGGAACTCTTACGAAATTTCTCGTGACTCCGTAATTGATGCTACCGCAGGGGCGGCCAAGACTTCCATACAGTATAGACTTGAGGCAACCATGCAGGGTCGAGAAGTTAAATTAGGAGAATTGGACCAGAAGATAACTGAGAACTGGATTAAGGATTTTGGAAAATCCGCCCTTAAGAATGGCGCAAAAATGAGTGCTGATGAAGCAAGGAATACTCGATATGGCACACTTAATACAACACTAGAGAAGGGATCTAAATTAAAGAACAATATTTCAGATAAAATTGATCGTTCTACCGGTTTTTTCGAAAATGTAAAAGATTTGAATACTATAGACATTGGACGATGGAATCGATTAAATGACAGATAATCCAATAATTAACCTTTCTAATCTAGAGTGAGGGAACAAGTGGAAGTTAATTATAAATTGCGGGAAAGAATTCTAGTAATTGTTTTAACTCTGCTGAGCGCATATATACTTTTTGTCATTCCTCAAAATGCACGCGATGACAGCGATGGTATAACCGCCACCTGCACCGTAACGAAGGCATATGCGCAAGAGCGTCGCGGCACGGATGTTAGTGGAATGACTGACACCGGGTTAAAAGGCGTCTTCGAGACGGAGGAATGCGGCACTCTCACGATGTACGCAGCTCCCGAGGGCTGGAAGATTTCCGAATATGTTAAAACCGCACAGCCTGGAAAAAAGTACCTATTCCACGTATTAAACTTATCCACTAAAAAAGATCGGGATTTTGATACGACCCGCTTTGAAGAAATCAAAGAATAACAACCTCATAAACTAAAAAGAAAG
>ERZ772997.170-NODE-170-length-26517-cov-5.29227_pt1 | contig 26517 bp, 24 predicted proteins | sample MGYA00511127_ERZ772997 | MGnify/ENA primary metagenome ERZ772997 (study PRJEB29015, sample SAMEA2738070) | human oral metagenome | biome: human oral; feature: human-associated habitat; material: saliva | place: China | collected 2215 ... | reverse complement strand
AACGCGCCTGCTTTGGGAGCAGGAGATCGCAGGTTCGAATCCTGTCGCCCCGACGGAAATAGGCTCACCCAGCGCCTTTTTCAGACACCATGAGCGGTTCAGAGAACGTTCCGCCACCGAACTACTTACGAGGAGATCAACGGACGTGAAGACCGCCGTCGAGAAGCTCAACCCGACCCTGGCAAAAATTGAGGTCGAGGTTCCTTTCGCCGAGTTCAAGCCTTACCTGGACCGCACCTACAAGAACCTTGCCGAGCAGATTAGCGTCCCCGGTTTCCGCAAGGGCAAGCTGCCTAAGCAGCTGATTGAGCAGCGTGCGGGCTTCGACTACATTGTTGAGGCTTCTCTGAATGAGGCTCTGAACGATTTTTACGCCCAGGCTCTTGGTGAGAATGAACTGTCGCCGCTGGCTCAGCCGGAACTGAACGTGCAGTCTCAGCCCACCGTGCAGGAGCGCGAAGCTGATGTTAAGCTCACCATTGAGGTGACTGTGCGACCCGAGATCGAACTTCCCAAGTATGAGGGGATTGAGGTTGAGGTTGACGACGTTGAGGTAACCGCCGACGACGAGAAGGAAGCCCTTGACGGGCTGCGTGAGCGTTTCGGGTCTTTGAAGACTGTTGAGCGTCCCGCAGCAGATAACGACTTTGTAACCATTGACATTGCGGCCGAAATTGACGGCGAGCAGGTGGACGCTGCCAACGACCTGTCATACCAGATCGGTTCGGGCACCATGCTTGAGGGTATTGATGAGGCCCTGCTGGGCTTGTCGGCTGGTGAGGACGCAACGTTCGAGACCAAGCTTTCTGGTGGGGATCACGCCGGTGAGCAGGCTGTTATTAAGGTGAAGCTTTCCGCCGTGAAGGAGCGTGAACTTCCCGAAGCTGACGACGAGTTCGCCCAGCTGGCCTCTGAGTTCGACACCATTGATGAGCTGAAGGAAGACATTAAGAAGCAGGTCTCCGAGGCTAAGGTCGCCGATCAGGGTTCGCAGGCACGCGATAAGGTGCTGGCTAAGCTCGTTGAGATGGTTGAGATTCCGGTTCCTGAGAAGGTTATTGAGGACCAGCTGGAGCAGCACTTCAACAACCCGAACGCTGAGGCTGACCACGACACTGAGGAGCACCGCGCTGAGGTTCGTGAGAACACCAAGACCGCGTTTAAGAACGAGATGGTACTTGATGCTATCGCCGACGCCGAAGAGGTTGAGGTTAACCAGAACGAGATGATCGAGTACATCATCACAATGAGCTCCCAGTACGGCATGGACCCGAACCAGTTTGCTCAGATGCTGGATGGCTCTGGCCAGGCGGGTATGCTGGTGGGCGAGGTTCGCCGCTCCAAGGCTTTGGCTGAGGTGCTGAAGAAGGCTGTGGTGAAGGACTCCAAGGGTAACGTTGTTGACCTGTCCTCATATCTTGAAGACAACAAGGAAGAAGAGGCTAAGTAGCAGCCTCGTTACTCCCGCTGGCTGAACAGGACTAACCTCATATTGTGGGCGCATCCAACCGTTAGGTTTGGGTGCGCCCACAGTATTTTAAAACTGCTGGTGAAGAACAATACTTAGCGGGTGGCGCTGGCGCGGGGTCTGTGGATTCGGTGGGCGTAACCGTTCGCCCTCTGGCGAACTACGGCAAGAACCCGCGCACCAGCAGGGGAAGAGAGGGTATTGTAGTACTCAAGCAAATGTCGCGTATCCCGTAGAGGGGACAGCGCGAGCCTCCTAGTTAAGAAAAAGAGGGAATATGTCAGGCTACATGCCCCTGCCCACTGGATCCGGTAGTGCCGCCGCACGCATGGCATCCACAGCTGTTGGCAGCCAGGAAGACTATGTCTATAATCACCTGCTCAAAGAGCGTATTATTTGGCTCGGCTCTGAGGTGCGTGATTCGAATGCTAACCTGATCTGCTCGCAGATGCTGTTACTTTCGGCTGAGGACCCGAAGGCTGACATCTACCTGTACATTAACTCGCCGGGCGGTTCGGTGACCGCAGGTATGGCTATTTACGACACCATGCAGCTTATCCCGAACGATGTGGTGACAGTGGTGACTGGTATGGCTGCTTCCATGGGGCAGTTTTTGCTAACCGCTGGCACCATTGGTAAGCGTTACGCTACCCCCAATGCGCGTATTCTTATGCACCAGCCTCTGGGTGGTATTGGTGGTACGGCTTCTGATATTCGTACTCAGGCTGAGCTGATTCTTGATATGAAGAAGCGGTTAGCTGAGATCACTGCTGAGCGTACCGGTAAAACCCTTGAAACCATCCTGAAGGATAATGACCGCGATAACTGGTTTACCGCTCAGGAGGGGCTAGATTACGGGTTCTTCGACCATATTGCGACTACTGCCGGTGGACAGTTCGCTCAGGAAAGCAAGTAGGGGAGTAGTAGAAGATATGAATTACCTGCCGAACGATATTGCGCCGCAGATGCCGTCGAACCGGTATGTGCTTCCCAGTTTTGAGGAGCGTACCCCCTACGGGTACAAACGCCAGGACCCGTATGCAAAGCTATTTGAGGATCGCATTATTTTCCTGGGCACTCAGGTGGATGATGCCTCAGCTGATGATATTATGGCGCAGCTGCTGGTGCTGGAAGCGCAGGATCCGGATCGGGATATTACCCTGTACATTAACTCGCCTGGTGGCTCGTTCACCGCGATGACCGCTATCTATGACACTATGCAGTATATTCGCCCCGAGATTCAGACCGTGTGCCTGGGGCAGGCGGCCTCGGCTGCGGCTGTACTTTTGGCCGCTGGTACTCCGGGTAAGCGTCTTGCGCTGCCGAACGCCCGCGTGCTTATCCACCAACCAGCACTGAGCGGGCAGCAGGGTGGACAGGCATCTGACCTGGAAATCCATGCTAATGAAGTGATGCGTATGCGTGAGTGGACCGCTAAGACTTTGGCGCTGCATGCCGGGAAGACCTATGAGGATGTCGACCGCTCCATTGAACGCGATAACATCCTGACTGCCTCTGCCGCGTTGGAGTACGGCCTGATCGATAAGGTACTAGACTCGCGTAAGCTCAACAAACCTGCGATTAACACCCCTGAGTCTTACACCTAGAAGCTAACCCCCGGTTTTATGCGGGGAACTGCTGACCGTGTTAAACGTGAAGGCGGCGGCCCACCTGGTATAGCTGGGTAGGCCACCGCCCTTATGCGTACTATGCGCATAAGAATCACGCCGGTCTTTGAGGTAAGGCCCGTGTAACATCCCTGGATACAAACGGGGACTATGCTTCAACTGCACATGCCATGTTTTCGCTCGCAGAAGTTTAAACTCGTCACATTTCGCAATCTTCGTCATACTCGCCGATAATCTACCGTAAGAGGTTCAACGACACCTCGGCGTCTGCGTTCCTGAATAATCTGCGGTAGCCTTGTAAAAGGCCCGCTGCGCACTAGGTTCGCGTGCTGTAATGGGCCCACAACGGAAAGGGATGCCCGTGGATACAATCGACACCTCACCAGGGGTACGGTGTTCGTTTTGCGATAAGCCGCGCACACCCGCGCGTAAAGTCGTGATCGGTCCCAACGTAAATATTTGCAACGAGTGTGTGGGGCTGTGCAACGATATTCTCGAAGAAGAGACGAAACGCGAGACAGCCCCCAAGGTTCGGTCGCAGCGGACTCTCGCTACGCCCCGCGAGATTTTTGACCACCTACAGGACTATGTGGTGGGCCAAGAGGACGCCAAACGCACCCTGGCGGTGGCCGTCTATAACCATTACAAACGCATCCAAGAGTCGGATAACCCGCTATTGTCCTCACGCACCCTTGCTGCGAGCCTGGGGGAGCAGATTGACCTGGGTAAATCGAATATCCTCATGATTGGGCCCACCGGGTGCGGTAAAACCTACCTGGCCCAGTCGCTCGCTAAAAAGCTAGACGTACCTTGTGCCCTCGTGGACGCAACCACTCTCACCGAAGCGGGGTATGTGGGGGATGATGTTGAAAACATTCTGCTGCGCCTGATTAACGCCGCTGACGGGGATGTAAAAAAGGCCGAACGCGGCATTATTTACATTGACGAAATCGACAAGATCGCGCGTAAAGGCGAGAACATGTCAATCACCCGTGACGTCTCGGGTGAGGGCGTGCAGCAGGCGCTTTTGAAAATTATTGAAGGAACCGTTGCGGGGGTGCCGCCCGAGGGAGGGCGTAAACACCCCACACAGACCACCTTAGAGATTGACACGTCACATATTTTGTTCATCGTCGCGGGCGCTTTCGACGGGCTTCAGGAACGCGTGGCCTCACGCACAGCCCCCGCAGGGATCGGGTTCGGCGCGGAACTGGAGACCGGAAAAAATACTGGCTCATACCTGAACGATCTAACCCCCGACGATTTGGCACACTACGGGCTAATCCCAGAGTTGATTGGCCGCCTGCCCGTAGTAACCACACTGCAGCAACTCACTGAGGAGGAGCTGTACCAGGTACTCACCGAGCCGAAGAACGCGCTCATGAAACAATACAAACACCTGTTCGCCCTAGACGGCGTAGACCTCATGTTTGAGGAAGAAGCAATACGGATAGTCGCCCACCGCGCCGCCGAACGAAACAGCGGCGCACGCGGGCTGCGGGCCATGATGGAAAGCATCCTGCTGCCCATCATGTTCGACATTCCCGATCGTGACGATATTACCGCTGTGGTGATTACGGAGGCAGCAGCCAGGGGAGAAAGCGAACCTGCGTATGTGCTGGAGGCCATTGAGAAGCCCGCGAAACCGCGCACTCGCAAGAGCAGCACCGCCGCAAAGAAAAAGGCCGCCTAAAGGGAGAGGTCTGCATAAGTGCCCCAACGATGGGGCGCCAACGAAGCTGATACAGAAGAAAGGAAAATCCTGTGACAACTACCGTCGATTTTTGGTTTGATCCCACCTGCCCGTGGTGCTGGATTACTTCCCGCTGGATTGGGGAGGTGCAGAAAGTCCGTGATATTCAGGTGCGTTGGCACCCATTCTCCCTGTCAGTGCTGAATGAAGGACGTGACCTTGACCCCGGTTACCGTGCCATGATGGATAACGCCTGGGGCCCGGCCCGAGTGGTGGCCGCTGCCGCCCAGCTGCACGGCAATGATGCACTGAAGCCTCTCTATGACGCACTGGGCGAGCAGATCCACCACCAGAAGAACACCGCACAAGGCGATAAATACCTGCCCGCTATTGAGGCTGCCCTGGCGGAGGCGAAACTTCCCGCAGAACTGGTGAACTATGCGACCACTGACGAATACGATGAGCCGCTGCGTGCATCAGTAGCGCAGGCTCTTGAGAAGGTTGGTGACGATGTGGGTGTTCCGCTCATTGCCATTGACGGTGTAGCGTTCTTCGGCCCTGTGCTCTCACCCTCACCCCGTGGGGAAGAGGCCGGTAAAGTGTTCGATGGTGCCGTGGCGCTGGCCTCATACCCGGGGTTCTTTGAGCTCAAACGTACCCGCACGGTCGGGCCTATCTTCCACGGCGAAGACGGTGACGCCCAGTAGTCACGGTGCTTTATGATAGGGGCGGGGTGCCCACCGGCTATGGTGGGCACCCCGCCCTACGTGTTGCATCCCCAAGTTTATCGGTACGATGACCTTTGGGATGAGGGATATTTATGAGAGTTTGATGAACTGCTCGTTTGGGGCGAGGTGTATATTGTAGTGGGAGTTTTCCCATAAGAAGGTTGATAACGAGATGGAGTGGTAGTTGGAGCACTACTTTTCACTCCGTGTGACGGTTCTGGTTGTTGTATCCCCACGGCTTGGTACATATTGTTGTCTATATAATATCCGCTGGGAGTGCTACTGCTAAATGCATCTCCAAAATCTAATTCCCACTGGTTGGAATTAACGTATTTACCCATGATAGAGAAAATTTGAATATGGTCTGTAACAAACCCACGCTTCTTTGCCACATCGGTTGCCGGAATAAGGGTATCTTTATCTAAAGCTTCATAGTAGACAAGAATGGGAATTTCATGTGTATAATTAGAATCTTTGTTTATTATTACTTTATCTGAGAGAGTAACAAATGAAATATTTGAAAGGTAGGGATACCCATATGAAAAGTCATGAATGTCTCCTACAAAATTAATCTTTTCAAGATAGGTATCGTTTCCGAAACCTGTAATTATTCTCCCGTTGTATTTCTTTGTAGATTCAATATCAAGAGGGCACGTTTGATACAAATGTAATAAACATGCGAGCAGGTATTTCGATGCTGATAAAAATCCATCAGTACTATTCTCGTGCGTATTTTGAGGAACATTAGGGGTAGAAATGTTTACTGCTGATTCATTCACAGTGGGAGGTTTATATGTTCCATTTATGGTTTGTGCTGACGTAAGATCTACGGGTCCACTAATCCCCTGGGCATGATAAGAGTTTTGGGTACTAGGCTCTACGCCAGAAAGTGCGGAATTTTGGAGAGAGTTCATGATTAAGGCAGAATTAATCCCAGATATTCCGAGTAGAGATAGTATATTTCGTCTGGTAAAACACATATTTATTTTCTCCTATTAATCTTAGGTTTCAAAATTATAAATTAATACCCAGCGATCTGTATATGTGAGCTGATATATAACTTTATTACTATCTTTATCTGTGGAAGAATAGTTTTTAGTCATCAACTCTCCATTGGTGAGGTATTGATGCTTTCCTTCTAGTTTAAATGCCCAACAGAATAAATTTCCATTTTGAATGGGGTCTGTAGTTATTGGTATTATGTTTCTTTCGAGTTGAATCGTCCATGTCTTGGATTCTATCATTTTGTCTTTATCTGCATCGGTAATTTTTGGATAATTACCAGCAGGTGAAGAAGATGAGGATTTATGGTAATTTATAGTTTTAGCTACAGAGTTGTCTCCGCTTAATTCATAGTACTTCTTACAGGCTTCCCAATATGATATAGCTGCTACCAAACCTTCGCGGGTAAAATTTCTTATAGTGGGAGGTTCAAGCGGGTAAGGGACATTCTTGGCTGGTGTATCTTGGGTCGCAGGTTGATATGTTCCACGTGTCTTATCATAGTTATCGAAAGTGAAATTCAAACTGTTATTGGACTGATTATCCTCATCTTCTTTTGAGGAGGAAGCACAAGCAGCTAATATACTGGCACAAAATGCAGATCCAAAAGTACCTATAACTATGCGCCTGGAAGAACTGTCCTTCTGTTTCCCTGTAGAGGAATTCATATATCTCCTTATCAAGTATGTGGGTCACCAGGAGAATTTTATATGAGGGGGGGGGAAGCGCAAGCTCTTAAGTTCTTATGGCAATTTTAATGTTTCGTTCGTGACGATTTTGAGAATACCAGCTGTCTGATAGGTCAAAGGTTCTTTCTTATCCGTTGGGTAAAGCCTTGCGGCGCACTTTTTTGCGTAGCTTCTCCAGGTTACGCAGCCTAAAGTTGCGGGAGGCAGTGTAATCCACGGCAGCGTCTGAAGTGAACCCGAGCATCGCAAAAACTGCCACGCCCAACTGGAAGAACAGGGAGCTGATTGTCAACGCCTCACCGGCCGCAAATACTGAGGCAACTTGGGCTGCGAAGCCGACCACCAGCAGAAGCAGCACCATCCGCCGTGCCTTCGATGAACCCCGCAGAGTAGCCCACAGCATAAACATGTGTATAGACTCAAAAATAACCACCACTGCTATGGCCGCAACCAACGTAAAAATCATGAACGTATCACCCTCCGGCCCGTTCAGCACCTGAACCATTGCCGTATCCGAGCCCTGACCCGTCAAATTCGACACCAGTTCGTGGCGGTTCGCCACCGTCAATATCGAAGTGACTAGCTCGGCCACACTCGAAATCACCAGCATCAGCGACGCCGTTAACAGTACAATCGGCAGCTTCTCAGCAATATCGTGCGCACTGGTAAGACGCACATCTCGGGCTTCCGCATCCTGCCGCTCAAGCCCCTCGTTCCGCAGGGTCACAATCGGTAAAGCACCATCCGTCACAATGGTGTCGCCCCCGCCGTTACGCGCGTGATAGCCGGTCGAGAAATCCTTAATCACCTCAACCTCAGTCTGCGGGTAGGCGTACTGAATAGACTCCACAATATAGTCACGCTCAAAATCAGTCTGCGCGTCAATACGGTGCGTCACCTGCAAAGTGAAGAAACTAAACCCCACCCCCGAATCGTAGGTTCCGGCGGCCAGCCAGTCCACCCGGTGGCCACCGGGCAGAAGCCACCCATCGGGGGTTTTCCAGAACCGCACATGGTGGCGTTTCTCAGGGTTTCCATCAACCTCCTGCTGGTAGGCAAAGGACTGTACACGCCCAAAAATTTTCAGCGGAGAAACCGGGGCCTCCGCATACGAGCGGCGGGTAAGTGTCGATACCACAATTTTCCATGATGACGCCAAGGTCACTTCGTCGGCGCGGGTCCAGCCTGCGTCCAACATGGCCTGGTGAATCTGCTCTTCAGTACCAATCAGTCCCAGGTTCACGGGGTCACCCAGCAGACCGTCGGAGGTTCGGGTGCGGCCAATAAAATAATCCGGCACATAGATGCGGCTCATAATCGCGTGGAAACGCGGTAGTGTCAGATAGGCGGTGAACCCCCAGAACACGAGCGCCAACAGCAGGCCCCACCACGAGTGAGTAAAACTTGAGGTTAGCAGCATAATGGTCAGCACCAGTGAGGCGACACCCGCAAAAATGAAAAACGCCGTATCCGTAAACCCTGTCCAGAAGCTCTTGGGCACAATATCCTGATACTTGCCACGGTGCTCAAGATCACCACGGTACACCGGCGGTCCGGCAGGTGCAGGTTCGGGCACGGCACCGTCAGAATCGCCTTGGGCGGTAGTCATGAGCGGCTCCTGTCTCTTAGGCTGTCGGGGTTACAGTATGGGGCATAAAAGCGCCGAAGTACCGGGACGTAAAACCCCGATACTTCGGCACTTTATCATGTATCACTTGCGGGTGTACTAGTGTTCGGTGTCCTCAGGCACCAGCTCAAAACCGGTGACCGTGAGCTCATCCTCAGACTCAACGAACACCAGTTCGTGGGCGTTCGCTGCCGCTTTCAGGTCATCCAGCCCCAGCGTAATACGCCCCAGCTTCTGGGCGGGGGCATTCACCTGGGCGGTCTTTACCTCGGCACGCTGCTTCACCTTGCGGTCGCTCTTCTCCTTACGCAGACGCCCCAGGGCCTCAGCAACATCGGGAAGAATCTGCTTGAGATTCTCAATCTGATCGGGGTTTACATCAGCGAGCACCCACTGCGCCGAAATACCGGCGGTCGGGTTATTCGCACTGTAATCCGCCAGCAGAGCACCCTCAAGAACCGGCAGAGCCTGCGGCCAAGGTGCGCGGTGCACACTGCCCGCGCGCCACCACGACCAAATCTCTTCGGTCACAAACGGCAGGAAAGGCGCGAAGAGCCGCAGCAGCGCATCCAGGGTGGTGGCGAGAGCCGCCAACACGGAAGCCTGCTCGATCTCACCGCGAGCACCGTAGGCACGGTCCTTAATGAGCTCCACGAAATCGTCGGTGAAAGACCAGAAGAAGCTCTCCGCAATCTGGAGGGCACGAGCGTACTCGTATTTCTCAAAAGCTGCCGTTGCTTCCTCAACCAAGTAGGCTAGGCGCACAAGCAGAGAACGGTCCAGCGCATTCGTGAGCACTCGCCCCTGCGCCTGTGAGGTAATCACCGATTTCTCGGTAGCACCCAGATTCAGCACGAACTTTGAGGCGTTGAGAAGTTTAATCGCCAGGCGGCGACCGATCTTCATCTGACCTTCGTCATAGGCAGTATCAGCGCCCAAGCGAGCCGAAGCCGCCCAGTAGCGTACCGCATCCGAACCGTATTTATCGAGCACATCGTGCGGGACAACAACATTGCCTTTGGACTTCGACATTTTCTTGCGGTCGGGGTCAAGAATCCACCCCGACAGCGCGGTATTGTACCAAGGCACAGAGGACGCCAGGGTCTCGGCGCGCACGGCGGTGGAGAAGAGCCAGGTACGAATAATATCGTGTCCCTGCGGGCGAAGATCCATTGGGAAGGTCTTCGCGTGCAGCTCAGGATCTGTGGCCCAGCCGGTTGCGATTTGCGGGGTGAGTGAAGAAGTAGCCCAGGTATCGAGAACATCCGGGTCGGCAATAAATCCGCCGGGCACACCACGCTGGTCTTCCGAATATCCGGGGGCAGCCTGCGAGGCCGGGTCTACCGGAAGCATATCCTCAGTCGGCAGAATCGGGTTCTCATAATCCGGCTCACCCTCGGCATCAAGCGGGTACCAGAGCGGGAACGGAACGCCGAAGAAACGCTGACGGGAGATCAGCCAGTCGCCGTTAAGACCTTCCACCCAGTTTTCGTAGCGGCTGCGCATAAAGGAGGGAACCCAGTTGATTTCGCGTCCGCGTTCAATGAGCTTTTCGCGGCGCTCGGCGTCACGACCACCGTTGCGAATATACCACTGGCGTGAAGCCACGATCTCAAGGGGCTTATCGCCTTTCTCATAGAACTTGACGGGGTGCTTAATCTTTTTAGGCTCGCCCTCCATCTCGCCAGCTTCGACAAGCATCTCAACTACGGTCTTCTGACCGGTAAAGACGGTGGTGCCCGCCATACGTTCGTAGCGTTCGCGGCCTTCGGCAGAGGTAATCCATTCGGGAGTCTCGCGGGAGAAACGGCCGTCACGCCCGATGAGGGCTCGGGTCGGAAGCTGCAATTCACGCCACCAGGTAACGTCGGTGGTATCGCCGAAGGTGCAGATCATGGCGATGCCTGCCCCCTTATCGGGCTGGGCCAGCGGATGTGCCTTCACCTCAACCTCAACACCGAATAGGGGAGAAGTCACCTTCGTGCCGAAGAGCGGCTGATACCGTTCATCATCGGGATGCGCCACCAGCGCCACGCAGGAAGGCAGCAGCTCGGGGCGGGTAGTCTCAATCCAGACTTTTTCGCCGTTTTCGCGGTGAAAGCTAATACGGTGGTAGGCGCCGTCGCGTTCCTTATCTTCAAGCTCGGCCTGCGCTACGGCGGTTCGGAAGGTAACGTCCCACATAGTCGGCGCCTCCGCCATATAGGCGTTGCCCGCCTCAAGATCTTTGAGGAATGCAAGCTGCGAGACTTTGCGTGAATGCGCGTCAATGGTGCGGTAGGTATGGGACCAGTCGACGGAAAGCCCCAGGGTTGTGAAAAGATGCTCGAAAACTTTCTCGTCTTCAACAGCGAGTTCTTCACACAGTTCGATGAAGTTATTGCGTGAAATACGCGGCCATTTTGCCTGGCTGCGGTCGGGTTTGGGTGAGCCATCGGTTTTGAGCGGGATCAGCTGGCGAAAATCTGGGTTATCGGGAACGGAAGGGTCGCACAGCACACCGTAGTAGTTCTGTACGCGGCGTTCGGTGGGCAGGCCGTTATCATCCCAGCCCAAAGGATAGAAGACATTCTTACCGCTCATACGCTGGTAGCGGGCGATAACGTCGGTTTGAGTGTAGGAGAACATGTGCCCCACATGGAGCGAGCCGGATGCGGTCGGCGGTGGGGTATCAATCGAATAAACTTGTTCGCGCGTCGTGTTCTCGTCGAAGGCGTAAGTTTTCTGCTGTGCCCAGCGCTCGGAGAGTTTGTCTTCGAGACCTTCGAGCGCGGGACGATCAGGAACGTTAATCTGTGCGGGCGAGTCTGAGCCCTGAGTATTTTCAGCCATAGGGGCTATTTTCTCACATTTAGTAGGTAGCAGCAGGCCAAACCACGCACCCTGCTGCAGGCCTCGGCTGGCGGGGCCTGCGAACCGCACCTTCAAGCAGCAGCGTAAGAAAATAAGCAGTACCGCTTTATCTGGAAAATAGGATAACCTTAGTATCTAGCTGTGATGTGCTAAATCAGCGACCGTGACAGCGCACCATCATATCGAAGGAGATTTTTCTGTGATTATTAGAACGCAACGTCCTGCTGCCCTGCTGGTAGCAGCAGCCTTGAGCGTAAGTACACTCGCCACCGTACCCGCGGCAACCGCCGTTGAGCAGGCCCCTGCGGCGGTTGTGACCGATGCAGTTAACCCTGGCGCGAATCCCCAGGTGATTCAAAACGCCACCATGAACTGGGGACTGAAAAAGTCCTTCCGTGATTACCTGGCCAAGCCTGCGGTTGGCTCACGTATCGAGACTACCAACGGTCTGGCGCGTAATGCTGACGGCACCTTTAAATGGTCTGCGGGCACCGGCACCTACCAGAACGGGTCTGGCACTATCAATTTCCCCGGCACTCTGCATATCACCGGCCACCACGGGAAGCTTGATATGACTTTCACAAACGTCCGTTTGCAGTTGAACGGGCGCGAAGGCAAGCTTATCCTTGACGGTTCCTCACTAGATATGCAAGGCAATAATCACGTGTTTAAAGACACCGAGTTCGCTACCGTCGACACCAGCTCGGTTCGCGTGAACGGATCCACACTCACCCTCAATAATGCCGCTGTAACCCTCACTCCGGCAGGTGCTCAAGCATTCTCCGGGTTCTATAACAAAGCCGAGGAATACAGGTTTGACCCGCTTACTGTAAACGCCGGGCTGCGGGGAACTCATGCAGCGTTCTCAGATGTTCCTGAGGGGGCCGCCTTCTACACGGAAATCCAGTGGTTCGCCCAGCAGAAGATCACCACCGGCTATCCAGACGGCACGTTCCGCCCGCAGGGAAATGTTGAACGTGGCGCGATGGCTGCTTTCTTCTACCGCATGGCGGGCTCACCCGAATACACCGCACCGGCCACCTCAAAATTTAGTGATGTTCCCACCACCCACCCCTTCTACAAGGAAATCTCGTGGATGCGTGATCAAGGCATCACCACCGGCTACCCTGATGGTACGTTCCGTCCCAATGCGCCTGTAAACCGTGACGCAATGGCGGCGTTCTTCTACCGCGCCGCTGGCTCACCCGCGTACTTAGCGCCCGCCCAGTCCCCGTTTGCAGATGTTTCTACCAACAACCAGTTCTATAAAGAAATTGCTTGGCTTGCCGACCGGAAGATTAGCACCGGCTGGCCCGATAAAACCTATCGCCCGGGCAACGCCATTAATCGTGACGCAATGGCTGCTTTCATCTACCGGTACAAGCACCTGAACCGCTAGCAAATAGAAAACGCACAAAGAATCTGCGCGTATTGGGGCGGCGTTTCACTTTTGGGTGGGACGCCGCCCTCTGAAGAAGCCGTAGCATCACAAGAATAAGAGGAGAACGCCTGATGGTAGGGGAGCTGTGCAGAAAATCTGGGTGATGGTGGTTGCATCTCTTCCGCCAGCCACAGAAAGAGGCGTAGGATTAAGGTATCTGCCGGGACAACGTAAGGGGGTTCCCTATGTATAGTTTCGAAATTACGTTACTTATCGTACATGCAGCAATTGTTGGTTTCTGCCTGTGGCATTTGACCACACGCACCCGCTATAGCGAAGCTCGCCTAAATTTCGTACTACCGCTTATTCTGTTTGTGCCGGGCACTGGGCTTCTCTACCTATTGGCTGCTCGGGCCGGTACTGTACCTCCAGATTCTACTAAAACCGGAAGCAGCTCACGGCATTTTGAGCATCGCTTGGGGTTTCGTGACGGGGAACGCTCCAAATGGGGTCTGCCGCGCCGTAAAAAGTAGCCCAGACCGTTAGTTGGTAGGTGTATCCTGTGCACTTTTGCGGGGGCGAAGTTTCTCTCAAAAGTCCTAATGATATGGATAACTGGTTTAGCTATTTAAATTTTTTTGGGACATCAAAGAGGTTTTAGCAGATACATTTAAATGAGTTTATAACCAACACTGAATCTTGGTGGAAATGGGAGTATAAAAAATACAGCCCATACCATCTGAAGTGTCTACTTCAGTTGTAGGATGTACGCCTATAAAAGCGCAAAAGGCGCACATATCTCGCCCTATACTATTGACTGAAGACGCCCAAATCTTGAAACACTCTAATCCATAATCTCACTCACGTCTGCAAAAATCCCCACACATTTTCCCACCTCAGTATTTAGCGGCGCACGCTTTATACTGTGAGTATAAAAATCACTATTAGGAGTGTAATATTCTGCGCCACACAACCACCGGCTGTACCCTTAAAAGCATGATGGAACCTACACCTATGCCCGCAAACCCTTTCGCCCCCAACTCACAAGCCGGTAAAGTTGCTGTTGTTACCGGTGCTTCCAGCGGCATAGGCCGCGCCACCGTCCAACAGCTCACCGCCACTGGCTGGAACGTGTATGCTCTAGCCCGCCGTGCAGAACGTCTCGCGATTCTTGAAGCCGAAACCGGTGCGCACCCTGTTACCTGCGATGTCACTGATGAAGCCGCCGTAAGGGCCGCGGCCAAGAACATCCTCGCTGAAACCGGTGGTCGCGTGAATGCTCTCGTCAATATTGCCGGGGGAGCGATTGGCCTAGACCGCGTGGCTGACGGCAGCCCGGAAGACTACCTGGCCATGTACCGGGTTAACGTGCTCGGTATCCTCAATACTGTGCGGGCGTTCATTCCGGCATTACGTGCCAGCGGTGAAGGGAGCATCCTTAACCTCACCTCAACCGCAGCAGAAGGCGGCTACGAAGGAGGGGCGGGGTACAATGCCGCCAAATTCGGTGCGCGCGGTTTGACTGAGGCCCTGCGCCTTGAAGAAGCCGACAATAACCTGCGGGTGATTGAGATCCGCCCCGGCATGGTGCACACCGAAGAGTTCTCCCTCAATAGGCTCGGCTCAGCTGAGATGGCTGCAAAAGTGTATGAAGGAGTTGAGAAGCCCCTGGTGGCCGAAGACGTTGCCCAAACCGTCGTGTTCGCCCTGAACGTTCCTCACCATGTGAACCTTGATTGTATTACCCTGCGCCCCGTTGCGCAGGCCAGCCAGTTCAAGGTTATCCGTAATAAATAGGCCGTACCCACGGTCCCAGTCACGGGCCTGCGGCGGCGAATTCATGGCGCTGCCACAGGCCCGTTTTATGCATAAAACTACTAAAAGATATCAAAAATTGAGATTATTGTAACAAAAATGCTGGAATCCTCACATCCGGTGCACGGAAAACCACCACGCGCATTATTCTTGAAATGTCACCGGTACGACCGTATGCCCCGCACACAGGCACTACAGCATACCTAAAAACTGAACTGCAGCGCGCGGAGCATACACTAACACAAAGAGGTTACGCACCATGCGCTACACTACACATGCCAACATCCAGCACAACCATACCGGAGTATTACACAGACGGGGTCACCGTATCTGTACGGCGACCGCCGCTGTACTTCTTACCGCAAGCACCAGCATCCTCACACCCACCCCACTACTGGCATCCCCCACCCAGCAGGTACCGGCCCCAGCGGCCCAGACCGCCACAACAAATAACGATCACACTATTACTAACGGCACCATCAACTGGGGAGTGATGCCCGCCCTCCGTGAGTACGCCTCCAACCCTTACGTCTCAGCAGTATTGGACCTCACCGATGTCACCCATAATGACAAAGGCGAATTCATCTGGAAAAACGGTACAGGCAGCTACACCAACGGGTCAGGAACAATCATGATTCCAGGTGTACTCAGCCTGCGCAGCAACCACAGCCAACTCAATATGCGTTTTAGCCGTGTACGGATAACCATCAGTGACAGTGGAGCCTCCGGCAAAATCACCCTCGACGCAACCATTTCCACACTAGATGGGCAGCGTAAAACCTACACAAACGTGGATTTCGCCACCATTAACACCGAGAACCTCAAAGTGGCTGATGGGCGCATAAGCCTCGACAAAGCCCCACTGACCATGACCGACGACGGCGCTCGCATCTTTGACGGCACCCAACTGCTGCCACAAAACCGGGAGCTAGACCCGATCACCCTTAACGCCCCACTGACACACCCCACATTCTCCGATGTTCCGGCCGGGTCACACCTGCAACCAGAAATTGAATGGTTAGCGGCGAGTGGTATCACCACCGGCTACCCCAACGGCACCTACCACCCCCATGAAAGCGTGGAACGGGCCGCTGTCGCAGCCTATTTCTATCGCCTAGCTGGCTCGCCTGCTGTGACGCTGCCCCAAGAATCCCCGTTCATTGATGTGCCCACCGATCACCCCTTTTACAAAGAAATTGTGTGGTTGCACCGCCGCGGCATCACCACCGGTTACCCCGATGGTACGTTCCGCCCCAATGCGCCTATAAACCGTGATGCGCTGGCGGCATTCTTCTACCGTGCTGCGCAGGAGCCAGACTATACGCCACCGGCAGTCTCACCCTTTGCCGACATGGCTCCACATGACGGGTTCTATAAAGAAATTGCTTGGATGCACAGCCAGAATATTGCGCACGGCTGGCCTGATCGTACCTTCCGTCCGCTGCAGCCTGTGCAACGTGACGCAATGGCTGCATTCATCTACCGTATGGTTCGATAACAGTCCTGCGCCCCTTTTCACGCCGAAACCTGAGGGATACACGGTAAAGGACCAGTCTACCTTTACGGGTGCCTGCCAGTTGTCTTCTCAGTAGAATCGAGATATGAAAACCATACATATTTTGGCCACTGCGCACGGCACTGACTCTGCTGAAGGTCGCGCTGCCATCAACCTAGTTCGCGTCGAACTGGACGATATGCTGAGAGCTCACGGCGGCTCTCAGCATACGCAGTATCAGGTACACGAGGCGTATGTCGATGTGCAATCCCCAAACGTGGATGAGGCAGCGCTTGCGTTACCCAAAGAAGAGCTGTGCGTTATCGTCCCGATTCTGCTCTCAACAGGGTTCCACACGCAGGTTGATCTGCGGCGCGCTGCCAAAAATAGTGGTATTGCGCAGGTGCGTATCGCTGAACCTCTAGGGCCAGATGCTTCCCTGGCCGCGTTACAGAGGGCACGCCTAGAGCAGGCAGGCTGGTCGCCGGGGGCCGGGATGGTGGTGCAGGGGTCGGCGGGATCTTCCCGGCAAGACGGCAGGGAGGATATGAGTCAGGCCGCAGCGCTGCTTGAAGCTGAACTGGGGGAACCGGTGCGTAACGGCTTCGTCGCCGCCATAGACCCGAAACTGGCGGATCTGGCCGAGACAGAACAGCCAAGTTTCGCATCCCCCTATCTTCTGGCAGAGGGTTTTTTCGCGGGAAAGATGCGCCGTGATATTGAACGCGTCAGCCCCGGCACAACCGTCGCAGCTCCGCTGGTGAACTCGCATGATACGGCCTCAGCCCGTATTATTGCCGCGTGTGCACTGAACCGTGTGATGGAAGCGCTCAGAAATTAGCCGCAGAGGCACAAAGAGGCATGCAGAAGCCCCCGCCACTGGAAACCAGGACATCCAGTAGGCGGGGGCTTCTTCCACAACGGCCACACCCTAAAACGGATGCGCCGAAGGCAGATACGAGCACCTAAACGGATTATGAGGTGCTTTGCGCCCTGAGCTTTTCGTGCACTTCACTCACGAATTGTTGCTGGTCATCGCGGGCGTAGTACACCACCTCTCCGATAACGGTAATAGCCGGAGCTTTTACTTCCGCACAGTCTCGCCCGGAGTTTTCGAGAGTGGTGATTGTAACTCGTTCAGCGTCGGAATAGCCGTTCTCTATGGTTGCCATAGGGGTATCGGCGCTTATCCCGTGCGCAGTCAGTGCAGCAACGGTATCAGGGAGGGTGCGCACACCCATGAGAAGCACCACGGTGCCATTAGCCCGTAAAGTCGCCACAAGGGTATTCACTTCGGCCTCGTTCAAACCAGAGTGCCCAGAGACCACCGTAAAAATGGACGATACCTTCCGCAAGGTCACGGGAATAGCCGCACGTGCCGGAACCGCTACTGCGCTGGTAATACCGGGGATAACCTCAGCATCAACCCCAGCCGCGATACACGCATCTAGCTCTTCCGCCCCACGCCCATAGACGTATGGGTCACCACCCTTGAGCCGTACCACGGTTTTACCCGCGAGCGCATAATCAATCATGAGCTGCTGGATACGTGACTGCGGCACCGCGTGTTTGCCAGGCACCTTACCCACATCAACGATAAGAGCGTTTGGGGAGTACTTGGCAAATTCTTGCGGGGCTAAATGGTCCAGCAGCACCACATCGGCTTCGCCGAGGGCCCGTGCAGCACGCAGGGTTAGTAAATCAAGGGCACCCGGCCCGCCCCCAGCGATATACACCTTACCGGGTTTTTCCGCACGGGGGCCAGGGGAAGGAACCTCACGGTCGGCGGAGCCGATAGAGCTGCCAGCTAGGACCTCGTCAATCGTTGCAAATTCGCGCGGCGGAAACGGCGGAATTTTAGGTGACATGGGCGGTCCTTAGGCTTGTGCCGGAACGGGGTTATGCGCGCTGGGCGGGCCGACCGGGATTTTCGCACCGGTCACCAGGACCGTGTTGCCTTCGCCCTTCTCAGCTGCAGCGATTTCCTCGGGCGTTGCGGGGCGGATCTGTTCACGCTCTAGCACAAACAGGTGTGCGGCCTCATCGCTACCATCGGGTTCGTTAATGAAGGCGCGGAAACGGCGCAGACGGCGCTCGTCCTTGAGGGTGGCAGCCCATTCGTCCTGGTAAGAATCCACGTGGCGCTGCATATCACGTTCCAGATCCTCACAGACGCCCAACGAGTCATCAATGAGTACTGATTGCAGGTGCGCTAAACCGTCGCCGTGCTCTTCGTCAAGGTCTTCAAGCCATCGGGCAGTGCGCTGCAGCTTATCCGCCGTGCGGATGTAGTACATGAGGTAGCGATCGATGTAACGAACAACTTCTTCGCTGGAAGCATCCTTAACAAACAGGCGCCCGTGCGCGGGGTTCGCGCCGCCGTTACCGCCAAGGTACAGGTTCCAGCCGTTGGTGGTAGCGATCAGGCCCACGTCTTTGCCCTGTGCTTCGGCGCATTCACGGTTACAGCCGGAGACACCGAACTTGAACTTGTGGGGTGAACGCAGGCCGCGGTAGCGATTCTCCAACTCGACGGCCATACCCACCGAGTCTTGAACGCCGTAGCGGCACCAGGTTGAGCCGAGGCAGGATTTAACGTTACGCAGCGACTTACCGTATGCCTGACCGGACTCGAATCCGGCATCGACAAGACGTTCCCAAATGTAGGGCAGCTGCTCCAGTCGGGCGCCAAACATACCGATACGTTGCGCACCGGTGATCTTGACGTAGAGGTTGAACTCGTCCGCAACGGCGGCAATGACGGCTAGCTTCTTAGCAGGAATTTCGCCTGCGGGGATGCGCGGCACAACCGAATAGGTACCGTTCTTCTGCATGTTTGCCAGAGCACGATCGTTGGTTTCCTGTAGGCCGCCGCGACCGGCATCGAGCACGTAGGAGTTGCGGAAAGATGAAAGAATGGATGCGACCGTTGGCTTGCAGATAGCACAGCCGTCGCCGCCGTGCCCAAAGCGTGCAATGACCGAATCGAAGTCGTCGAGGTTGGTAAGGCGTACCGCTTCCGCAAGCTCTGCACGGGAGAAGTCGAAGTGCTCGCACAGCGCCTTGGAGACGGTCATACCCATCTTCTTCATCTGCTGTTCGAGGGTTTTCTGCAGCATGGGCACGCAGGAGCCGCACTGGGTGCCAGCCGTGGTGCATGCCTTCAGTGCTGGTACGTCGTGGTTACCGTCAACTACTGCCTGACGAACTTCACCGAAGCTAATGTTGTTGCACGAGCAGAGAATGGCGTCGTCGGGCAGCTCGGTATCGGGAATACCGTCGCCGCCTCCCGCTGCGGTGAGGTACACATTGGGCTCAGCCGGAAGTTCTCGCCCCAGCAGCGGCTTGAGGGAATCGAACGGAGCGGTATCTCCCACGAAAACACCGCCGAGGAGGGTCTTGGCGTCGCCGCTGGTCACGATCTTCTGGTACATGCCGCGCGCGGGGTCTGCGAAGAGAATTTCGAGGCAGCCTTCCGTGGTGCCGCGGCGGTCACCGAAGCCAGCGACCTGTACGCCCGAGAACTTGAGTTTCGTGGCGATATCGAACTCTTCGACCTGAGCATCTTCGTTGCCTTCGAGCAGATTCTTGGCGACCGCATCTGCCATTGCGTTGGCGGGGGCAACCAGACCCCAGGTTCGTCCAAGTACGCAGGCTACTTCGCCGATGGCCCAGATATGCTCATCGCTTGTATGGCACGCATTATTGACGAGAATACCGCCGCGTTCGCCAGTCTCTAGTCCAGCGGTGCGTGCCAGCTCATCGTTGGGGCGAATACCCGCTGCGAAGACCACGAGGTCTGCATCAATCTGGTGAATAACAGCTTCGTCTGAGGTGGAATCTGCTACGGAAACCGAGATAACCTCGCCTGAGGCATCTTTATTAATAGCAGAGATAAACGCGCCAGTTTCAATGTCGATCCCGGTTGCCTTGATCTGGGCGTTGACCGCGTAACCGCCGCCCTGATCGACCTCCACGGAGAGAAGCCAGGGGGCAACATCAAGAATGGTGGGTTCAGCGCCGAGATCTTTGAGCCCTTCCGCGGCTTCCAGCCCGAGAAGGCCTCCGCCGACGACAATGCCGCGCGGGGCACGCCCGAGTTTAGTCTGCAGCCGCTCAACTTCGGAGACCATGTTTTTAACATCGTCTGCGGTACGGAATACATGGGCGGAATCTGCATTGGGAATCGGGATACGTACCGCGCTTGAACCGGTGGCGAACACGAGCACATCGTAGGGATAGTCTACGCCGTCTGAACCTTTAACGATGCGTGATTCACGGTTGAGTGATTCGCCGCGGGTGTTGCTGACCAGATTGATCGTGGACTCGTCCCAGAGTGCCGGGTCGCCTAGGGTAAGGTCTTTGTTGGTGTCTTTAAAGAGCTGCTCGATCGCAACGCGATCGTAGGGGATGTATGGTTCATCGTTGAGAACGGTAATGGTGTCAGAGGCGCGTCCGGCATCCTGAGCGCCTTCATGATAGGCACGTACGAAACGCCACGCGGCGGGGCCTGCGCCAACAACGAGTATATTACGGCCTGATGTTGCAGTGGTGTGCTGCGACATGTTTTTCCTTCCTGGTTTTATGGTGCGTGTGACTGCGGCAGGCGCGCCCACTGGGGTTGCCGTCCTAGTATGCGGGAGTACCAATGTTCGGCATGGAGTAAACCACAGCGAGTGTGGGAATGTGTGGTTTTCTCGGGGGTGTCTGCGTCTCCATAGAGGTCACAGCTTTATATTACACATAACGCAGGTGCGAAAGGTGTCTTTAGTGCTGTTTTGAAACAAAATTTCTATAAAAAAATCCTTGATTTTGTGCGGAAATATTGGGTGTTTCCGACCCTAAGAAGAAAGAGGTTTAGGTAAGGCTAAACTAGCTGGAAAATAGGGTGATGGGTACTTTTGCAAGCTAACGGGAGTCATATTTTTTTATGTTGTGTTTTTGGTGTAAACTCCAAATGTCGCACATATCTTATGCTGTCCTGCTGGCTTGCTAAGAATCCCGCTGAAATTTACTGGTAGCGGTGTACTCTATATAAGCTGCGCGGGGCAAGCTGATAGGAAGGAAACCTCATGGGCACACAGGCTCCCGAATCCCTCTCTACCCGCATCTGCGCTGAAACTGACCTCGAAGAGAACTGGGGCGAAGTTGCTCTTGTGGAAGGTCATCAGTACGCAATCTTTAAAACCAAGCACGGCTACTACGCCTGCGACCACCTCGACCCTAATAGCGGTGCTCTCGTTATTGCTCGCGGCATTGTGGGGGAGAAGAACGGGCACCCAACCATCACCTCCCCTCTGTATAAAGAGGTGTATGACCTCACCACCGGTGAATGCGTCTCGGGTGCTGATTACACGATTGGCGTGTACCCCCTAGAAGTACGTGACGGCGAGGTTTTTCTCATTCACTAAAACATTCGCGGCACCTACCGGAAACTCAATAATGCATATACCTTCACTGCCGAGGTAAAACCGTGCACGTGTGGCTAGTAGACGAGGCGAAATACAACGACGTAGAAGCCGCAGGGCCTAAATCCCTGCTGTTCACCCACCTGCCCGAACGGATGTGCGTTACGGCGCGCATGTGGTTTGGTGAGTGATAGGTGCTGCTAGCCGCACTGTGCATATCTTTTTGCCCCGCTTTACCTTGCGCGTTTTTGAGCGAGTGACGATAAAGTGGTAGGTAATAACACCGTTTAAGTAGGGGGTGCCCGTGACAGAGCAGAGCGTAAACACCGGGGAACGCGAAAGCCGTATTCGCGGTATGGTCTACGGATTGGCTCTGGGAGATGCCCTAGGGTACCCCGTAGAATTTGAGAATGCCCCAGCCGTCACGGGGATCAGCGGAACACTCATCATTAGTGACGATACCCAAATGAGCCTGCATAATGTGGCGGCCCTCCAACAGATAGTGCGGGCATACGGCCATAAGCTGCGTTCACCGCGGCTCGATACAGGATTTCACAATGCTGCCCGCCGTGCCTTCCTTGACGAGTATGTGCTCTTCGGGACTAGCGAACATAATAATCGGGCACCCGGCAATGCCTGCATGAGCTCCATTAATAACTACCGCAAGAATCCGGCTATTGCACTTACCGGCAAAGAACCCGCCTACGGGAACGACAGCAAAGGCAACGGAACAATCATGCGCTCCGGCTGGCTGGGGGCACTACCGTTCGACCGGGAAACGGCAACAGCGCTGAGCATACTCCAATCCGAAACTACACACGAGCATATGCTCGCCGCAGTCTCGGCCGCGTTTTTCACCAACCTTACACATCGTATCCTGAGCGGGCAACTGGTGCGGCGGGAACAGATTTTTACGGCCGCCACCATTATTTGCGGTGAACTGCAGAACCTTGTTGAAGGGACACCTTTTGCGTACCTGCAGCCGGGCATAATGCTCGTACAGCAGGCGGTGAATAATATTGAGCTGTCGTGGGCAGACCTCATCTGTGCGCTGCAGGGCGGAAGAAACCCTAACGCCTTTTTCGGTGAAGGCTGGGTGGCTGAGGAAGCCCTCTTTAACGTTCTGGGAGTTTTTAGCGCTTTCAGAAGCCCGAAAGACGGCATACTGGCGCTGGTGAATACCCCCGGAGATTCTGACACGATTGCGGCAATTGGTGGGTGCCTGTACGGGGCTTTCTGGGGGTATGAGACGCTCTGCACAGCTTTTGACCGGGACATAGAGCGGGAGCTTGAGCCACTGTACCAACCCGCACTCGCAGAAGCCGTGCATCTTCTCAATGCCGGTGTGCAGACCCTTGCGGCGGCAGATACGCTCAGTATCCCCTGACTTAGGCTGCCGATACTTTCTGGCGGCGAGCGCGCGAGACGAATAACGCCCCGCACAGCAGCAGTCCCCACATGAGGAAAAGGGGACTCCACAAGTAGGTGTGCCCCGCGATGATTGGATGATCCAGGGAAGCTTTGCCAGTTACTACACGCTGCCACCCCGCAAAAGTCCCGTAGCCGCCCCAGCCTATAAGCACTAAAACACCCACCCAAGACACAATGCGAACCCATGCGTGCGCGGGTGGTCGTAGATGGTCTATAAGTGGCGCAAGTGCGCCCGTAACTTTGGCGATAAACACGGCGGCCAGTAAAAACCGCACCGGAACGTTACCCTCTTGCTGTAGCTTGACAGCCATTGGCCCCACGGTATCTAACAGCCACATCCCGCCGCACATCCAGTAAAAGCTGGGTGCGGCGTGCAATAAACCTGCGATGGCGGCCCCAATAAATAGTGGTGTGCCGGGAGGTTTCGTGCGGGTTTTCTCCATGTCATACAGTCTAGAAGTCGTCACCTTTTCCTGCTAGAGGAAACATGAATATTGCGGCGCTGTCGGGAGTGGCCGCGATCTGGCCCTATATTGTGCTGACCCGCCTGGGGGGCTACCTGCTGCACATGGGGAAGCTATTGATAAATCCGCTGTGCTGGCACAAGTTAATGAGCTAATGGTGGCTTTTGCCATACAGCTTTTCCTATACGTCCTGGCCTTAGCAATTATTCACTTCGCCGATGTGAAGTTCCGCGGGCACCTGCAGCAGCGCATCCTCAACCACCTGGGGCGGGCGCCGTTGAGCTGGTTCTCAAACCCTGCACACCCTCGTGGCACATCAACCGGTCGGGATAGTAGCAGCGGTCGTCACTCCGCTCTCGCTAATGGTGTACGCGTTTATTTTGAATCCCTGGCTGGGGCTGCTCAGTATTGCCCCCTGCCGCTATACCTTTAGCACGTTCTTCCTATGGCCCCGAAAAAGTGCCCTGTCAGTTAAAACTGACAGGGCACCTTTAAAGGCCGCGGAAGTTGCTGCGTGCGTTTATCGTGCTAGACAGGACCGTTTGATGAGGTCGATGCAGATTCGGGTGAATTCTTCTCCCCAGAAGCACCTTGGGCATAGATTTTCGGGTATTTCTCTTGGCAGTAGCTGTTGGAAATAAGCCGCCAGTTCCCATCCAGATACACCATAACGAGACGAACTGAACGCTCCTTTGCTGCTACTTTTTGCTCCTTAGTCTCCCCATCCTTTTTGGAAATGACGGTGAAATCTGGGTATTTTGCGACGCAGTGGAACAGGACAGCGGGTGGGGTATCTTCTAACAGCACTACTATCTTGCGCACATCGTAGGTGGTTTTGAACCCAACAGCCCACCTTGTAGGGTCGCGCCGCATGGTGTTGTTCGCTTTAGTCTCCTGCATTTTTTTATCTTCAGGTACGATCACCTGATCATAGATGCTCTCATCGCCACCATCAGACATGTAATCTATTGTGGCTACTGCAAATAGTGCCGCCTGGTAAGCCCCTTCAAGGGTTTTCTCTTTATATTTAGGGTCAAGCACGGGCTTGGGCGGGTTCTGCGGCGGGGTATCTTTTGTGGCAGGTTTGTAGTTGGGGGAGTCCTCGAACTTGGGTTCCATCGTCTTTATATACTTGGCGAAGTCTTCCGTGCTTTCGCTGGTGGGAGACGGCGAAGCAGATGTCTCAGACGGTGACGAAGAGGAGCTGCTGGGGGAAGACTCGGACGAGTCGGAGCTGTTTTCATCTCTGGGGGAGGGAGAAGTCGCTGCAACTGTTACAGATGAGCATCCGGCAAGCGCGCTCACCCCAAGAATTCCGAGACCGGCTAGTACATTGCGACGGGAGGCTATGCGCTGGGTTGGTTGGTAGCTCATATCTGATTCTTTCGGTGGTGGGCAGTATAACGCCAATGTGATGCGCTACCTACATCATACATGGGCGGCCCTGCGCATAGCCTCCCGGGCTAGAAACGGGTGGCGGCTAGTGGCCGCCCTTTTCCCGGCCTTGACTCGTGAGATACGAGTAGTGCTGTTTGAGGTAGTCGTTACTTATAACTTTCCACACGCCATTTTCGTAGATAGTAGTCATGATGCCCTCGCTCGTGCGGGCGGGGACTTCCTCATTCGTCCCACCCGCTTGGTGAACTATGAACTTTTCATAGCTCTCAGAGAAGTACCAGGAGACACCGATAACTGTATCGGAAAAGGCCACTGCAGGCCTGTGGTCACTGATTTTAACGGAACGGTTGTAACCTTCAATCCACCCCTTTGAACTGTACAGGCTGTGGTGCTTTTCGACCTCAAGTTTCATCGAAAAATCTTGCGGGAAGATAAGTTTCTTAATGGGTTCATCCTTGCCAGTGAGCGATAAATAGTTGAAGGCCGACTGGAAGGCGAGCAGCGTCTGGTACGAACCTTCCAAAGTGTTCTTACGTGATGCCTCCTCATTAATATCCGGTTCGGGAACGTTCTGCGCTGGGGAACTTCCGGTTGCTGGAACGTATCCGTTGTCGCCTTTGGTCGGCAGCTTGGCATCTCCTGTGTATTTCTGCCAGTCAGCAATAAATTGTGCGGGATCTACCGGCGAGGATGAACCGCTGGAACTACTGGAAGCGGACGTGCTGGGGGAGTACGTCGAATGTGAGGGGGAGGAAGAGGAGCTCGCAGACGTCGTGGTTGCGGTATCACTCGGTGATTCTTCGGCCTTCTTCGAACTTGAAAGCGGCACACACCCGGTGAGCGCGGCAGCTCCAAACGCACTGAAGCCAAACAGCACTGTGCGGCGCGATGGTGCAGAAACTATGGTGGGACGGGGCGTCATCATGGTGGTTCCTCTTTTCACTATGTACTGCATGTATTTTTATCGTGGCACCGCCGCCTGAAAAGACTCTGACTTTTCACTTCCACAGGCTGGAAACACTCTGAAAGTTATATGGTTGATTCCTGGGCTATGTTTCACACCTTCTACACGGTTTTACTTAAGCAGCTTTGAACGGGGGTACCTCAATAATCAGGAAGACAAGCGGGGTTCAGGAGGGGAGGGAATTTTGCTCATATCTTTGGGTATTTCCTTCCTCCCCATAGATGCGTGATTATGCATTTAAAACCCACAGAAACAAACATATGTTGTGAGCAATGAACGTCGTGGCCACAATATATGGTGTGGCGGATGGGGTGCTGGGGAAGGGGCATAAAACTATCCGAGGGCGACACGCCCGGGATGCACATAATTCCCGAAGAACTGGGGGCGAACCGGCTTGCACCGGCCCCCAGAAACACCCTAAACTGTAAATGTTTGCAACGACCCGGCCATCACCGGCGAGCAATTCGGAAGAA
>ERZ772997.159-NODE-159-length-28109-cov-49.2785_pt1 | contig 28109 bp, 17 predicted proteins | sample MGYA00511127_ERZ772997 | MGnify/ENA primary metagenome ERZ772997 (study PRJEB29015, sample SAMEA2738070) | human oral metagenome | biome: human oral; feature: human-associated habitat; material: saliva | place: China | collected 2215 ... | reverse complement strand
GGTTTTTGCGGTGTTGGGGCATGGTTTTGGATTGGGGATGTTCGAGTGCGCCGATACCGCCTTCTTGATAGGCGCGTATCCATCGTCTCAGGTGGGTTCGGGAAATGCCGTAGTGGTCTGCGGTACGCTGTTGGCTGCGTATATGCAGGTAGTGGAGTACGGCTTGGTATTTGAAGTGTAATGTATATTTGCTCATAAAAAAACTGCACCTTGTGAGTTGGAGGGGATGTCCAACTTTTGGGGTGCAGTTCAATTTTCAGACGACCTTATTCAAATCCCGATTACTTGCCTGAAGCCTTTTGCAACAGAGCGTACAATTCGTCTTTCAGTTTCAATTTGGCTTTTTTCAGCTCCTCAATTTCTTCAGAACCGCTGGTAACAGGATTATTAACCAAACCTGTAATCTTATCGTCCAACTCATTATGCTCGTCAAACAGACGGGCGAAGTGGGCGTCTTCTTGTTTTAATTTGGAAATTAAATCGCGATATTCTGGAAACATTTTGTTTTCCTCTTTCGTTAATATGAATAAAACGGCGCAATGCCAAGAAAAGTATGTAACTGCCAGTAGTTTTATTATAACAAAGCTGCCGTTTTTATCCAGCCCCTAGCTAATCAAACCCTGTATTGCATCAAATTTATCTGGTAGCCCGAAGCTGGAAAAATCTGATTTAATTAGAACCAAACAAATCCAATTACAGTCGTCTGAAAAACAGAGATTTGATGGATTAACGATTTCCTATTCCAACAGATGATTTTTCAGACATAACCATCAAAAAGTAAATGGTTACAGATGGTTTAAATCAGGAAAACACAGTCTGGTTTCGACATATGGTTAGCTGAAGATGGCTGGGCCTGCGCCTCTACCTCTGCTCCCTCGGCTACGGGTTTCAACACGCAGTCACCTGAAGGCGGCTAGCAAAATCAATCGCCAGTACGGTAGAGGTCGTCTATTTCAACACACAGCCGCCTGAAAGAGGCTGGATCTGTCGTTTCAGAGCGAACGTAGCTTCAATACACAGCCGCCCAAAGGCGGCTGGAGCAATAACGCCCGCGATTTGAACCGCATCTTGGAGTTTCAACACACAGCCGCCTGAAGGCGGCTGGTACATTGCAAGGGCAGATTCTACACCGCCGCTAAGTGTTTCAACACACAGCCGCCCGAAGGCGGCTGGGAAGACAACGCGTTGGTAACAGCCGCCAAAGCAGTTTCAACACACAGCCGCCCGAAGGCGGCTGGCCATTTGGCAGCTTACTAAATTCACAAGTTTTATGTTTCAACACACAGCCGCCCGAAGGCGGCTGGACCCATCGCAGCTACCATTTTGAGGATTGTTTGTTGTTTCAACACACAGCCGCCCGAAGGCGGCTGGCCTGATCTGATATATCCGCGCCTTCTTGCCATTCTGTTTCAACACACAGCCGCCTGAAGGCGGCTGGTAAATTCTTGTTTTCGGAGGATAAATTCAAACGAGTTTCAACACACAGCCGCCTGAAGGCGGCTGGCAAAACGGTATTGCTGCAACTGACTTGAAAGAGTTTGTTTCAACACACAGCCGCCTGAAGGCGGCTGGACGGACGATCCGAAGCCCGGCGACATCGCTATGTGGTTTCAACACACAGCCGCCTGAAGGCGGCTGGTACGATACGAATGAGAAGTCTCCTATTCAACAATTAGTTTCAACACACAGCCGCCTGAAGGCGGCTGGCCAAACCATTGTATGAGGCTGCATACAACAAGCTGTTCAACACACAGCCGCCTGAAGGCGGCTGGCGCTACGCCATAACCGCCCGTCCGATGATGTATAGTTTCAACACACAGCCGCCTGAAGGCGGCTGGGCCTCAGACATTGGCGTTTGCTCCAAGCCTTTTGAGTTTCAACACACAGCCGCCTGAAGGCGGCTGGCACCGTTGGAGTATGGACACCATCTCTGTATACGGTTTCAACACACAGCCGCCTGAAGGCGGCTGGTTGGCAGTCCAAATCAAACAGGCGCTGAAACAGGTTTCAACACACAGCCGCCTGAAGGCGGCTGGTTTGACCCGAAAAACCCGTCTACCTGGTTTATAGATGTTTCAACACACAGCCGCCTGAAGGCGGCTGGCCTGGCATGAAGACTCATCCCATTCTGATGTAATTGTTTCAACACACAGCCGCCTGAAGGCGGCTGGTTTTGCCTTTTCTAAAATAGATATGCGTTCTTGTTGTTTCAACACACAGCCGCCTGAAGGCGGCTGGCGGCATATTCCAAAACCACCTCCCTCCAATCGGGGTTTCAACACACAGCCGCCTGAAGGCGGCTGGCAAGAGTATCGCGCGTGGCTGCGAATCATTGGAGGTTTCAACACACAGCCGCCTGAAGGCGGCTGGTTTTCCCCATGAATGCATTGGTACGACGATGTTCCAGTTTCAACACACAGCCGCCTGAAGGCGGCTGGCATATTTCCTTTGGAAACCCCAAACTCCAAACGGTTTCAACACACAGCCGCCTGAAGGCGGCTGGATGTATATCGAGTATTTTGCACCATTGGTTAAGCGGTTTCAACACACAGCCGCCTGAAGGCGGCTGGCTCCATCCGAAGAGGACTTAAAAACCGACACATTGGTTTCAACACACAGCCGCCTGAAGGCGGCTGGGCCCCGACCCCTTGATTAAGACAACAGCGCGAGGTTTCAACACACAGCCGCCTGAAGGCGGCTGGTTTTAATGGTTTATTGAGATAACTCATGATTGGGGTTTCAACACACAGCCGCCTGAAGGCGGCTGGCTCTATGCTGGCGGCTTCGGTGCGTGATGTCTGCTCGTTTCAACACACAGCCGCCTGAAGGCGGCTGGGATATAAACCACTAAGCCGATGGCAAATAAAATCAGTTTCAACACACAGCCGCCTGAAGGCGGCTGGCGTCACGCTGCTTCACCTGTACAGACATAGGATGTTTCAACACACAGCCGCCTGAAGGCGGCTGGCCAGCAGATAAGCTTCACGCAGGACGCGTGTAACGTTTCAACACACAGCCGCCTGAAGGCGGCTGGTTGGACAGGAACTCTCTACGAGATGGATTTGACAGTTTCAACACACAGCCGCCTGAAGGCGGCTGGTTGGCGGTCAAGGCTGACAATCAGGCTGAGTTGACGTTTCAACACACAGCCGCCTGAAGGCGGCTGGCAACCAAGGCATAAAGACCGGGACCTTGAGAAAATGTTTCAACACACAGCCGCCTGAAGGCGGCTGGCTTCTCAGGAAAGCCCAAAACCCCACCACTTGGAGTTTCAACACACAGCCGCCTGAAGGCGGCTGGGGAGCTGTTCCCCGAGGTTGGCATTGCCTTGATTGTTTCAACACACAGCCGCCTGAAGGCGGCTGGCTCTGTGCAAGGAGTTGGTGAGTTTATTTTTGAGTTTCAACACACAGCCGCCTGAAGGCGGCTGGGTCCCACCCCTCCGCTCCTGTACTACGGTTCATAGTTTCAACACACAGCCGCCTGAAGGCGGCTGGCTCTCTACGAGATGGATTTGACAGGACAATTCAAAGTTTCAACACACAGCCGCCTGAAGGCGGCTGGGTATCACGCCAGTGGTCGGCGTGGACGGCTGGGCAAGTTTCAACACACAGCCGCCTGAAGGCGGCTGGCAAGCTTTCGCACAATCTGCATTGAGCAACTTTGTTTCAACACACAGCCGCCTGAAGGCGGCTGGCCGACTCAGAAAAGGGAAGCGGCCGCAGTTGGAGTTTCAACACACAGCCGCCTGAAGGCGGCTGGGAAGGAGAGGATTGGTTACATCACTGTTCCAGTGTTTCAACACACAGCCGCCTGAAGGCGGCTGGCTATTCGGTTATCAGCACTGCCGATAGAGTAGTAGTTTCAACACACAGCCGCCTGAAGGCGGCTGGGTCATGCCGTGGCCTGCCGCCTGTATCAAAGCAGAGTTTCAACACACAGCCGCCTGAAGGCGGCTGGGGTGTGTTTTTTACCCCACCCCCTGCCACGTGGCGTTTCAACACACAGCCGCCTGAAGGCGGCTGGAAAGACTTCTACCGCCAAAACCCCGCCTACAACGTTTCAACACACAGCCGCCTGAAGGCGGCTGGTAAAAATTTGCGTCAGCTTTGGCAAGTTCTACGTGTTTCAACACACAGCCGCCTGAAGGCGGCTGGTGGCTTCGGCGATGCGCTGGGGATTGCCTTGAAAATGTTTCAACACACAGCCGCCTGAAGGCGGCTGGTATAATGTCTGAAAACATTTCCTGATTTAGTCTGGTTTCAACACACAGCCGCCTGAAGGCGGCTGGACGCCAGGATAGTTCGGCCATTAAGGTATTCTCAGGTTTCAACACACAGCCGCCTGAAGGCGGCTGGGCCAGCTTGGTTGCAAACTCTACCATCGCTTCAGTTTCAACACACAGCCGCCTGAAGGCGGCTGGGTCAGGGCGGCACGGATGCCCGCGAGGTCGGAACGTTTCAACACACAGCCGCCTGAAGGCGGCTGGGTGATGTTATCCCAGTCAATTTCGGTACCGTCAATCGGTTTCAACACACAGCCGCCTGAAGGCGGCTGGGTGATGTTATCCCAGTCAATTTCGGTACCGTCAATCGGTTTCAACACACAGCCGCCTGAAGGCGGCTGGGTGATGTTATCCCAGTCAATTTCGGTACCGTCAATCGGTTTCAACACACAGCCGCCTGAAGGCGGCTGGTTGCGGCTATGATGATATTCAATTTCAAGGATGGTAGTTTCAACACACAGCCGCCTGAAGGCGGCTGGGGTCGCCTTTGACGGCTTGATATGCTTCGTAGGCGTTTCAACACACAGCCGCCTGAAGGCGGCTGGGAAGTGCCTATGTTCATACCGTCCCCTTCCAGCAGGTTTCAACACACAGCCGCCTGAAGGCGGCTGGGACAGCACACTTTGACCCTGGAATTCCCCTTGGGGTTTCAACACACAGCCGCCTGAAGGCGGCTGGAACAAAATTCAATCAACGATATTCCCGTGCCGATGTTTCAACACACAGCCGCCTGAAGGCGGCTGGGTAACAGTCGGCGAAGCAATTAAGCGTCAAAAAGTTTCAACACACAGCCGCCTGAAGGCGGCTGGGTTTGGTCGGAGGATTGACCGCGATGACGACTAAGTTTCAACACACAGCCGCCTGAAGGCGGCTGGATCTTTTGCGGGTTTTAATGGCTCATACCGAACCTGTTTCAACACACAGCCGCCTGAAGGCGGCTGGGTGGCCGCCAAACGGTATTGAGGCGGTTGAACAAAGTTTCAACACACAGCCGCCTGAAGGCGGCTGGGTAACTCGCCCATCAAATACCAATTCCGGAATGGGTTTCAACACACAGCCGCCTGAAGGCGGCTGGGTCGAGCAATGTATTACGGCGTGTCAACGGTAATTGTTTCAACACACAGCCGCCTGAAGGCGGCTGGACCATCATCTAATTCAATATCATATCCACGTTTTGTGTTTCAACACACAGCCGCCTGAAGGCGGCTGGGGATTTTAAATATAATCTTGCTTTGGATATTTGGTTTCAACACACAGCCGCCTGAAGGCGGCTGGATAACTTTTCATTGCAAACGAAACACCATCTATGCGTTTCAACACACAGCCGCCTGAAGGCGGCTGGATGATGTCTGAAAACATTTCCTGATTTAATCTGGTTTCAACACACAGCCGCCTGAAGGCGGCTGGAAAAAGTCGGTTTCGCTCATTCCTTCCGTCTCTTGTTTCAACACACAGCCGCCTGAAGGCGGCTGGGATGGGGCAGGAGCCTCATCGGGCAGGATTTTCAGTTTCAACACACAGCCGCCTGAAGGCGGCTGGGACTGAGACCCAGCAGGTCGAAGTCTGCCGCAAAGTTTCAACACACAGCCGCCTGAAGGCGGCTGGACACGGTTGCCGTAGGCATCCGTAATCATTTCGGCGTTTCAACACACAGCCGCCTGAAGGCAGCTGGGTCGGTTTGCGCCGTGAAGTCGATTTCAGGGACGGTTTCAACACACAGCCGCCTGAAGGCGGCTGGTGAAGACAAACAGCGAAAGCAAAACCGACAGTAGCCGTTTCAACACACAGCCGCCTGAAGGCGGCTGGTTCCGACTGACGAGATTAAAAATCTACATACGGTGTTTCAACACACAGCCGCCTGAAGGCGGCTGGGATTAAATCAAATTTCACAAATCAAAGTCACAAATGTTTCAACACACAGCCGCCTGAAGGCGGCTGGACTCAAATGCAATGCTTCTGGACGGTGATTCCAAGTTTCAACACACAGCCGCCTGAAGGCGGCTGGGGTGCTCTTGCAGCGTAGCATTTCGCACAATCCCGTTTCAACACACAGCCGCCTGAAGGCGGCTGGTTGCCCATCTAGCCACAGACATAACAGTTCGGCTGTTTCAACACACAGCCGCCTGAAGGCGGCTGGGTCGTATGGATTTATAAATACAAGGCTTTGTGTGTTTCAACACACAGCCGCCTGAAGGCGGCTGGGTAGGTGTCTTCTGCCCACGGCAGGTCCGAAAAGTTTCAACACACAGCCGCCTGAAGGCGGCTGGGCTTCGGCTGTTGTTACGCAGCATCCTTTGGGCGGTTTCAACACACAGCCGCCTGAAGGCGGCTGGTGACGAACAACCCGTTCATTACCGGGCCACTGAGGTTTCAACACACAGCCGCCTGAAGGCGGCTGGGAGTATCTTGGAAGAAACCCTGCGCAAAGAAATGGTTTCAACACACAGCCGCCTGAAGGCGGCTGGCTTGCAAGATGAGCGGCGGGCGGGTGTTATGGGTGGTTTCAACACACAGCCGCCTGAAGGCGGCTGGATACATTACGGTATTGCAGCTGAAAAAATACGGGTTTCAACACACAGCCGCCTGAAGGCGGCTGGGACAAACTACTCTAGCGCGCGTGCGAGTATGAACGTTTCAACACACAGCCGCCTGAAGGCGGCTGGTGCCGATGGCGAGGTTATTGGCTTCGACAGCAAAGTTTCAACACACAGCCGCCTGAAGGCGGCTGGCTTTTATCCACACGTCGTCGGTTTGCTCGGTCTTGTTTCAACACACAGCCGCCTGAAGGCGGCTGGAAAGCTCATATTGTGTGCTAAAATATTTCAAACTAAGTTTCAACACACAGCCGCCTGAAGGCGGCTGGATGGTTCGAAATTCACTATCTTTCCTGGTATATCTGTTTCAACACACAGCCGCCTGAAGGCGGCTGGCAAATACTGTATATCGCAGGATTCGGTGTCATTCTGTTTCAACACACAGCCGCCTGAAGGCGGCTGGTTTTCCAGCTTTTTCCGTATATCTAACCCATCCTGTTTCAACACACAGCCGCCTGAAGGCGGCTGGACATAAACCTGCCATCTGAACTTGCGCGGTTTTGTTTCAACACACAGCCGCCTGAAGGCGGCTGGGATGATACGGGAGGGCGAAATCGTCCGTAACCGTAGTTTCAACACACAGCCGCCTGAAGGCGGCTGGCTGAGAAAATCTTTCCACAGGTTTTTGCGGACAAAGTTTCAACACACAGCCGCCTGAAGGCGGCTGGTTTTTGACGACGCCGGCCGCCTGCGTCCCGTGAGTGTTTCAACACACAGCCGCCTGAAGGCGGCTGGACGTTGGCGTAGTTGCTTTTCGTGATTTTGATTTGGTTTCAACACACAGCCGCCTGAAGGCGGCTGGCTATAAATCTGTAGACAGTGAAGATATTGATAAGTTTCAACACACAGCCGCCTGAAGGCGGCTGGGGGATATTGATAAGCACAGCTTTACTACTGTAACTGTTTCAACACACAGCCGCCTGAAGGCGGCTGGCTTAGGGCAAGACCTGATTAAAATCAAACACACGGTTTCAACACACAGCCGCCTGAAGGCGGCTGGGCGGAGGCACGACTGCCCATTCGGTCAATATTGGCGTTTCAACACACAGCCGCCTGAAGGCGGCTGGTCTGTTTATCATAATATCCTCTAAATTTAAATATGTTTCAACACACAGCCGCCTGAAGGCGGCTGGCTCAATACCAAGTGGGCGGCAACGCTGCGTGCAAGTTTCAACACACAGCCGCCTGAAGGCGGCTGGGGATTTACGCAGCACGGGCAGAGACGGATGTCGGGTTTCAACACACAGCCGCCTGAAGGCGGCTGGTATGTAAATTAATTTATAAAATATGTTAAGTATCGTTTCAACACACAGCCGCCTGAAGGCGGCTGGCCAGTTCGGCGGTTCTCTCTCTCGGTCGTTTAAGTTTCAACACACAGCCGCCTGAAGGCGGCTGGGTACGTCTATCGACGGTAAGCCGATTACTGCCGGGGTTTCAACACACAGCTGCCTGAAGGCGGCTGGCAGGTATGTTCTGAAGGGCCGAGGCATTAAACAGGTTTCAACACACAGCCGCCTGAAGGCGGCTGGGAGCATATAGTCGAAACCATGAATTAAGATTTCGGGTTTCAACACACAGCCGCCTGAAGGCGGCTGGCTTCCGTTGCCATCATGTCTTTGCCTGCAATGGCAGTTTCAACACACAGCCGCCTGAAGGCGGCTGGGCCCAAAAAGCAACGCGCATACATGCGGTTAAAGAGTTTCAACACACAGCCGCCTGAAGGCGGCTGGGGCGAACAGATACAGTTTGCGTACTGCTTCCTGACCGTTTCAACACACAGCCGCCTGAAGGCGGCTGGGTGCCAAAATCCCCCATACAGTGTGGCATAAAGGGTTTCAACACACAGCCGCCTGAAGGCGGCTGGTGTTTGACGTATAGACGGCAACGTCGGCAGGGTGTTTCAACACACAGCCGCCTGAAGGCGGCTGGTATCGAACAGGCGCGGATTATCGCAGCCTGAACGTTTCAACACACAGCCGCCTGAAGGCGGCTGGCAGCAGATTGAGGCTGCGCTGCAAATCGGTTTGCGTGTTTCAACACACAGCCGCCTGAAGGCGGCTGGTGCCAAGCGTAAACCATTTATTGAGACCATTATGGTTTCAACACACAGCCGCCTGAAGGCGGCTGGTTTTTGCCTCTTCGTCTTCCGTCTGTTTACTTTGGCGTTTCAACACACAGCCGCCTGAAGGCGGCTGGCTTCCCTGAATGCACTGGAGGTTACCGAATTGGTGGTTTCAACACACAGCCGCCTGAAGGCGGCTGGGTACGGGTATGGGAAAGAAGGGCACGCCACATGATGTTTCAACACACAGCCGCCTGAAGGCGGCTGGGGCGTAATTATGGGACAAGAGTTCGGACAGCCTGAGTTTCAACACACAGCCGCCTGAAGGCGGCTGGACCAAACTCACTCGGGTTGATTTCAAACGGGAAGCTGTTTCAACACACAGCCGCCTGAAGGCGGCTGGTGGACATCTCTATACTCACATTTCAAAAGTCCATAGTTTCAACACACAGCCGCCTGAAGGCGGCTGGATTCCCGTGTATCTGGGGTGTAACCGATAAAAGGTTTCAACACACAGCCGCCTGAAGGCGGCTGGGCGTGCGGCAGGATATGCGCAAGCAAATTAACTGGTTTCAACACACAGCCGCCTGAAGGCGGCTGGAGTATTCATATTAATTATCCTTTTACAAAAAAAAGTTTCAACACACAGCCGCCTGAAGGCGGCTGGGCCCTGATAGACGGCAACGGAACAGGCAGCGTCAATGTTTCAACACACAGCCGCCTGAAGGCGGCTGGGGCACAACCAAAGACCCGATGCAGGCATGGGAAGTTTCAACACACAGCCGCCTGAAGGCGGCTGGGCGTAACGGTCGGCGAAGCAATCAAACGTCAAAAGGTTTCAACACACAGCCGCCTGAAGGCGGCTGGTGGGGCGCGTTGGACGACTACGATGAACCCAACACGGTTTCAACACACAGCCGCCTGAAGGCGGCTGGATTTCCCTTCTTTATTAAAGGCAGGAATCTGTAAGTTTCAACACACAGCCGCCTGAAGGCGGCTGGTGACAGGAAAATGTTATCTTAACTTGGAACAAAGTTTCAACACACAGCCGCCTGAAGGCGGCTGGCCCATAAAGTTTGCCGTCTTCAAATCTTTATTTTCGGTTTCAACACACAGCCGCCTGAAGGCGGCTGGGATGACCCGAAATAAATAACAACAATAAGGCACGGTTTCAACACACAGCCGCCTGAAGGCGGCTGGAACAGCGGCATGATTCGGTTTAAATCCTACAAGAAGTTTCAACACACAGCCGCCTGAAGGCGGCTGGCAATAATACCGTTCTTGTTTAGATTATATGTCATGGTTTCAACACACAGCCGCCTGAAGGCGGCTGGAAAATCTTGTAGTAACCGGTGAATTTCCTCTTGTGTTTCAACACACAGCCGCCTGAAGGCGGCTGGGGCTGTGCCATATATACCGCAGCACCATATAAAGTTTCAACACACAGCCGCCTGAAGGCGGCTGGCGTCCGGTCGGACCAGATCACGCTCTATAACCAACGTTTCAACACACAGCCGCCTGAAGGCGGCTGGTCGCTATTCACGCCGCCGGGCGCGCTCCGCTTGATGTTTCAACACACAGCCGCCTGAAGGCGGCTGGGTGCCGATAACTACGACGTATTGCGTTTGGTTATCGTTTCAACACACAGCCGCCTGAAGGCGGCTGGAGGCGAAGCACAACGAAACATTTCCGAGTTGTTGGTTTCAACACACAGCCGCCTGAAGGCGGCTGGACGGACGGCTTTGCGTGATTTGAAGCCTGAGATTGTTTCAACACACAGCCGCCTGAAGGCGGCTGGATTTTCTTTTTCAGTGCTGTATGTACAACTTTGAGTTTCAACACACAGCCGCCTGAAGGCGGCTGGTGTTAGATTGCGTCAGTTTGGCCGCCAACCCAAGGGTTTCAACACACAGCCGCCTGAAGGCGGCTGGTTACAACCTTCCAACCCCGCCTCTATCAAATATGGTTTCAACACACAGCCGCCTGAAGGCGGCTGGTCAAAATTCCTGACTATCCTTTAATTGTAGGAAAGTTTCAACACACAGCCGCCTGAAGGCGGCTGGTATGCAGTTGGATGCGATAGCGGCACACTACGAAGTTTCAACACACAGCCGCCTGAAGGCGGCTGGACTTTCTGGCTTACGGAATAACACAAACTTTTCTGTTTCAACACACAGCCGCCTGAAGGCGGCTGGGATATACCCCGGCTAACCTAAAGGCTTTACGCAGTTTCAACACACAGCCGCCTGAAGGCGGCTGGGTGGGAGCCAGATAAAACTATGCAGGTCGCGCAAGTTTCAACACACAGCCGCCTGAAGGCGGCTGGATTTGGCAAATGGTGCCAATTACTCTCCAATATCTGTTTCAACACACAGCCGCCTGAAGGCGGCTGGCAACCGGCTTTTTCAGCGGCTTTTGATTAACCATGTTTCAACACACAGCCGCCTGAAGGCGGCTGGGCGGCGCGAGCCATACAGATATTCGTCTTCCATGTTTCAACACACAGCCGCCTGAAGGCGGCTGGTAAGCCCCGCCTACACAGAACAGGGCGAGGCGCAACGGTTTCAACACACAGCCGCCTGAAGGCGGCTGGGCGTGAATCGGCAGCAGCTTGGCTGGCGGCGAGTTCGTTTCAACACACAGCCGCCTGAAGGCGGCTGGGCTCCGGCAAATTTGCAGATGCGGACATACGCATGGTTTCAACACACAGCCGCCTGAAGGCGGCTGGGGGAATTGCCTTTTTTTACGACGGATACAGACCCGGTTTCAACACACAGCCGCCTGAAGGCGGCTGGTTTCGAGTTTGCCTTCTAGTTCGCAAAAGTCTGTTGTTTCAACACACAGCCGCCTGAAGGCGGCTGGCCCCGGTATTGCGCCACAATTTGGGCTCTGTAATGGTTTCAACACACAGCCGCCTGAAGGCGGCTGGGTCTGAGACTCAGTATTATCAGGAGCATATTCAGTTTCAACACACAGCCGCCTGAAGGCGGCTGGTTATGGTGGGAGTGGGGGGCAAACTGATACCTAGGGTTTCAACACACAGCCGCCTGAAGGCGGCTGGGCCAAAGCTACACAGTTGGCGAAGACCGCATCGTGGTTTCAACACACAGCCGCCTGAAGGCGGCTGGGCCATTGTTTGATCCCTGCCGTGTCCAGCTTATCGGTTTCAACACACAGCCGCCTGAAGGCGGCTGGATTGATGAGCTTGTACAGCCCTTTGCCTTTCATTTCCGGTTTCAACACACAGCCGCCTGAAGGCGGCTGGAACACCCGCCCGCCGCTCATCTTGCAGGCTGACGAGTTTCAACACACAGCCGCCTGAAGGCGGCTGGTGGTATTACTCAACGAAAACAGAAACAACCATCGTGTTTCAACACACAGCCGCCTGAAGGCGGCTGGGAAATGAGTTGGGATGAGATTAATAGATTACAGGTTTCAACACACAGCCGCCTGAAGGCGGCTGGCCACGCCCCGCTTGTCGCTGCGTGAACGTGAAACTGTTTCAACACACAGCCGCCTGAAGGCGGCTGGGTCCAATTTGGACGATGTGGCGGCGGTTTATCGTGTTTCAACACACAGCCGCCTGAAGGCGGCTGGATCCGCCGCAACATGAACAACCTCCGGCAAGCAGTTTCAACACACAGCCGCCTGAAGGCGGCTGGTTGACTTATCGTGCGGCGTTGTAAAAGACAAATTCTGTTTCAACACACAGCCGCCTGAAGGCGGCTGGTAAGACCCTTTCTCTTTTCCAAAAAGATATGCCGGTTTCAACACACAGCCGCCTGAAGGCGGCTGGAATAATTTCAAAACTACCGATTATCCTTGAAAATAGTTTCAACACACAGCCGCCTGAAGGCGGCTGGTAACGAACTGTCTGAAGATGAATTTAACGCCTTGCTGTTTCAACACACAGCCGCCTGAAGGCGGCTGGCACCTACGAAGCCGCCGTCATGCTTGCTTTGTGTGTTTCAACACACAGCCGCCTGAAGGCGGCTGGGGACAAGTTGGACGGGGCGGACACCTACGACGTGGTTTCAACACACAGCCGCCTGAAGGCGGCTGGCTGGCCTATCTACTACAAGTTCAAGGACATTTCGGTTTCAACACACAGCCGCCTGAAGGCGGCTGGCTGTTTATGGTAGTGACGGACACCGGTTGAGCGAGGTTTCAACACACAGCCGCCTGAAGGCGGCTGGTCAAGCATGGCAGACTCCTGTTTGTATCATCAGGCGTTTCAACACACAGCCGCCTGAAGGCGGCTGGATATCATTTGCTCTACATAAATTTTCGACGTCTTTGTTTCAACACACAGCCGCCTGAAGGCGGCTGGTTCAGGTATCCCAACTGCTGGACTGCAATATTCGTTTCAACACACAGCCGCCTGAAGGCGGCTGGATCGTCAGAGGATGGACCGCGTGCATTGGATGCGGTTTCAACACACAGCCGCCTGAAGGCGGCTGGGGTTGTGTGATATCCGACAGATATTGTTGGGCGTGTTTCAACACACAGCCGCCTGAAGGCGGCTGGTGTCCTCTGTAATCTTTTTGGGCTTTCTTTCGTAGTTTCAACACACAGCCGCCTGAAGGCGGCTGGTAAAGCACAAAAGCACGCTTGTGGTAGGTGGGCAGGTTTCAACACACAGCCGCCTGAAGGCGGCTGGGCATTTACAGCGACAAATAAAGGCAGTCAAAAAAGTTTCAACACACAGCCGCCTGAAGGCGGCTGGCTCCGGGGGCGTTCGCCACGTGGCAGGCGGGCAGGTTTCAACACACAGCCGCCTGAAGGCGGCTGGCGCGCGCGTGGCAGGCAAAAATCATGGAGGATGTGTTTCAACACACAGCCGCCTGAAGGCGGCTGGTAACGGCAACTGCGTTATAAATTATCCGAAGGAAAGTTTCAACACACAGCCGCCTGAAGGCGGCTGGCGGGGTTTTACTTACTAAAAAAGGTGTTTTCTATGTTTCAACACACAGCCGCCTGAAGGCGGCTGGGTCTATATCTACTCTTTCCGCTACTTCATCTATCAGTTTCAACACACAGCCGCCTGAAGGCGGCTGGATCTTGATGCTGGGCAGTCTGGTTATGGTTTTAGTTTCAACACACAGCCGCCTGAAGGCGGCTGGAGGCATTTGTAGCGGGAGAAGATACCCCCGAGGGGGTTTCAACACACAGCCGCCTGAAGGCGGCTGGTTGCGTACATGATTTTGCGTTTCTTTAAACGGAGGTTTCAACACACAGCCGCCTGAAGGCGGCTGGTTACTTCAGTTTATATCCCTTATTCTTGAGACAAGTTTCAACACACAGCCGCCTGAAGGCGGCTGGCCGAAACCGATCCAGTTCAACGCGCCTAAGAAAAGTTTCAACACACAGCCGCCTGAAGGCGGCTGGCTAGCGTACCACCAGCAATCTTTTCTACTTTTGGTTTCAACACACAGCCGCCTGAAGGCGGCTGGTAAATATGCAACTTGGTATAAAGGTAGTATGCCTGTTTCAACACACAGCCGCCTGAAGGCGGCTGGCCCGCCTGATAGACGTCCATCTGCGTGGACTGATAGTTTCAACACACAGCCGCCTGAAGGCGGCTGGGAACTCTTTGCATTCAAAGCCATGTTCTAAAAACTGTTTCAACACACAGCCGCCTGAAGGCGGCTGGCGCCTCTCTCAAAAGCCTTGCCCCATCAGGTTTCGCAGCCCCGATTTCGCTAAACTCTCAAGAAAAGCGTGAACGCGAGTATAACACAGCCTTGTCCGTTACACCCGCATTCGCAATATCCTGATTGTTAAAGAACAATCCCAATTCGCCAACCCTGCCGCATTTTCATGAGAACCGCAGGTTGGCGATTCACACAATCAACGTATCCTTAAACACATCCACCGCCGGTTTTGCGCCGTGGTGTTCCACTTTGCGCCGCCATTTGCTGCCCAGATGGTAAAAGCGCAGGCTGTCGGTTTCAGGGTTGTAGGTTTTCAAAAGTTTGTCTTTTAAAACAACCCACTGGTCGGGTGCGATGTCGCATTCGAAAACTGAATACTGCACGCGCACGCCGTAGTCAAGACACAATTTCGCCACACGCCGCAGCCTTGCCTGCCCTTCGGCATCTTCCAGCGAAATATCGTAAGTAATCAGCATCAACATTTTGCATTCCCATGTGCAGGCTGTTTTAAAGGTCGTCTGAAAACATCCAACCCGTTTTCAGACGACCTGCAAACCTATCTCATCAAAAACGGCGGATATTCCGCCAAATCACCGCGCAAGTGTCGCGCCAACAGCATTGCCTGAATATACGGCAGTAGCCCGATTTCCACCTCTTCACCCAAAAACGGATGCACGATTTTCTCCTGTTTTTTCGCCTGCAAGGCTTGGAACAACAGCTTACGCGCATCGGCTTTCAAGCTCACCGCGCCGCTTGCCTCGGTAACGAAATCCTGTGGTTTGATTTGCCCGCGGTTAATCAGCGACAACACCAATCTGTCCGCCCACCACGCGCGGAATTCTTCCAAAATATCCTGAGCCAGACTGTCTCGCCCCGGGCGGTCGGCGTGCAGAAAACCCACCTGAGGATCCAGCCCCACGCCTTGCAGCGCACCGCTGATGTCCTTGCCCAACAGACTGTACACAAACGACAACAGCGCATTCACCCCGTCTCTGGGCGGACGGCGGTTGCGCCCGTCAAAAGTAAAGCCGCTTTTTTCGCTCAAAAGCTGCCCGAATACGCCAAAATAACGTGCCGCCGCATCGCCCTCAATACCGCGCACCACGTCCAGCTCCGCCGCGCCCTTCAATTGCCGCAGCGAAATGTTCAAAGCATCGACCGCTCTTTGAATCGCCGCATTCTCGCCATAATTGTGAATCTGCCGCTGAAGCACCCGCTTACTCGCCTGAATCTTCGCCGCAATGATATTGCGCGCAATCGGCACAGGATTTTGCTCCGACCCCCGATACTGCGCCCGACGCAACAGCACATTGCCGCTCTGCCGCCCCTGAAGCCGCCCCAAGAAACGTCCGTTTTCGGTAAAAAACGCCAAATTCACATTATTTTCGCCGCAAAATCCCAGCAAAAACGGCGACACCAGCACATTGCCAAAACAGAAAATATGCCCGATGGAATGCACCGGCAACTGCGCCACCTTCTTACGCTCCTGCTCTACCACCAGCGTCTCCCGCTCCTTATGCAGATAGCTGCCTTGGGTGGTGATGTAGAGCGTGTTTTGCAGTTTGCGCATGGGTGTATTCCTATCTATTTTCTAAACTACTGGGCTTACCAATAATTCCTTTTTCATACATCGCCAACCAATCTAAAAAACTAGACGCTAAAATTTGGTCATTTATATTTTTATGACCAGGTCCTTTCTTAACAATCCCAAGAAAATTTTCAGGTAAAAATGGGGCTTTGTTTCCAAAGTACCAAAAATCTTCACATATTAAAACATTTGTAGAATTTAAATCATGGCTCATATTGCCTTCATCATGGAAAGGGTTATTTAACTGAATCCAGGTTCCATTCTCTTGATAATAAATATTATCTCCTCTTCTTCTTGAAATATTTTCATCACTTGTTTTTTTAACTTGATATATTGGATTTTCAAAATATTCATTCATATCCACTACATTAGATACTTGAGCTGCATAAATTAATCGATTTTTATAAGCTCCTGTGCTGGAGCCTATTCCAACAAGAATATCTCCTATTTTTGCACTATTTCTTATTTTGGGTTTGCATGTGGCGAGAGTTAAAAATCCACCATAAGGATTAGGAGCAAAACCATAATCATGTGTAATGATATAACTCATTATTTTCATAATTTCATCTCGATTAAATAATTGAAAATTTCTATTTCCCAAACAACCCTTCGACATACCCTACTGACCTATCCCGTTTCCCCAACAACTCCGGCTGGCAAATCTCCACCAGCGAGCAGGCTTTGCAACGTTTGCCGTAGTCGGGCGGCGGGGTTTGTCCGCTGTTTAGGAGTTCGCGGGCGGCGGAGATGGTGGCGAGTGTTTGGGTGCGCAGGTCGTCTGAAAATACGACGGGGACGCGGTGGCGGGTTTGCATATACCACAGCGCGCCCTCAGAGACGGTTTGCCCCGTCATTTCTTCCAAACACAAGCCTTGGGCGCAAAGCTGGATTTCGTCCATCGGGTCGGGTTTGGGCTTGCCGCGTTTGTATTCCACGGGTTTCAGACGGCCTGTTTTCGTTTCCACTTCCACCAAATCCAACACGCCGCTGATGCCCAGCTTCTCCGCCGACACATGCACCGTCCGCTCAAAGCGCACGCCCTTGCGCGTTTCCGGCTCGCCCGAATCCACCCGTTCGTGTAGCGCCTTGCCCTGCGCGGTCAAATAGTTCTCCGCCCACGCCTGCTCGTTGTGAATCAAGGCACATTGGCGCGGGCAGAAGGCGTAGTGTTGCAGGGCGGAAAGGGGAATCAGGCGCGTGTCCTGACTTTCCCCTTGGGTTTCGGTTAAAAGTGCAGTCATTTTTTTGAATGTTTTTAGAAGTTAAAAACCATCAAGGATTTCGGGTTTCAATGACAATCCATTCCCCATAACGGTAAGTTTTTCTTCGGTTATGTCCCCAATCAATCCATCAATGGATTTATTTTTTATTTTTTCTTCAATAATTTCTTTTAACTTACCATGCACTTTGGCTGAAGAATATTGCCCTGCTTTGCTATTGTGTTCCCACCAGATAAGTTTCAACACCTGCATGCTGCCTTCGGGGCGGGCGGATGATGCGTCGCCTTCAAAGAGTTTGGTGAGAACGGCTTTGATTTTTTCGGCATCGTCATCTGAAAAGCCGGTGCGCTCGGCAAGCTGCGGCGACATCGCGCCAAAGGCAACGTACACGCCGTGATCGATGCGGTGTTTCATGCCCATACGTGCATTTTTCCCTTCCTTTTCATCACTATCGACGCTCTTCACAATTTGATTGCTTGTAATACTAATGGGCGCAACGCTAAATGCAGATTGTATGGTTACTGGTCCTCGGATAGCGATTGAAACACCGCTTCCACCTTCATCTCCTTTACCAAAAGCAAAAACTTGTCCGAATGCACGGACATCAAACCATTTCTGACAAGCCTGATTTTTGGTTTGATCTTTTTGCTTGTTTCCTTCAATTCCTTTTTTAACCTGAAAGGCTTTTTTCCCTAAACCATATTCTTCTGATTCTGCACGACTTTTTAGACTAGTCATGCCGTCTGTTTTCTTTTCATCTGACTGCACGAAAATGCTTTCACCACTATCTTGCAGACGGTCGCGAATTTTTCGTTTCAAACACACATCAGTCATTTCACCATAATTTTGAAAATCGGCACGTGGACGGTTGCCGTTCAAGGGGTCACCGTTGGGGTTGGCGTTGGTTACTTCAATAATTAAAGCGAAGTCAATTTTTTTAGTTAAAGACATTTTTCATTCTCCATAAAAAGATTAATTGGTTTCTGTTGGTTTAGCTTTGCTAGCTTTGGCTGCTTTACGTTTGGCAATTTCGCGGGCATTTTCCATTTTTTGGCAATGATAGCCCAAGAGAAATTCGCCACTTAATTTGTCATCACAAACATAATCATCCCTTTGGAAAAGCTCCATAATTTCACCAATAGCTTGCTTATAGAAATCTTTTCCTTGACTAGTTAGATAATTTTGATACGGCACCAATTTCTCACTTGCAAGGTTTCGCCATGTGCTGTATGGCCTTTGTGCAAACTGTTGGAAATAACGTTCTGCGTTAGTCGCACGAGTAGGTGTTTTTTTGCCATTTTGTAAATATAAGGCATACCACTCCATGCTTTCTGCTTGTGCAATTAATCGGCCATACAAATAATCGCGTGAGCGGTTTTCAGTATCTAAGCTCATAGAATATCTCCGTTGTGATGGATATTTACGGGCGCACCAACCTTTGTATAGGGCACAGGCAACGCCGATGTTTCTTTGCCAATTTGCAGATCGGATTTTTTCTCCGTCTTCTAGGCGATGATTAGTAAAAGGATTGCAGGCTACTTGAAAACTCTTTTGTACCAAATCTTCGGGAATCTGTACGGATGTTCCGCCAGCGATGACAGGCAGCAGTCGGGCATAAAGTTGTCTTCTTAATTTCCTATTCTGATCTTCAAATTCTGTTTTGGTTAATACTACTTTCGCAATACGTTCCAAGGATGGCGCAATAAAAGGCCAAGATGATTTATATTCTTGATACCAAGCAAAATCATCCTGCCATTCATCTAAGCCACGGAAATAATCATTCCTTAATTTTTCCTGATAAAATGTCAAAGACATTCTTCCACCTGTTTTCGATGGCTCATCAACTATTAATAAGGAAATCTGTTCATTGATGGCTAGCTTTTCTTTATAGCCATGGAGTTTTTTCTTTAATTGTTCCGCAGTTTCGAAACCAAGATTTGCTGAATGATCAACCTTATCTTCCGATAATAAAGAAGCATAAATATCATCTTCGTCCCAATAGAGACTTGATAGAAGTTTATCTTCATCCGATATGCAATTACTTGACCAGATCAAGATCACTTGCTTACCATTTCGTATTCCTTGTCGATTAATCAGCCATTTCAATGTACTAAATGCTTTGTGTGAAGCATTTTTCCCTAAAATTACAGCCTGACTACCTAACTCTGATTTAGCTCCATTATCTTTATCTCCATAAAATCTTCCTCGAAAGGTAAACCCAGTACTACCTCCATCGGCTGATACTAGTTTGGCATTACCATTTATTTTTGGATAAGCTTCAGCCGGATAATCTAAATCTCCAGTAATACAGCATAAAGATTTATGACGACCTTTTTGTATCAAACTTTCTTGATACTCAATCCATTGATTCTGTATGCATGGCTTATCCCATAAGTCCGAATGTAGATCACCTAACCCTGACATATCAATAGCCCAGACAATAGTTAAATCAAATGGATCATCTTTTCCTGATAACAATATATTGTCTTTAAAAGAAAATATCTCTTTATCCAATAAATCTTCAATCAATGAACCTTTTTGGATATATTGCAAAACGATTTCTATCTCCTGTAGATTCCCGAATTTAGCCCAGCCAGATAATTGACTTTCATAAGATTCAAAACATTTTTTATATTTTTCTTTTTCCTTATTGGCAAATTTTTGTTTATCTTCATCAGTTCCGGTAAGAAATTCTTGCCACTTCTTCCCCCCTTTATGGGGAGCTTTTTTCTTTGCTATTTCATTGAGATGCTCAATAGTCAAATATTTCTCTGCTGTTTTTGCAATATATTGTAACCCGTCATGTAACGCATAAGGCGCAATGGTTGAACCTGAACGTTTTGATGAATCTTCAGTTATCTGAATTGGTAATTGCTTTTTAATTGGTTCTGCTCCAACCAATTCTGCCTTGTCATTTAAGATAACCTTTAAATGAACCGCTTTAGACATATGAAACGGCAATGCCAAATTTTCATCATCCAAACCTTGCTCTTGGATATATTCATACGTCCGATAAAGTTTCTGCATCCAGCTCATAATTCCAGCTCCTTGGCTTCGTCTTCCACAGGCTTAACGTTTTCGCCGCGCTTGAACGGTTTTTCAGGCTGCATTTTGCGGATAAATCGAGTTTTCAGACGACCTTCTATATCATCGATGCTTGGAAACTCAATCACACCGTTTTGCATATTCGCCATCCAAAAACGGCTGACCAATTCCGGCTTTCCGGTTTCTTCGGGATAGCCGAAACTATGGAACATCAGGCCAAAATCCAAATTGCCGTATCCATCGTAAAAGCCTTCACCTTTGGCAAATTCACAAGGCTCAACATAGCCTTGGCAATCGCGCGTGCCGAGAAAAATATCCTGCCGCCCACCGCGTTCCAACATTCTTCTGGCAATGGCGATATGTTTGCCGAAATTGCGGTCGCCTGCCAATTCTTCCCAATGCTCATTCCATTCAAAATGGGCTTCCACTTGGTATTCCACGTCCTGCAAAAAGGTGTAAATCGCCAAAGTGTTGCCACCATTCCAATCCAGCGGCTTGGTGGACTTGCTTTGGGTGCGGATGGGTTTCATCACGCGAATGCGGTCGATATGCCAAATCAACGTGGGCTTCCAATAAATGCTTTTGACAATGCCTTTAATAGCTTCGTATGTCGGTACTTGGTAGCTGAATTTTTCGCCGCCGATTTTGGTAACAGGGTCGGTAAACAAGGCTTGCCGCCCCCATACGCGGAAACTGATTTTGCTGTCCATATTGCTCCTATAAGTCGTAAAAAGTCATTTCACTTGTTTCATCTAAAGACAAGCCGAATTCATCGTTGTAATGGCGTTCTTTCAGATAATAAATGCCAGAACCTTCAATGGTTTCATGCAGGGCGTTTTCTTTTTGCAATTTACCCCAAACGTTGGGGAAGACGTTCACGCTGTAACGCTGGGCTTTTTTCTTTGCGTCATACATTTCTTTTGGATCCCATTCACCGCAAAGTTGGGCAATGAGTTCCGCACCTTCGCCATACGGCACAATCACGGCGTGTGTTGGCGCGTCAATAACTTGGAAAATACGTCCCGCACTTTTAAAAGACTGCATAAGTAACGGATACGAATCACGATTTCTCAAAATATCATTTTTTAGATAGCCACTAAGTTTTGCACCTCTATTAAAGCAGTTATCGCTCAACCAATGCAGCAAACCATCATTTTTAGCTTTTTCATTTATGGGATACACCATTTCATTACTACGGTTGTAAAAATAATATTCAAAATATCGCTTCATCGCTTCTGGCTGCAAAATATCCTGCCCGGCAAAATCGCGAAACACGCGTTCGGCATGGGTTTTGCCTGCCTGAATATCGGGCAATATCCGCGTAAAATCCTGCTCCTGCAAATTCAACACCCACACCTGCCCTTTACCTTTTTTCTCGCCATGCCGGTTGCAACGCCCTGCCGCTTGGGCAATGCTGTCCAATCCGCTTAATGCACGAATCACGCAAGCCATGGAAATATCCACACCGGCTTCAATCAACTGGGTGCTGATGCAGATAACAGGTTCTTTGTTTTTCAGACGAGCTTTGATGGTGTCAAAAATCGCTTTGCGGTGCGCCGCGCATTGGTTGGTACTTAAATGAAACAAGGCCTCGGGCGGCACGTTCTGCCTTTGGCAATATTGATAAAGCTCCTGCGCCCATTTTTTGGTATTGACAATAAACAGGCAGCTTGGGGTCGTCTGAAACTGTTCCAGCAAAAACGCGCCTGCTTCTGCCACATTCCAGCCACCTGCTTTTTCGTTGAATCGGATTTCCACGCGTGACAAATCAGCAAACAATTTGTCCAAATCCTGATGCTTGCCCATGATTTCGGCATTTTCTGACAACCTTAACAAACCGCGCGCGGCAATGCTTTCCCTTTTGCCTTCAGGGAAATTCTGCAAACCCGATTCACCGAGCAAAGGCTGCGTCGCCGTACACAAAACCGCCGTGCTTTTGCCAAATGCCGTCAACCAGTTCAGCACATTGCAAAACAAATGTACGCATTTCACGGGCAGGGTTTGGATTTCATCAAAAATCAGCACCGCATTGGTCATCGGGTGGATATGCCGCGCGCCGCGCGTACCGCCGCCGAACCAAGCATCCAAAAACTGCACCATCGTGGTAAATACAATGGGCTTATCCCAGTTTTCGGACAGCAGTTTGTCCTGCCAGCTTTGCTTTTCGGGTTCTAAATTGGAGTGGTGTTCGAGCACCCACTTCTCACATTCTGAACATTCTCTACATGAATGAAATTCACCATTGTCATCTTCTTTCAAATCTAAACAATAAATTTTACGGACTTCTTCCGCGTTTTGATCAATGATGGAAGTATAGGGAATGATGTAGATGATGCGGTCGAGATTGTGCTTTTGCGCATGATGCAGAGCGTAGCGCAGACTGGCCAATGTTTTGCCGCCACCGGTCGGTACTGTGAGTGTATAAATGCCTTGAGAATCTGATGCTCTTTTTAGACAGTCGTCTGAAATTTTGCGGCGGATTTCGTCAATAGGTTTGATTTCTTCGGCAGGACGATTTTCAAAACCTGCTAATTTGGCTTCCAATTTATCAATTGCTGATTGCCAATCTGGTTTTTCCGCCAAGCGGCGGACTTCTTTTTGCGCTTCCCGCTCAAAATCTGAGCTGTTAATACGGTCGGCATCAATCAGGCAGCTAAACAGGAAACGGGTTAGGCAGCCGAGATAAAATTCTTTGATTTTGTTATTGGTGGCTTGGTCAGAGAGAATCGGTTTCACTGCATTTAGCAGGCTGCGAATCAGGTTTTCACCGGCCAGTTTTTCCGCTTTTTGCTTAACGACTTCATCGGCTTTTTGCTCGCATTCTGCCAAGTGTGTTAATTCATCTGCCTTCTCAAACCGCTTTTTCCAAACGGCGTTGCCTCCGTCGTCCAAACAGTCAATCAAGCCTTCGCCATGGTGTGAGGCAATACACAAACCTAATATCTGTCCACACAGTTCACCGATGCCCTTATCTTTAATTTTATCTCCATGTTTATTAGATTTATCAGATTTTCTCAATTCGCGGTAAACCCATTGCGCGCCGGCGGTTGAATGGTCTCCTCCTTTAAAACTATCTTCGTCATCTTGATCAAAATTGAACCCAATATTATTAACCCTGCTAATGTAGTTTTGGAATTTTTGGGAATATTTACCGAAATCGTGCATGAGTCCGAGTAACTCGCCCGCCTGATCCAAATCCAGCTTGGCTGCTAATAATTTGGCAATCTCGGCAGTTTCCGTTAGATGGGTTTGCAAAGATTGAGGCTGCCCGTCCGATTTGCGGACGTGGGCAATATAGTCAAAATTCACGTCAATTCTCCAAATTTAAAACGTGCAAAATTTAACGAACAAGCCATACAAAATGGCTTGAAGTGTTGAAAAGTCTAAAATCTGTGGAATGAGGTCGCCTGAATGGCGGATAAAGGAGATATTTAGAAATTTATGATATTATTATTTTATTTGTTATAATTACCCGAACATAATACAGCATTTGTAATAAATAACAATATCAATTTTACTCTTTGTGAACAATGGGACAAATCAAACGTAGCGTGATGACTCAAATAATGCAGATATAACGATGACGGGTTTTCAGACGACTTGCTTGACTTTGCCCCTACATTTGGGGTTATAGTTGATTGGATTTGAACTATGGCACGCTTCTCTGCCTTGTCCTGATTTTTATTAATCCATCACATTTTATTGGCTTTTAGGCTTAATTCGTTTACAGAAAGGAAATCCTATGGAAACCCTTACCCTCAATATCGGTGGCATGACTTGCGGAGGCTGCGTGAAAAGCGTTACCCGTATTTTGGAAAACACGGAAGGCGTTGCCAAAGCCAAAGTCAGTTTGGAGAACAAAAATGCGGTCATTGAATTCGACCCTGCGAAAACCAATCCTGCCGCATTGATTGAGGCGGTGGAAGATGGGGGCTTTGACGCTGTCTTATAATCCTCCGAGGTCGTCTGAAAATGTTTCAGACGACCTTTTGCTGTAGTGAAGTTCTTTTTTGTTTGATTTGCACCTTATGCCCGATTTCCTTCCTGTCCCGCCTGCCGAACTGTGGCAGGCGACGCTTGAACACCTCCGCCTCTCCCTGACTGCCCTGCTTTGCGCCGTCGCGCTTGCTGTACCGCTGGCTGTATGGCTCGCGGACAAACGGCGTTGGGCGGAAGGTGTTTTGCAGGTAACCAATATCCTGCAAACCATTCCGTCCCTCGCGCTGCTCGGCTTGCTGATTCCCTTTGTCGGCATCGGTTCGCCGCCGGTTTTGATTGCGCTGACGCTCTATGCCCTATTGCCGATTTTTCAGAACACCTATCTCGGTTTGAGCCAAATCGATCCCGCCATCAAAGAAGCGCACACCGCGTTCGGCTTGTCCCGTTGGCAGGCGTTGTGGCGCATTGAATTGCCGATGGCGCTGCCCGCCATGATTTCCGGCATCCGCACCGCGTCCGTATTGATTATCGGCACGGCAACACTCGCCGCGCTCATCGGCGCGGGCGGCTTGGGCAACCTGATTTTGCTCGGCATCGACCGCAACAACATGGCAATGACGTTTACCGGCGCGCTGTTGTCCGCCCTGCTCGCCGTATTGGTCAGCGGCGGCATCGGCATACTGCAAAAGTCCAAACACAAAATGCCGATTACCGCCGCCCTGCTTGCCATCCTTATCGCCATCGGTTTGGCACCGATTTTTCAAACGAACCCATCCGCACAAAAAATCACCATCGCAGGCAAACTCGGCAGCGAACCCGACATCCTCATCAATATGTACAAACAGTTGATTGAAGAAAATAATCCGCGCACGCAGGTGGCGCTCAAACCCAATTTCGGCAAAACTTCATTTCTGTTCAACGCCTTAAACAGCGGCGAAATTGACATCTACCCCGAATTTACCGGCACCGTCCTTGAAAGTCTGGTCAAAGTCCCTACCGAACAGCAAAACCGCCGCCTTTCGCCCGAACAGACTTACCAAACCGCCAAAGACCTGCTCGTCCGACAGCACCGGCTGACCTTTCTGCCGCCGATGGCATACCAAAACACCTACGCCCTCGCCGTCAGCCAAGACTACGCCGCCGCGCACAACCTGCACAAAATCTCCGACCTCAAACGCGTGCAAAACCAAATCCGCGCCGGCTTTACCCTTGAATTTACCGACCGCGCCGACGGCTACAAGGGTCTGCAACAACACGGCATACAGTTTAACCACCTCTCGACGCTCGAACCCGCCCTGCGCTACACCGCCCTCCTAAACGGCAAAATCGACCTCGTCGAAGCCTATTCCACCGACAGCGACCTCAAACAATACCGCCTCGCCGTCCTTTCAGACGACATCGCCCTTTTCCCCTCCTACCAAGGCGCGCCGCTGATGAAAACTGAGTTTGCCGAACAGCATCCCGACGTCGTGAACACATTAAACAAACTGGCAGGCAAAATCAGCGAAGCCGAAATGACCGAAATGAACTACCGCGTGAAAGTGGGCGGAGAAAAACCAGCGGACGTAGCGCGGGATTATTTACAAAAAAACGGTTTAATAAACGATAAGGTCAAATGATTCAGGTCGTCTGAAAAACGGTTTTCATTTTGTTGAAACAGATTTTCAGACGACCCCTCAAGTTGCAATAAGCTGTTGATTAGACTATAGTGGGTTCTCGATCAATATAAACATCAAGGAAATGAATCATGAGCGGCAAATTAGACCAAATCAGCGGTAATGTAAAAGAAAAAGCCGGAGAACTGTTAAACGACTCCAAACTCCAAGCAGAAGGCGTAATCCAACAAGGCATCGGCAAAGTCAAAGAAGTTGCCGCCGACATTGAGGAAAAAGCAAGCGACGTATTGAAAAAAGGCAAAGAAGAAGCAGGACATCTGGTTGACGAGGCAAAAGAAAAAGCCGAAAACCTGATTGACGACATCAAAAGCAAGTTCTAATCCCCTCTTGTCTTAAACTATGTCAAAAGGCCGTTTGAAACACGATTTCAGACGGCCTTTATTTCAATCAACATAGCAACGGCGCAGCCACCCGAAAATCACCTGTTCCCCATCTAATCAAACTTTCAGACGACCCCGCCGAATAAGTTGGATAGATGAATCCAATGCTTTAACGGTTTTGCCGAATCCCGACTCGAAATACGCATCGCTCGACCCTCAACAGGAGAAGCACCATGCCTTCCGCCAAGCTCATCCAAAAGCTCAAACCCGCCTTACAAAACCCGCTTCCGCCCGAACAAGACGGTATCTTGTTGTGCCTCAATTCCGACAACGTCACGGGCGACAACGCCAAATACATGAAAATGTATAGTGGATTAACTTTAAACCAGTACGACGTTGCCTCGCCTTGCCGTACTATTTGTAATGTCTGCGGCTTCGTTGCCTTGTCCTGATTTAAATTTAATCCACTATACAACCGCCTCGCCCGTTGGTACGATTTCGGCGAACGCTGGATAGCCCGCCTCAAATACGGCAACAGCATCAACGAAATGCGGCGCAGCCTGATGAACGAACCGGAATGGCGGCAGGACTGCAGTGCGCTCTACGTCTCCATCGGCACAGGCGTCGATTTGAACCACCTGCTCGCCAACATCGACCTCACCGCGCTGGATTTGACCGGCGCCGACCTGTCGCTCGGCATGTTGGCACGCTGCCGCAACGTATGGCGGAAAAAAGCGGCAGGCTTGGACTTGGTACACTGCAACGCCGAAGACTTACCTTTTGCCGACAATCTGTTCGACGTCGTATTCCATGTGGGCGGCATCAATTTTTTCAGCGACAAACAAAAAGCCATCAACGAAATGCTGCGCGTCGCCAAGCCCGGCACCAAAATCATGATTGCAGACGAAACCACCGACTTCATCCAACAACAATACAAAAAAAGCCTATTCACGCGGGACTACTTCCAAGACACCGATTTCGACCTGACACAAATCGAAAACTGCATTCCCGAAACCGTACAGGAAAAGAAAACGCGACTGCTGTGGAACAACCGCTTTTACTGCATTACCTTCCGTAAACCTGTTTGAAAAACGCCATAAACGCAATCGAGAAGAAATATGCCAAACCATCAAAATCGGAGCAAAATATGAACATTCCCTTTGCGGCCGCCGCCCTGCTGTTGGCCGTGGCATTTTTTGCCCATCTTTTTGTCGGCACCCGCGAAACCTTAAGCCTGAAACCCGATGCAGAAAACAGCACGCAACAGGGTACGCGCAACTGGATGCAGGCTGTGTGCGTCTTCCAGTTGGTCAGCGTAGATTTGCTGTTGCTGGCCGCCACAGCCTGCCTGCTTGCGTTCACACAGATTTTCGACGGTATGGAAGCCGCCGCTGCCCGTTTTGTTGCCGTTTATCTGGGCCTGTGGTGCACCGTGTGGCTGATACAGCTTAAAATGGCCGGTGCGCGCGGCAAAAATTATTTCCTACTCGGCCAGTGGATATTGTTTTTATTGTGCGCCCTGCTGATGCTGTGGGGCGCGTACTAAAAAACCGCGCCGCCGCCCAGGCAGGGCGGATAGCGCTTAAGGCCGTTTAAAAGTGCAGGCTGCCTTTAAAGGCCGTCTGAAAACACATTTATAGTGGATTAAATTTAAATCAGGACAAGGCGACAAAGCCGCAGACAGTACAGATAGTACGGAACCGATTCACTTGGTGCTTCAGCACCT
>ERZ772997.149-NODE-149-length-29371-cov-71.7137_pt1 | contig 29371 bp, 25 predicted proteins | sample MGYA00511127_ERZ772997 | MGnify/ENA primary metagenome ERZ772997 (study PRJEB29015, sample SAMEA2738070) | human oral metagenome | biome: human oral; feature: human-associated habitat; material: saliva | place: China | collected 2215 ... | reverse complement strand
TTCTGTTCATGCCGATAGTTTACAGCAGAGGCTGAGACAATGAACACGTTCTTAGACGTTTTCAGACGACCTTTCATTCGTTCCGCCAAACCGTTCAGCCTTTTGGATAAAACCGCACCACGTTTTCCCCCTCGGGCAGCGTCAGTTTCTTCACGGCATGACCGTACACGGTTTCGAGCGTGACGGTCAGACCGCCTTCGGTTTCGAAAATCTTATCCACAAACGCTTCAGCCGCTTGGGCGTCGCTGAATTTCAAGACGTGCCACAAGCCCAGGGTTTCCATGTCCTGCCAGAACGTCGCCGCCTTGCGGTAGCTCAATTCGAGCTTGGCGGTATCGGTAACGGGGTCGTAGAAACCGTTGTCGGCAAGTATGTCGCCGAGGTCGTGCATATCGATTAAGGTCGGCGTTTCACACGCTATCCCCGCGCTTTTCAGACGGCCTGTCAGTTCGGTCAGGCTGTCGCGGCCGAAATGGGTGAAGAATAATAAACCGTCTGTTTTCAAGGCATTTGCCCAGTTTTTGAGGACGGGCAGGATTTCGTCCGCGCGGGGCAGGCTGAGGTTCGCCCACAACATATCGGCAGAGGCTTCGGGCAGCGGGGCGGTCAGGGCTTGGCAGTGTTGCGGGACGGTTTTGCCGGTGAGCTTTTGCCAAAAACCGCTTTTGCGCGCGGCTGCGGCGGTTTGGAGGAAGTCGGCGCGCGGGTCGTATTCTTCGAATACCGCATTCGGATAACGCGCGGCAAGGAGGCTGCGGCTGATGTCCGCGTCCGCACCGACCAGCAGGATGCGCTTGGGCGCGTTGCGGACGATTTGCAGCCGCTCGTCGGTGTCTTGGGCGAGATGGCGGTGGATTTGCCAGCGTTTGTCTTGTGGGTTCATGTTTCAGACGACCTTTTTATTTATAATTTGATAGTATAAGTCTTCGTATAATAGGTAGAAATGTATTATTTTAATGTTGTTAAATTAATATGGATAAAATTTAATAGGTAATCCATTACTTTGAATATTATTACAACTATCCACTCTCCACTCATTAGTTACCGACAATTCTTGAGTCTCAATCTCCTCTGAATAACGATTTGTCAAATAATGGAATTTTTGGTTTGTCGAACCCACCCAATTTCTTGTTGTTTCTATTTGTGTATTATCAAATTCTCCGTCGATCAATAGGTCTGTAGAGTTTAATAGCCTTTTGCTGCCTGAAAATTTATTTTCTGACAGTTCGGTATATTCGTAACCGGAAAAAACCATTACGGATAGATTTAGATTATGTGCAGCCTCGGCAATATCGGCTAATCCTTCAGCTTGTAAAAAAGGCTCTCCACCAAGAAAGGTAAGACCCTCCAGTGGATATTTTTCTGTTGCGTTTTTAAGTAATTGGATGATTTCATTCGATCGCATAAGGTGGGCAGGTTTTATTTTCAGTAATTCACCATTGCAACAACCTTTGCACCGTTTCAGACATCCTTGAACCCAAATTACAAAACGCAGACCCGGTCCTTCGGCTTCGGTAGCTTCAACAATATGGGATATATTCAGCCAGTGCATCATTCCAACTCGAAATCAAAATATTTTCCTGCCTGCAAGACTTTTAATGTCCTGCCTTTTAATTTATTGGGCTGTTCTACTTGCTCAAAGAGAAATTCTGCCAGTGGGTCGAATAAATATTTTGTTAACACGTTTAATACGCCACGCCCTCCGTGTTGGTAATTTACTTGTTTGATTAATGCATCTAATGCTTTGTCCTCATTTTCAAATACCAGTTTTTCAAGCCCCCATTTTTCTTTCAGACGACCTGTCAACGGTTTAAGTTTTGCGCGGGCTATATCTTTTAATACATCGTTATCCTGAATGAAGTTAAACGGGATAATGTTTGCATCGCCTATACGTCCTAATAATTCTGGGCGGTTTAGTTCGTCTCTAAAATGAGATTGCACTGCTTGCTTAAATTGTTCTGCAATATTTTCTTTATTATTTTCGTCAGGCCGAATATTAGCCGCTCCGATATTGGAAGTGAAAACGATAAAGGTATCGGCAAAAGAAATGGTTTCGCCTTTGCCGTCGGTCAATCGGCCATCTTCTAATATTTGTAGAAATTTATCTAAAATCCGCGGATGGGCTTTTTCGATTTCATCAAACAAGAGCAGGGAAAATGGGCGGGTTTTCACTGCATTGGTCAATTGACCTCCTTCTTCAAAACCGACATATCCCGGTGGTGCGCCGACTAAGCGTTGATCGGCGTGTTCATGATTAAATTCGGACATATCGAAGCGGATGCAAGCATCCTCATCACCAAATAGAAATTGTGCCAATGATTTTGCCAATTCGGTTTTGCCTACACCTGTCGGTCCGACAAAAAACAGCGAGCCTTTAGGCATACGGGCTTTAACTGAATGTTGCAATCCTGAAAGCCCGGTATAGGCCCGTATCAAAATCTTGTTTACGGCTCCAATTGCCGATTCTTGTCCTTTGACTCGCCTTTGCAGCGTGATTTGGGCATCTTTCAATCTTTGATAATTCAGTTTTTCCCAAGGGGATTGACGTTTACCATAACGGTACAGCGATACTAAATTCTGTATATTGATAGGTGTCTGCTGTTGTCTAGATAAGCGGACAAGGTTATCTATATCGCGTAAAGTCAGAGTGTCGGTCAACGTAACAAAATCTGCCAACGATTGACTTCCCGCACTCAAATTATCACTAACCTTCCATTGTGTTTGTCTTGCCAAAATAGCGGCTTCGCGTTCGGAAAGATTAGGCAGGGGGATGGTTATTTCGGCAAATAAAGGATTGTTCAGATAAACGGATGGCGGTAAGGCGGTATTGCCCGAGCACAGAAAAACCAACAGGCTTTGCGGTTGGCCCATCGCTTCTGCGGTTGTTGTTTGTTCGGCATCCCGTAGGCCAGTAGCGATTTGTTGCAACCAAGCCCGTTCCGTTTCACTCAAGGCATTGATTTGCCCGAACAGATAATTTGACCAATCTACGATAAAGGCGGCTTTTTTCTGTGTTTTGGTCATGATTTGTTCAACGGTAGCAAAAAAATCCTGAGGCTGAATGGGAATGCATCCGGATATTGCTTTATTATCTTCACCGTCATCGTCAAAATCGTAAGCTTCACCGATTTCGGCCTGCATGCCGAGCCGGTTCAATCCTTCCCATTCCTGAGAGGAAACACCTGATATCCCATTCAAACGTGAGTAAAATACAACCTGTTCGAAACCTTGTGCTTTTAAACTTTCTTCAATAATTCTGTTTATCGGCATTAATTTGTTATAACGGTTGAAACCTAAGTCAATGATGTTTCCGCTGATGATTAAAGCCCGACGTATCATGGATTGACGTTCAAAGTTTTCTAGCCATGTATTGATGTATTCGTTCATTTTTTTACCTTAGTGTGATTTTGCCGTATGTGTTGGATTGATGGGTTTGGCATCGGCATGTTCGTCATCCGGATTTTCCCAAAGAACACGTTCATCAGATAAATTTACACCATAAATTTCGGATAGTTTCGGCAATACTTTTTGCATATCTTCTTTACAGCGCTGCCCTTTATAGTTATCAAATTCATAGCGAACCGCACCATCTAAACGTACACGGAATTTTGCCCGGTTTCCTTGCGGACGGCTTGCTTGGATGACAACCACGCTGTCTTCGCCGACACCTTGTTTGATGGGGTTTAAGACAGTAAAACCGGCTTGCTTCAGCGATTGATATACGGCTTTGACCATTTCCTTACGGACTGCTTCGTTTTCAATCACCATATCTTCGATTTGGTGGGCTTCTTGGATGATTTCTGTCAAATCCTTTTGATTTTCTTGCTCAATTTTTTGTTTTAACCGCTCGGATTCCGATTGTGGCAGATTGGCCGTTTCAATAAATTTTAAAAGATCGGACTTTTGTGTTTGTGCAACTTCGTCTTGTACGGTTTTAGCAAAATTTTTCCGAATTTCTTCGGCTTGTTGTTCTGCCGATTGTTTAATTTCGCAAATCGCCGATTTTATGTCAGCAATACTTAGATTTTCCTCCGTAATACGTTTTCGAAGTATTGCTAAAGGTTTGAATGCCAAATTTCGTGCCTGCTTATTTTCCCAATTACTTGTTTCCTGTATCCATACGTTTTCTATTTCAGCACGCAAACGTTCCGCCTCTTCACGCAACAGGCGTTGGTGTTCTTCCGCTACCCTTTTATTTTCCTGTGCTTCGTAACGTATGGCTTGTACAAGCTGACCAATAGCAAAACTGCGGTTACGTCCGTCATAAGCGTTCATATGCCGTACCCGTTGAATCTCAGTGCGTATGGTAGCGATGTTTTGCAAAGCAAATTCAGCCAGATCGCTGTTTTCCAAATCGTTTAGCTGCTGTTCGTAACGGCGCAGATAAATTTCCGTTGTTTGGTTGATTTCGGCTTCCCTTGCCTTGCGTGCGGCTTCGCGGATTTCCCGTTCGCGTTCCAATTGCCAACGGTTTTCGCTGATTTGACTCATTTTATTCGTCTCCTAAATCGTTTTCAGACGACGTTACGGTTCAGATGGTTTTAATACCGACCGCTGTAGCGTGATTTTTAAGGTTTTTATCTTCCGTATAAAGCACAATATCGTTCAACTTATATCGTGCAGCAACAGCCAGGATGGCTTGATCGTTTTGTCCGTTGCGGTTCTGACCGTCTGCTTCTGCACCCATTAATGCCAAAATTTCCGGTTCGGCGGATTCCGTATGCCGCGCCAGTTTCAATTCTTCAATCTTGCGTATGGCCTCGCGTATTTCAGCGGCTTCTCGTTCCAACCGTTCAACGTTTTTTTCTGCTTGGATTTTTTCTTTTTCCAATCTGGCTTTTTGATTTTGGACTTGTAGGATTTGCACATTCAATTCATTGCACTGTTTCTCCAATGCCAGCCTTTGAGGTGATTTTTCTACCGCCGGTTTGGTTTGTCCGCTGATTTGGTTTTGTTGTTTTTGCTTGTTTTTGTTTTTTTTAGACATTTGGCTATTCCTTATCATTTAATTGGCTCAACTGCATTCTGACCGCATCTAATTCTGTTTTCAGACGATCTAAACGGACATCGTAATCTGCAATTTGTGCATCAATGTCGCCTGAACCAATGGCTTCATATTGTTTGGATTTTTCGGTCAGTTTCTGTTTAGCCTCGTTCAAGTTCGATTTGATTTTCTCTTTTTGATGATCCAATTCACCCAAGACGGTTTTTGGTAAGATGACTGTGCGTTCCGCTTGGATTGCCACAAGTCTGTCGGGGTGATGGCGGATAAAGTTGGTATCCAATACGGCAAATTTCTGTGTTACGTCCATCGGTTCGAAATATTGGAATACTGCCGACTGCCATTGTTTTAGCTGCTCCGACAGTTTGGCAATGTCGTTTGAAGCGGAAATTGCAGGAAAAGTGCGGTTGATTTTTTCAACGTTTTCCTGCCATTGATCGATTTGTTCTAAACTGTTTTGCTTGATGTCTTTTAACTTCAATTCGTCGGGTTTCAGGCGACCTAATGCTTTATGTTGCGCCAGCAGGTCGGACAATTCGGGAATTTTACGTGCCGTCGATTTTTCATTACTGACCGCCCAACCAAAGGCTTGTCGTTGTGCTTCTGCTGAAAATCTTGCCAAGCTCAAATCTGTCTTGGGGAAAAGTTTAGCAAATTGTTCCAAATCGTCTTCATTATTAAGAGGCTCGATTTTTTCTTCCCAGTTCTCGGGGAGGAACGGCTTACTCCAAGTCTTTTTAATTAACTCGGCAAAGCCAACTGCTTGAGTTATCGTCATCTCAGGCAATTTTTTCAGAATATCGACTGCGGGGACAAAATTTGCCATAAATGCCAAAACCGCCATATTTGGCTGAGAAAGGGCGGGCAGGTCGGCAAGCCAATTTTCAGATTCTTGATATAAAATTTTTGCCGGTAACGGATACGGCTGATGATCGAAATAGCACTCAAGATAACCTGTTTCCTCCACAAAAAGCGTATTATCTGAAAAACGGAAAAATACGCGAGTCAGACCGTCTGAATCATCTAAGCGTGCAGGAATAAAAAGATGTTTGCCGTGTAATTCAGCTTCGGCAATGTTGGCGAAGACAATCAGCGGCGTTTTATCGTCAAGTTCATCATGATTTCCATTGAATTTAACTTCAACCGTATTGCCGATTTGGCGTGTGTCGGATTCCTGATCTGCCAAAACCAGCGACAGCAAACCGTTTTCAGGCAAATCCAAATCTACATCCCATTCGATTGCGTCTTCAGCATCAAAAATCATAGGTTCAAGCAGAACTTCTTTGATGACTTGTGGCTCGCGCGTATTTATCCATTGGGAGAACAGCTTGTCTTCGCTATCGATATTCAAATAGCGGTTGCCGTCCAGTGTGAGCTTGACAGGGACAGTTTGCGGTAAAGATGTATCTTCATCACACGTTACGCTGATGCCGTCATGCTCCAATTCGGTTTCGGCATCAAACCATTTTTGATTTGTAGACTCCAGCCCACTCAATTGCTGCAATAAAGCTTCATTAACAGGGAAAAGGGAACAATTCAGCTCAACAACATCTTCTACGTTGCTTGCGCTTTGTTTTGGTTTGCCGATATATTCATTCAATAATGGATTAAACCAAAATTCAGCATATTCCGTTCTACGCCGTCCCGGCATTTTTTTCTCATGGTAAAACTTTTTGCCATTGTCGGTCAGCCTTAAGTCTCTTAGAGACAACTTATCTAAATCATCTTTCTTATCAGGTAAGTCAATATGTTCAATTAAACCCGTATCATTAAGATTTTCCAACGTATAGCGGATAAAGGTAAAATCCAGTTTCAGTATATGGGCAATCTGCGCCAAGTTGTTATCTGCCAACTGTGGAAAATCATTATGGGCAAGACCCATCAACAACTCGGCAAATACGGTCGGCGTACCAATTTTACGGTAGCGATACTCTGTATCCGCGCGGTAAATCGGATAGGAAAAGGTCTTTTTTGCCAACAATTTATCCATTATCTACGCCCTTTTTGCTGAGGTTGTATGTTTGGCAGGATGGCGGAAAATTCTTTCGCATCGCAAATTCCGCCTGTTTCTGCCCAATGTTCTAAATATTTGAACATATTCTTATAAACCATTTTTTTATCGTATCCTGCTTTATCCATTCGAGGCAGTTTGACTTCCCGGTTTTCCAGCATATTTCTTGCACCGAATATCAATAAAAGATTTTGTGCGCGAGACATTGCCACATTGATAAATTCGAAACGGGCGATGTTTGCTCTGCCGGCTCGGAATTTTTGTGTTCTATCACCACCATTGTTTTTTACCAGGCTTAGTAAAATAATCGGTTTTTCTTTGCCTTGATAGCGGATAACCGTATTGATTTCTACATCAATGGCGGAAAACGATAATTTATCTTTATTGATTTTTCGGATTTCATCACGAATGACACGGCATTGAGGCTGGTAAAATGAAACGACACCTACTTTCATTTTGTTGTCCTTGCCATAACCCAATGTCTCAAGCTGACGGTTCATATCCACCAATGTTTTGGCAATCATTCTTGCCTCTAATACGTTGATATTGCTTTGTCCGTCATTAATCGAAAAACGCTTTCCTTTTTCATCATCTGTCGTATCAATCCACAGCACATGGTCTTTTTTGGACAATAGTCCTTTAAACTCAATCCCATGAGACCGTTCGGCATCCGGATTTCCGCAGGTCAATTGCCCTTCATAAAAGTAGTTGATCATCTTCATAATGTCAGGGTGCATGCGAAATTGAATATTTAAGCGTTCGCGTAAACTTTCTGGTGCCTTTTCAAACAATTCTTTAAACAGACTTGCCGTTACCATTTTTTCGAATTTATGCAAATTATCCTCGGTCAAGTCCGTATCGGAATCTTGCTTATTTTCCTGTGCTTCGTTTTGTTCGACCTCATCTTCAAATGTCAGTCCGTCGGCTTCATTGAATATTGGTGGCAATTGACGATGGTCACCCACCAAAATGGCTTTTTTGGCACGCATAAGAGGCAGCAACATTTCCAACGGTGTAGCCTTGGATACCTCGTCGATAATGACTACATCAAAACCGTCAAAATCATTATCGGTTAGTGTCCGCTCGTTTTCGTTGCAGGTAATGGCAACCAGATTGCAACTTTCCACAAACGGTTTTTCCAGCTCGCTCCAATCTTTTTCCGCTCTTTTTTCCGGCTCTTTCAGGATTTCCTGCCAACGGGAGAATAAAGGCATAAAATCTTGGTTTTCTGTTTGCAGGGTTTGCAGTTCACTTTCTAATGTGTTCAAACAGCTTTGCTGTGTGGCAAATTCTGCCAAAAAGTCTGCTTCGGCAGAAAATCCGCCATCGATAAGTATTTGTGCTGACTGTTGTTTTTTCAGACGACCTCGTTCGGTAATTTGACATTTAATCTCTTCTAGTGACTCAAGGTCAGCTTGCTTTTCCTGTATGGTTTTATCACTTGGCGGTTGCAAATCATAGCCTTGCAACTGATTGTTCAAATCCCAAACTGTGGCTTGTACCAATGTCTGATATTGCTGTTGGAATATGGTTAGATTTTGAACGCGCTGTATCAGCAACGGTTTGAGCATTGCTGGATTATTTTGTGCAAAACGTTCTGCATCGTTAAAAATTTGGTAAGGTTCGAGATTTAGACCGTCCGACGGTTTATCTTTCAGACGACGTAATTCTTTGCGCTTTTCTTTCCATTGAGCGGAAAGCTCATCGCTGTCATCATTTTCCATTTTGTCAGCGATTTCATCGATTTCCTGCTGTAACTGTTCTATTTTCAGTAGGGTTTTCGTATCTGCCCCCATTGTGCCATTGCCACCGTTCAATCGTGCTAAATCTGCTTCCATTTTCGGCAAAACTGCCTGAATACGCTGATAAAGTTGAATCAGTTTATAAAGAATGGCAGCTTGGTTTTCGCTTTCAGCAAGAAACCGCTCGTAAGAAAACGGTTGGCTGATATGCAGATGCTCAAGGTTGGTAAGATGTTCTACCAATGGATAAAGTGTTTCGGGTAAAACAAAATCGCTGTTGCGCAAGGCTTCACCGGAATTTTCCTCATTGAGTAAGCCGATAAGCTGTGCAATGTTTTCTATATCGCGGCTATGTCGTCTGAAAATATCCTGCTGTTCGTCAAACTCAATTTTGGCTTGGATAAGTGCCTGCTCTGCTTGTTTCAGACGACCTTGATTGGTACGGTATTCTGCACGAAGCTGTTGCAAATCATGTGCCACAAATTCAGCCTGTTGTAACCATTCGCGCAGTTTTTCAGTTTCAGCTGACAACTCATTAAACGGTTGCAGGTATTCTTTGGCATAATTGCTCAACGCTACATAATGTTTGCTCAATATACTTTCGCCGGTAAATTGTTTACCTTCTTCCGTAATGCGGTTGGCACTTTTTGCTAAACGGATAGCCCTTAATTCAGGATGGTTTTGATGGTTTTGCAGGCGCGACAAAGCATTATCCAATGCGTCGTGAGCTTGGCTTGCAAGCAAGACCGTTTCTCCGCGCTTGGCAAATTGTAGGCAGGCCTCGGCGATGACCGTGGTTTTGCCAGTTCCCGGTGGTCCCTGAATCAAACATATATCAGGTGCCGCCAGCATTTTTTGTACGGCAGATTTTTGTTTGTCATTCAGATTTTTCTTTTCCCACTCGGTAATTTCGGGAATCTCGTTCGGCCGGTTGGCATTTTCAATATCAAACAGATAACTTGAAAGATACGGCGCATAACAACCTTCATTTTGTTGCAGGTTTTTTACCGCTCGGCGATGACGCTCAATCAACGCTAAATCACCGACTAAAGAAATAGACAAGAAACCGTTTTTGGGAAGATTTCGGAACAAATGATCAATTTTATCTTGGCGGGTATGTTGATTACCGTTCTGCTTCTCTGAGTCGGTATTATCTTCAAATTGGGAAATTTTATTGTTCAACTCTTCGGAAATATCGACAAAAACATCGGCAAATACCGCTTTGCTGAAATCAAATTGATTTTTTTCACCTGCATTTTCTTGTTGAAACTCTTTACGATAATCCTCACAAGCCTTCACCTTGGCTTTATCTGAATGGTTGGATTGGATAATTTTGACACCGTCTTTCGCAAGTTGCCCTAATTGTGAGAAAGCACTCTCCACACGCGAGGCGTCTTTTTGAGGCAGTAAAAAACGGAAGGGTTGATCGGAAGTTTCTATTTTAAAAGCATGCAGGTTTTGACGGCTAAATGCGGCACGTGCTTTTTTCAATACCTGTTCATCTTCCGCAATGACTAAAAAGTGTACCTGTCCCGTTTCTTCATTGAACTGCCAATTCAGGTATCGTAACCCCTGAGTTTTGTGTTTGATTAACTTATTTTTAAAGGTCAAAAAGTCTAACCAACCCGACAAGCGTTCTTTAGTTTTAGCGGCATATGCCGGTAGGGATTTTGTAAAATCAGAGTAAAGCAAATTAGGTTGACTGCGAGGAGGATATGAATTTTCCTGTAACTGATAAAAATGAGTTTCAACTTGCTTTTCATAAGCAGTCGCATCCATTCCTCCATGTGTGAGAAATACTCGTTCAGGAATAAAAACAGGACTACCAGTTGCTGTCGGACAATATCCGATAACTGCTACCGCGATGTTATGAGGAATATGTTGATTGAAAACAGGATGGGAAGAAATTCGAATAGATAAAGAAATTTTTTTTTCCGAATTATCTTGCAAAGAAAGATTGGCAAAGTTAGCAATTATTGCTTCATCGGCTAAGAAGAAATCTTCGCAAAACTGTTTTGCAACAGTCTCATATTCTTTGCTTGAGTATTGAGGGAATTGCGCTTTGTAGGAACGAAAAGCACGGGAAATACTTTTCCCGAGCATTTCTTGTGTTACAGAATTTTTATGTTTTTGTTCGGTTTCGGGTAGGCGAAAATAAACAGTCTTTCCAGTCATGTTTAATAGTCCCTTTAAGATAAAATTTAAAGATAAAACTTATTAAATTGCAATGTAATTGCATTTTAATTATTTGTAATATAGTTATCAAAGATATTTTTCAGACGACCTTCTCAACAAAGCCGCGGTAACATTCGGCAAATTCGTCGGCGTGGCTTAAAAACGGGGCGTGTGCCGCTTTTTCCATCAATACCAATTCGCTATCCGCCAGATGGCGGTTGAGGTATTCGCCCATGCGCGGCGGGGTGATGGCGTCTTTTTGTCCAAACACTAAAAGCGACGGGGCTTGGATGCTTGAAAGCAGGGGGCGGGCATCGGCTTGGTTGACGGCGTCCAGCGCGGCTTGCAGGGCGGGCGGTGCGCCGTGGCGGGAGAGGTCGGGCAGGATGTTGCCGATGATTTCGGCGGCGTTTGGTGTGTGCAGTAACTGTAATTGTAGAAACTGTTTGATATGTTTGGCATAATCCTGCCGAAACGCGCCGACCATCTTGCCCAAAGCGGGGTTGGACAGGCCTTCGGGGTAGTCCGCGTCGGCGGTCAGGCGGGCGAAACTTGCGGTCAGGCAGAGCGAGCGGACTTTGTCGGGATGGCGTGCGGCGAGATGGAGCGCGACCAAGCCGCCGAGCGACCAGCCGAGGATGTGGGCGGGCGCGTCGATCTCTTCGGCGAAGGCTTCGGCAATCGCGGCGATGTTGAAGTTTTCGGCAAAGGGCGCGTCGCCGTGTCCGGGCAGGTCGAGCGCGCGGATGTCCCAATCGGCACTCAGGCGCGGGATGAGGTCGTCGAAGACGTGGCGGTTCGCTGCCCAGCCGTGTATCAGATAAACTTTTTTGGCGGAGTGCGGCATGGCTGTTTTCTCTATGGATGTGTTTTCTTGGTGGCGCAATGCGGGATGGTGGCACAAAAGCCGTTGCGTATTATGCCACGCCTTGGTTTCAGCGTGCGAAACCCGGCCGTATGGCGGTTTTTGCGGCGGCTGCGCGGCGGACTTGGAAGAGTTTTTTACGGATGCGGCAAACAGTTGTCCCTTGTGTTTCCGCACTATACAGGGCGGGGCGGTGTGCGGCGGCTGTCAGAAGAAGCCGCCGGCATTTGAGCGGATGTGGGCTTCGCTGTATTATGAGCCGCCCGTCAGCAGTATGATACGCGCGTTGAAGCATTTGGCTGACCTCGGCATGAGCCGTCCGCTGGCGGAACTGATGCGCCGCCATGCGCCCGACTGGCTGGAAACGGAGCATTTCGATTTTGTGCTGCCCGTGCCGTTGAGCAAAGAAAGGCGGCTGCACCGCGGCTTCAACCAAAGCGAAGAATTGGCGGATATTTTGTCCGAACATTACGGCTGGACGCTGCTGCCGCGGCAGACGGTTTTCAGACGACATCGCGAGCCGCAAAGTACGCTGAAAAGCGCAGACAGGGTTCGCAATATAAAAAATGCTTTTGAAATCAATGGTCATATCTCGAAAAACTGTAATATTTTGTTAATCGACGATGTGTTCACCACCGGCTCGACGCTGGACGAATTAGCGCGGACGCTGAAAAAATCAGGCGCAGGCAAGATTTTTTGCTGGAGTTTGGCGCGTCCGCCAATGAAAAAATAGCTAAAGTTTTTGACACCTGCGGAACATTTCGGCATTATGCCCCTCTATAAGTGATTGATTTATATGTTTACCATAGTTTTGTACCAACCCGAAATCCCGCCCAATACGGGCAATATCATCCGATTGTGCGCCAACACCGGAGCCGATTTGCATCTGGTCAAGCCGCTCGGTTTTCCGCTGGATTCGGCAAAAATGAAGCGCGCAGGTTTGGATTATCACGAGTTTGCAAAACTGACGGTACACGAGAATTTCGAAGATTGTCTCAAAGCCCTGGAAGGCCGCCGCATTTTCGCGCTGACCACCAAAGGCAAAACCCGTCCCGACGAAGTTTCCTTTGTTGAGGGCGATGTCTTTTTGTTCGGCCCCGAGACACGCGGCCTGCCCGCCGAAATCCTCGACACCCTGCCCCAAGGGCAAAAGCTGCGCCTGCCCATGAAGCCCGGCAGCCGGAGCATGAATCTTTCCAACACCGTCGCCGTGATTCTGTTTGAAGCATGGCGGCAAAACGGTTACGCAGGCGGTGTATAACATCCGCTGGGGAATCTCCCTGAGCCGTTTGACAAAAACCAAGACCATACTGTCCGAAAACAGCTTGGTTTTTGTCAAACCGCCGATACGTCGTCTGAAACCGCCTGGGAGCCATCCCACTGCGTTATCAACTCAAGAACGGACTACGTTTTGACTTTATCTAAAACCACCCTTTTCTCCACCCTGACTGCCGTTGCAATCAGTATCCTTTCCATTCATTCCGCCTCTGCCGACTCCATCGTCCGTGCCGAGAAGCTGAGTCCCTCAGCCAACCGCAGCTACAAAGTTGCCGGCAAACGCTACACGCCGATGACTAAAGTATCCTCCTTCGTCCAAACCGGCAATGCCTCATGGTACGGCAACCAGTTCCACGGCCGTAAAACTTCCAGCGGCGAGCGTTACAACATGAACGCCCTGACCGCCGCCCACAAAACCCTCCCCATCCCCAGCTACGCCCGTGTGACCAACACCAAAAACGGTAAAAGCGTCATCGTCCGCGTCAACGACCGTGGTCCTTTCCACGGCAACCGCGTGATCGATGTTTCCAAAGCCGCCGCCCAGCAATTAGGTTTCATCAACCAAGGCACGGCACATGTCAAAGTCGAACAAATCGTACCGGGTCAAAGCACCCAAGTTTATGATGGCAAAGATATTTTCGTCGATTTGAAATCCTTCGGTACCGAGCGCGAAGCGCAAGCCTATATGAACCAGGCGGCAAGAAACCTTTCCGCCGGCATGATGAGCCCGAGAGTTTCCATGGAGAAACGCGACTACGAATACGTCGTCAAAATGGGTCCGTTCACCTCGCAAGAGCGTGCCGCCGAAGCCGAAGCCAAAGCACGCGGTCTGATTCAGGCAGCTTCGCTGTCCCTCTAAGCCGCATCCGTGTTTTCAGACGACCTGTTGCAAGACAGGTCGTTTTGTATTGAAGCATCAGCACAAAGCCGTCGTATCCTTGCCTCCTTTCCCTTATATAGTGGATTAAAATTGCAATGATACGGCGTTGCCAACGCCCTTATGTACTACCCGTACACGGCGGGCGTTGCCGCCTTGTCTCATTTTTATTTTAATCCACTATAATTCCCCGCTTTTCAACCAAAGGAATCCCCACCATGTCCCTCCCACCTTGCCCGCAATGCCAATTCGAATACACCTACGAAGACGGCAGCCAATACATCTGTCCCGAATGCGCGTTTGAATGGACGGAAAACGACGGCGAAGCCGCCGAAGAAACCCTGAGCGTCAAAGATGCCAACGGTGCCGTGTTGCAAGACGGCGACACTGTCGTCCTGATTAAAGACCTCAAAGTCAAAGGCAGCTCCATGGTCATCAAGCAAGGCACCAAGGTAAAAGGCATACGCCTGCAAGAAGGCGACCACAATATCGGTTGCAAAATCGACGGCAGCGCGATGAATTTGAAATCAGAGTTTGTCAAAAAAGCATGATGTTGGTATAATAATTGTTGGTGGGTCGCTAGGCCGACCTGAAAACCGTTTGTAAAGCTACTTGTCTCCGTAAGGGTTGCTTTCAAACGGTTTTCGCCTTTTTTAAAGCTGTTTTCCCATAAAAAAACGCACCTTATTGCAAGGTGCGTTTTGATTTGTACGGTTTAGAATTTGGCACCGGATTGGTTGGCCATATAATCGACCGCCGCTTTGACTTCGTCGTCGCTCAGGCTGGTATTGCCGCCTTTTGCCGGCATGGTGTTGAAGCCTTCGAGTGCATGTTTGTGCAAGGTTTCTTTGCCTTGTTTGATACGCGGAGCCCAATCGTCATTTTTACCGACAACAGGAGCGCCCGGGATGGTACCGCCGTGGCACATTTTACAGCTGGCTTCGAAAACGGCCTTGCCGTCCACTTTGGCGGAAGAGGCATCTGCCGGTTTTTCTTCCGGTTTGGCTTCAGCAGGAGCAGCGTCTTTTACTTCCGAAGCAGCTTTGGCGGCAGTATCTTCTACTTTGCTTGCTGCTTCTTGAACAGCAGGGGCAACGGTATCAACGGCAGAAGCGGCAGCATCTTTAACATCGGAAGCAACAGCAGTAGCCGCTTCCTTAGTTTCCTGTTTGGCTTCTTGGGAACAAGCCGACAAAGCGGCCATCATCATCGCAGCAATTAGTAGTTTGTTCATGTTCTATCTTTCTTAAATTTTTTAGTTAAGGTACTGTTTTATAAAACAGCTGAAAAAATTCTAACACACATCATTTTCATGTTCCCACTGATGTAGTGGTTTGTAGTAAAAATATTGGCATAAGTCATATTTTGTTTTGAAAAAAGGCAGAAAATGTTGACACCTATACAACCATTCCTATATAGCCTCCGGCTTATTGGGCGGTTTGAATCTTGTTTGCCATGCCTTTAAATCCGCCCAAATCCTGCTCAATTGCAAAATCCTGGCTTTAAAAGCCGGCTTTTTATGGGCGCGCCATTTCATCCCAACTCATGCTCAAACCAATCAATCCCTATTTTCTTTCATGCAAAAAGGTCGTCTGAAACTCTACATCAGGTTTCAGACGACCTTTTTATAGTGGATTAACTTTAAACCAGTACGGCGTTGCCTCGCCTTGTCGTACTATCTGTACTGTCTGCGGCTTCGTCGCCTTGTCCTGATTTAAATTTAATCCACTATACCTTATCCGCCAGCTTCAAAACATCTTTTTCATGGCTTTCTGAATAAGGTCGAGTTGTTTTTTATATTCGCGGCAATGGGGGCATATCAGCAGGTGGCTGCCCAGAAAAACGCGTTCGGGAACGGTCAGGCGGGTTTCGTCCTGTTTTTTGGAGAGCAGGTAGGCGGTTTTGCGGCATTTGTTCATCGTGTTTTCCTAACGGGCTTAACCGGCATGTCCTGCATTGCCGAACCATTTGATTTGCAGGCATTGGCGCAGGGTTTCGCGGGCGCGATGCATGATGGTGTGGTAGTTGGACATGCTGATACCGCATTGCTCGCGGATTTCGTCGGATGAGAAGCCGAGGATTTCTTTCATGGTAAACACGCGGGCGGTGTTTTCGGGCATTTGGTAGAGGCAGGTTTGCAAGATTTCACGAAACTCTTTGTTGTCCAACGTTTTTTCGGGCGAGGCCCAAGTTTGCGGATGGCCGTCCGCCGTCCAATGCCCGTCTGATGCAAATCGTTCTTCAAAGGCTTCGTCCAACATTTCTTCCGCAGGCGTGGCGAATACTTCGCGCTGCCGTCCAATCTGGCGCAGGCAGTCGGTAATTTTGTTTTTTAGAATGGCAAACAACCAGCTGCCCACTTGTGCATCTCCTTTGAAACCTTCGGCAGCGCGGTAGGCGGAAAGCATGGTTTCCTGCACAAGGTCTTCCGCCAAATCGGGGCGGTCGGGCAATTGGATGCGGGCAAAACGCAGGAGCAGCTTGCGGGATTCGGCAAGCTCGGCGTCAGTCAATTCGGGGAAGGGCATAATGTATTATTATCGAATGAATAGGTACGGATTTTACGCCGATATAGGGAAGGCGTGTGATGAAACAGACGGACGCACAGACTCTGCCTTTCAGACGACCTTATACATTTCTTAACTGTCCAGCGTAAAAAGACGTACAAAAACCAAGCTGCCGCAATCGAATCATTTATAATTTCATGAAAATAAAAACAAGGATTTCACACCATGGCAAAAAAATTCCCCATCTTCCCCAAAGCGCCGGAGCGCATCTGCTGGGGTTGCGACAAATATTGCAAAGAAGACGATTTGCAGTGCGGCAACGGCTGCGAGCGCATCCAGCACCCCATCGAATTGGACGGGCGCGAGTGGTATAAAAAAGGCGACTGGAGCAATTTGTTGAGCGAAGAGCAGCAAATCGAACTGGGCTTGAAAGAAGCGCCCAAACCCGCCAAGCCGCATATCAAACTGCCGTTGCGGAACAAAACGGCTTAATCCCGCCAAGCTTAAGGGGTCGTCTGAAAACCGAAGGGGCGCAATCATGCGCCCTTATTTTTATTTCAACGATACACCAAGAAATTGACCCCACCCGCGCCAAACTGCCGCTGCCTATCTCTCTAGCAAACATACTTAATTTTTTTAAATATGGTATGTCATCAAATTCCGTCATTCCCACCCGCCTGCGCGAGGAGAGGCTACGGCGGGAATCCATCGTAAAACTTGAGAAACCTTGATTTGAAAAACAGTTGCTGAATTTCAAAAATGGATTCCCGCCTGTGCGGGAATGACGGCAACAGAAACGACAACGGTTCAAATCCCCTGTCCCAATGTGGCTTCCCTTACCAAAGGTCGTCTGAAAACGCCAAAATATGCTTTTCAGACGACCCCTCCCATCTCTTCCGAACCAGTCCGCGAAAAATGCTAAAATAACCAATTCATAAGCAAATCCACCTTTTCAGACGACCTCGATGCTCACCGATTTAGAAAAAAACGCCATCCGCGACCATTACCAAAATATCGGCAAAAACCTGCCCGGTTTCCGTCCGCGCGCTTCGCAGCGGGAAATGATTGCGGCGGTTGCCAACGCTTTTTCGCGGACGTTGACGCGCGAAGAAGGCGGCGAGCCGCCCAAGCGCGAGGGCGAGAGCATTGCCGTAATCGAAGGGCCGACCGGCGTGGGCAAATCGCTTGCCTACCTGCTAGCGGGCGGCATTATGGCGCAGACGCGCGGCAAGCGGCTGATTGTGAGCAGCGCGACGGTTGCCTTGCAGGAGCAGTTGGTTGACCGCGACCTGCCGTTTCTGGTTGAAAAAAGCGGTTTGGAGCTGACCTTCGCGCTTGCCAAAGGGCGCGGCCGCTATCTCTGCCCCTACAAACTCTACCAACTCACGCAAAGCAACGCTCAGCAAAACCTGCTCGGCTTCGAAGCCCCCGCCGTCTTGTGGGACAGCAAACCCAAGCCCGAAGAATTGAAGCTGCTGCGCGACATCGCCGACGAATTTTCCGCCCGTCGGTTCAACGGCGACCGCGACACTTGGCCGGAAAAAATCGACGACACCATCTGGATGAAGGTGAACAACGACAACTACGGCTGCCTCAAAGCCGCCTGTCCGAACCGCCCGGAATGCCCGTTTTACCTTGCCCGCGACACGCTGGAAACCGTCGATGTCGTCGTAACCAACCACGATTTGCTGATGGTCGACATCAGCATGGGCGGCGGCGTGATTTTGCCCGACCCTGAAAACAGCTTCTACTGCATCGACGAAGCGCACCATCTGCCCAAAAAAGCACTCAGCCAGTTTGCCGCCGAGCATTCGTGGAACCAAGCAGTGTGGGCGTTGGAAAAACTGCCGCAGGTTACCGGCAAAATCGCCGCACTCACCGACAAAGGAGAGTTGGCGAACCTTGCCGACGAAGCCGCCGCCGCGCTGCTCGAAAGCCTGCACGAATGGCAGTTCCACCTCGCCGAAGAGCCGTCTTTGAGCTTGGGGTCGTCTGAAAACGACAGACGGACAAACAGCGAACCGACTTGGCTGTGGGAAGACGGCAAAATCCCCGAAGGCCTCGAAACCACCGTTTCCAACACCGCCATCGCCGCCCGCAGCCTCTACAAACACATCAACAGCCTCAACGACGCCCTGTCCGCCGCCCGCCGCGACAAAGACCAAAACAGCGCGCAAATCGACCGCCTGAGTACCGAATTCGGCGTATTCCGCGCCCGCATCGAACAAATCACCGCCACATGGGATTTACTCTCCACCGTCCCCCTCGAGGGCGAAGAACCGCTGGCAAAATGGATAACCCGCCGCGCCGACGACAAAAACGACTACATTTTCAACGCCAGCCCCATCAGCAGCGCGTCCCACCTCGCCAACAGCCTGTGGCGGCGCGCGGCAGGCGCAGTGTTGACCTCCGCCACCCTGCAATCCTTGGGCAGCTTCAACCTCATCCTGCGTCAAACCGGACTGCAATGGCTGCCCGAAACCACCACCCTCGCCCTAGAAAGCCCGTTTGATTTCGACGCGCAAGGCGAACTCTACATCCCGCCCGTGCACGCCAGTCCCAAAGACCCCGCCGCGCATACCGCCGCCATCGTCGAATGGCTGCCCAAGCTCATTTCGCCCACCGAAGCCATCGGCACGCTCGTCCTGTTTTCCTCGCGCAAACAAATGCAGGATGTCGCCCTGCGCCTGCCCGACGACTACCTGCCGCTCTTGCTCGTACAAGGCGAATTGCCCAAAGCCGTCCTCCTGCAAAAACACCACCAAGCCATAGAAGAAGGCAAAGCCAGCATCATCTTCGGACTCGACAGCTTCGCCGAAGGACTCGACCTGCCCGGCACCGCCTGCGTGCAAGTCATCATCGCCAAACTCCCCTTCGCCATGCCCGACAACCCTATCGAAAAAACCCAAAACCGCTGGATAGAACAGCGCGGCGGCAACCCCTTCATCGAAATCACCGTCCCCGAAGCCGGCATCAAACTCATCCAAGCCGTCGGCCGCCTCATCCGCACCGAACAAGACTACGGCCGCGTGACCATCCTCGACAACCGCGTCAAAACGCAGCGATACGGCCAACAATTATTAGCCAGCCTGCCGCCGTTTAAAAGGATAAGTTGAAACCCATAAAAAGGTCGTCTGAAACCTGATTTTCAGTTTCAGACGACCTTTTTCAAACCCGTATCCGTCAATAAAGTTCTAACGGCACATCCAGCAATGCCTGCGCGTTTTCAATCTGCGCGGCGCAGGCGTAAACCTGCGGCAGGACGTGGGCGCAATAGACGCGGGCGTTGTGTTGCTGCGCGGCGTAAAAACCGCTGCCGAAGCCGTCAGCGTCTTCCGCTTGGGCGGCTTCGGCGGCAAGGTAGGCGCGGGCGAGTCCGATGGCGCCGAGCGTCAGCCCCATTTGTTGCAGGTAGGCGTTGGACGCGGCGGTGGCGAGGGCGGGACGGTCGGCGTATCCAACCATGCGGGCGATGCTTTGTTCTGCCGTTTCAATGGCTTGCGCCAGTTGCTGCGCGGCGGCGGGTTCGACTGCGGCGAGTTTGTCCGCCAGCCCTTTGCCTTCGGCGAGCAGCTTCAAGGGCAGCGCGCCATTTTTGCCGGTGGTTTTGCGTCCTGCCAAATCGGCGGCCTGTATGCCGTTGGTGCCTTCGTAAATCGGCGTAATCCGCACGTCGCGCAGGTATTGCGCCACGCCGCTTTCTTCGACGTAGCCCGCGCCGCCGTAAATCTGGACGGCGAGGTTGGTCAGTACGACGCCGTTGTCGGTCGGCCAGGCTTTGACGATGGGAATCAGGAAATCCAGTTCGCGCTCCGCTTCTTTGCGCAATACGTTGTCGGGGCAGGCGGCGGCAAAATCGGTCAGGGCGGCGGCGCGCAGATAGAGGGCGCGTTGGGCGGCGAGCGTTGCCTTTTGTATCAACAACATACGGCGCACGTCGGGATGGCGGATAATCGCTACGTCGTCTGAACCGTCCGCCTCGTCGCGTCCCTGCACGCGTTCTTTGGCATAGGCGAGCGCGTTTTGATAGGCGCGTTCGGCGACGGCGTGGCCTTCGATGCCGACGTTCAGCCGCGCGGTTTTCATCATGGTAAACATATACGCCAAACCCTTGCCCGCCCTGCCGACCAGATAGCCTTCGGCGTTGTCGAACTCCATCGTACAGGTCGGACTGGCGTGTATGCCGAGCTTGTGTTCGATGCCGATGGCGCGCACGCCGTTGCATCCGCCCAAGCTGCCGTCCGCGTTCACCAAATATTTCGGCACGATAAACATCGACACGCCCTGCACGCCCGGCGCGGCATCGGGCAGGCGCGCGAGCACCAGATGGACGATGTTTTCCGTCATTTCCTGATCGCCCCAAGTGATGAAGATTTTCTGACCGCTGAGGGCATACGCACCGTTTTCTTTCGGCACGGCGCGGGTGGCGATATGGTTCAAATCCGAACCCGCCTGCGGTTCGCTCAAATTCATCGTTCCCGCCCACTCGCCGCTGCACATTTTCGGCAGGTAGGTCTGTTTCTGCTCCTCGCTGCCGTGTTTAAACAGCGCGTCCACCGCCCCCAGCGTCAGCATCGGCATCAACGACAGGGCGAGGTTGGCGGCGCACCACATCTCTTCACACGCCGCCGACACGACCGCCGGCAGCCCCTGTCCGCCAAACTCCGCCGGCGCGCGCAAACCCGCCCAGCCCGCTTCGCAGAAATCATAGTAGGCACGCGCCAAATCGGGATGGATGGTGATCAGGTCGTCTGAAAAACCCGCGCCGTGCAGATCGCCGGTGCGGTTGGTGTCCGCCCATTGTTCCGACGCAAACCGCGCCGCCTCGTCCAGCACCGCATCCACCGTTTCCGCATCCAAACCTTCCGCATGGGGCAGTTGCAGGATTTCGTCCAACCTGCCGTGCACGCGGATGCCGAAACGCAATTCGTTTACAGGGGCCGTATAGCTCATGGAATCTCTCCGAAGTGAATGATTTGAAATGGATTTGGGATAAATTGGTATAGTTATACTAATCCTAAACCACAGGTTTGCAAAGCGCAGGTTTTCAGACGACCTCGGGCAAAATAAAAGGCTATCCTTTTATTTTTAAATAAATTATTTCAAATCAGGGAGCATGGGCGGAGCGCAGCAGGTTTGAGCGCGGTCAAAGTAGGCGGAAGTCGTCTGAAAAGGCGGTTTCTATGAAATGAGAAGGGGAGGGCAAGTTTTTCAGACGACCTTTTGTCCGTCTTTATCAACAAGAATCTGCTAAAATCGTCCGTTTCCCACTTCAACCTGACAGCAGCAATACATGAATATCTTTTACGAAGAGTCCGGCCAGTTCAAAGTCGCCGCCATCGTCCAAAAAAACGACGCCACTTACCAAGTCGATACCCAACACGGCAAGCGCACCAAAGTGAAGGCGAATAATGTCTTTGCCGAGTTCGACGGCGATATGGCGGCGTTTTTGGAGAACGCGCAGGCGCAGGCGGCGGACATCGACACCGATTTATTGTGGGAAGTATGCGGCGAAGAAGAATTTTCCGCCGAGGCGATCGCCGAAGAATATTACGGTCATGCGCCGACCAAAACCGAGCTGGCGGCAACCTTGATTGCGCTTTACGCTGCGCCGATGTATTTCTACAAAAAAGCCAAAGGCGTGTTCAAAGCAGCGCCAGAAGAGACCTTAAAACAAGCGCTTGCCGCCATCGAACGCAAAAAACAGCAAGACGCGCAAATCGACGCTTGGGCGGAAGCCTTGAAACGCGGCGAGATGCCGTCTGAAATCGCGGCGGATTTGAAAACCATCTTACACGCGCCCGACAAGCAGTCGCTGACCTACAAAGCCTTTACCAAAGCCGCCGACGCGCTGAAAACCTCCGCCTATGAATTGGCGAAAAAGACAGGCGGCATTACGTCCATTCCCCAATATCTGCAAGACGGGTTTGAAATCAAATACTTCCCCAAAGGAACAGGTTTCCCCGACCTCCCCCTTCCTGAAATGCCCGACCTGCCCAAGGCCGACGTTACCGCCTTTTCCATCGACGACGAATCAACCACCGAAGTGGACGACGCCTTGAGCCTGACCGACTTGGGCAACGGCACGAAACGCGTCGGCATCCACATCGCCGCGCCGTCGCTTGCCATTAAACAAGGCGACAAAATGGAAAAAAACATCATGGAACGTTTAAGCACGGTTTATTTCCCCGGCGGCAAAATCACCATGCTGCCCGAAAACTGGATTGCCGCGTTCAGCCTCGATGCGGGCGCGTACCGTCCTGCCGTCAGCATTTATTTCGATGTGGACAGCGAATTCAACGTCGGCGAGCCGACCTGCAAAATCGAAGCCGTCAACATCGCCGAAAACCTGCGCATCCAAGCCATCGAGCCGCATTTCAACGCCGAAACCGGCTTGGACGAAGCCGGTGAAATGATGTTCGCCCATCATCAAGACCTGATTTGGTTGCACCAATTTGCCGTCGCCCTGCAAAAAGCACGCGGCAAATACGAACCCGACCGCGCGCCGCAATACGATTACAGCATCGAATTGGATGAGGAAGGCAACGTATCCGTCGTCCGCCGCGAACGCGGTTCGCCCATCGATACGCTGGTCAGCGAGATGATGATACTCGCCAACAGCACTTGGGCGCAGATGCTCCATGATAACGACCTGCCCGGCCTCTTCCGCGTGCAACCCGCCGGAAAAGTGCGCATGAGCACCAAATCCGAGCCGCACATCGGCATGGGCGTACAGCATTACGGCTGGTTCACCTCACCGCTGCGCCGCGCCGCCGACTACATCAACCAAAAGCAGCTGATCAGCCTGATCGACGACTCTGCCGAGCCGCTGTATCAAAACAGCGATGCCGAGCTTTTCGCCGCCTTGCGCGACTTTGATGCCGCCTATACAGCCTACGCCGACTTCCAACGCCAAATGGAAGCCTACTGGAGCCTCGTGTACCTGCAACAGCAAGGCACGAACGAGCTGACGGCTACCATCCTCAAGGAAGACCTCGTCCGCATTGAGGGGCTGCCGCTGGTAACGCGCGCGACCGGTATTCTGTTTGACGCGCTGCCCAAATCGCAAGTCCTGCTCAAAATCACCGAGCTTGATCCAGAAAAGCAGTTTATCGCGCTGAACTATGTGAAAGCCGTCGCTCCTGCGGTTGCGTAAGTTTGCCGTTATGAAAAAAGGTCGTCTGAAAACCTGTTTTACAAGTTTTCAGACGACGTTTTTTTATTTCATAAAGACAATTCCGATTGCCTACCCTACCTCAACAACTCATCCGTTATCCGTTGCAAAAATTCGATGCGTTCGGGCTTGGCTTCGCCTGCTTCGGCGGCGGCTTTGACGGCGCAGCCGGGTTCGGCGCGGTGGGTGCAGTTGTGGAAGCGGCATTGCCCGACGAGGTGGTTTAGGTCGGGGAAGTATTGCAGCAGATCGGCGGCTTGGAGGTGGTGCAGGCCGAATTCTTGCAAACCTGGGGAGTCGATTAATTGGGTTGCTTCGTTTAAATCGTAAAGCTGGGCGTGGGTGGTGGTGTGTTTGCCGGAGTCGAGCGCGGTGGAAATGTCGCCGGTGCGGGCGGTTTGGTTGCCCAAGAGGGCGTTGGTCAGAGTGGATTTGCCCATACCGCTTTGTCCGAGCAGGATGTTGGTATGCCCTTGCAGGACGGGGCGCAGGATGTCGGCGTTTTCCAGCGCGCGGGTTTCGATGACGGGGTAACCGAGCGTTTCGTAGAATTTGAGTTTTTCGCGCCAGAGGGCGGTTTCGGGCAGGTCGGCCTTGTTCAGGATGATGACGGCTTGGATGCCCGCGGCTTCGGCGGCTAGGAGGGCGCGTTGCAGCAGGGCTTCACTGGGAGAGGGAACGGCGGCGGTAACGATAAGGAGCTGGCTGACGTTGGCGGCGATGAGCTTGGTTTTCCAAGCGTCTTGGCGGTAGAGCAGGCTTTCGCGCGGCAGGTAGTCTTCGATGACGGCTTGTTCGGCGTTGACGGTTTGGATATGCACGCGGTCGCCGCAGGCGAAGTCCACCCGCTTTTTGCGCGTGCTGGCTTCGTAGGTTTTGCCGTCGGGCGTGCGCACGATGTAGCGGCGGCCGTAGCTGGTAATGATTTGAGCGGTATCGGTCATGAACGGTTGGGTTGGGTCGGGTGGATTGGATAAAGGGAATATTCGCAGCGGCGTGGCTGCCTTGCGGCGAAAAGGTATTGTACCGAAATAGGCAGGGGTCGTCTGAAACGATTCTATAGTGGCTTAACTTTAAACCAGTACGGCGTTGCCTCGCCTTGTCCTGATTTAAATTTAATCCACTATATCTCGGGTTAACTGGAAACCGATACGGCGTTGCCGCCTTGTCTTGATTTCAGCTCAACCCGCGAGGTTCGGAATGTTTTCAGACGACCTCTCAGCCCATCACAATCCGAGCGACCACGCGTTGACGCCTTCGGAAAAATCTTCCAAGCGGTTTTCGTAGTGCGCGAAGATTTCTTCGATGATTTCGTCTTCACCGTCAATCAGTCGGATTAAATCCATATCAGCTTCCGAAATCAGCCCGCGCCCGAGCAGCTCTTTGCGTATCCAGTCCAACAAGCCCGACCAAAAATCCTTGCCCACCAAGATAATCGGGCGGTCGGGCGTTTTGCCTGTCTGCACCAGCGTCAGGCTTTCAAACAATTCGTCCAGCGTGCCGAAGCCGCCGGGCATGACGACATACGCGACCGCGTGTTTCACAAACATCACTTTGCGCGGGAAGAAATGCTGGAACTTGATGGACAAATCCTGATACGGATTGGCTTTTTGCTCGTGCGGCAACACGATATTCAGCCCGACCGCAGGGCTTGCGCCCGCAAACGCGCCCTTGTTCGCCGCTTCCATAATCCCCGGCCCGCCGCCCGAAATGACGGAAAAACCGGCATCCGAGAGCTTGCGCGCCAGACGCAGCGTAAATTCATAATCGGGATGGTTTTCCGGCGTGCGCGCGCTGCCGTAAATGCTGACCGCAGGCTGAATCGCCCGCAGCTCCTCGCCCGCCTCGACAAATTCCGAAATAATCTTCAAAACATGATACGACTCCCGCGCCTGAATCTCGCGGCGCGCCTCATCGGTCAGCATAGGCTTGGGCAGTTTTTTGAGCAGGCTCACGGTTTTTCCTTCATCTTGTTGAACCCCCACATTGTAACCGACAGAACCCGAGGTCGTCTGAAAACGCAAACATGAACGGCAGCAAGTGTTCCTTATTTGAACCGAATCATGCGTTCCAGCCCAAGATTGCCGTCTCAGCCGCGACCGCTTGCGTTACAATTCCCCATTTCCGCCCACATCAGACCATGCTCGACATCCTCTACCGCGACAGCCGCACCATCGCCGTCAACAAACCCGCCGGAATGCTCGTCCACCGAAGCTGGCTCGACCGCCACGAAACACAGTTCGTCATGCAAACCCTGCGCGACCAAATCGGACAACACGTCTATCCCGCCCACCGCCTCGACCGCCCCACATCCGGCGTCCTCCTGTTTGCCCTCGACCCCGAAGCCGCCCGCCTGCTGACGCAGCAGTTCGAACAAAAAACCACATGCAAAACCTATTGGGCAATCGTGCGCGGATATTTGCCCGACGACGGACTCATCGACTACCCCCTCAAATATCAGCCCGACAAAATCGCCGAATCCCAAACCGAAGCCACCCTCCAAGAAGCCCAAACCCGATACCGCTGCCTTGCGCGCACCGAATTGCCCTTCCAATCCGCCGCCCGCTACCCGACCTCGCGCTACTCATGGGCAGAACTCATCCCGCACACAGGCCGCAAACACCAACTGCGCCGCCACATGAAACACATCTTCCACCCCATCGTCGGCGACACCAACTACGGCGACCTGCGCCAAAACCACGCCACCGCCGCCCATCTCGGCACCACCCGCCTCATGCTCCACGCCCGCAGCCTCTCATTCCAAAGCATCGAAAACGGCGAAACCCTGACCGTCTGCGCCGATACCGACGAGAGCTGGCGGATTTGGCTGGATGCGTTTAAAGCGTAAGCGAAAAGTCGTGCCAACAGGCGGGCTGGTGATGCTGCAAAGCCGAACGCGGTTTTCAGACGACCTTTATTCATCAAAACACGCTTTGAGATAACCGAACCCCGTAGCGTGGGCTTTGCCCACGGGATTTTCCGTCCGTCAGTTTGAATCGGGTGTGTGTACTTGTATTTATTTTGTGGGTATAGCTGAATTACTTTATTTTCGGTATGCAACTTACCGGTCGTCGTCATTCCCGCGCAGGCGGGAATTCATTTTTGAAATTCAGAAACTGTTTTTCAAATCAAGGCTTCTCAGATTTTACGATGGATTCCCGCCTGCGCGGGAATGACGGCTGGTGGTGGGTTCCGTATCAAAAACTAAGCCCGTAGCGTGGGTTTTACCCACGAATGAATAGAAATGATTGGATTCTGATGTCTGGGTTGAAAGTCGTGTGCAAAGCCCGCGCTACTCTTATTTGACAAAAAGGTCGTCTGAAAACCATCAGTTTTGGTTTTCAGACGACCTTTTGTTTCAACTCAATCTCAAATCATCAAGGCTGCATCAAATCCGTTTCGCCAATTCTTCCGCTTTGCCGATGTAGAGCGCGGGGGTCAGGGCGAGCAGTTGGGATTTGGCTTCGGCGGGGATTTCCAGCGATTCGATGAAGACTTTCAGCACTTCGGGCGTGATGCCGCCTTTGCCGCGCGTCAGGTCTTTCAGTTTTTCGTAAGGATTGGCGACGCCGTGGCGGCGCATCACGGTTTGAATCGGTTCGGCGAGCAGCTCCCAAGTGGCATCCAAATCGGCAGCCAGCGCGGCGGGGTTGGGTTCGAGCTTGTTCAGGCCGCGCAGGTGGGCGGCGAAACCCAAAACGGCATAGCCTACGCCTACACCCATGTTGCGCAGGACGGTGCTGTCGGTCAGGTCGCGCTGCCAGCGGGAGACGGGCAGTTTTTCGGATAAGAAGCCCAATACGGCGTTTGCCATGCCGAGGTTGCCTTCGGAGTTTTCAAAGTCGATGGGGTTGACTTTGTGCGGCATGGTGGAAGAGCCGACTTCGCCCGCTTTGACTTTTTGTTTGAAGTAACCCAATGAAATATAACCCCAAACGTCGCGGTTGAAGTCGATCAGGATGGTGTTGATGCGGCTGAGGGTTTGGAAGAATTCAGCCATGTAGTCGTGCGGCTCGATTTGGATTGTGTAGGGGTTGAAGGTCAGGCCGAGGCCGATTTCGACGAAGTTGCGGCAGTGGGTTTCCCAATCGACGTCGGGATAGGCGACCATGTGGGCGTTGTAGTTGCCGACCGCGCCGTTGATTTTGCCGAGGAATTCTTGCGCCTGAAGGTTTTTGAACTGGCGTTGCAGGCGGTACACGATGTTGGCGGTTTCTTTGCCTAAGGTGGTCGGCGTGGCGGGCTGACCGTGGGTGCGGCTCATCATGGGGACAGCGGCAAGGTCGTGCGCCATGCCGGTGAGTTTTTCGATGATTTCGGCAAGTTTGGGCAGGATGACGGTTTCGCGCGCCTCTTGCAGCATCAGGGCGTGGGACAGGTTGTTGATGTCTTCGCTGGTGCAGGCAAAGTGGATGAACTCGCTGGCGGCGGCGACTTCGGGTACGCCGGCGAAACGTTCTTTGAGCCAGTATTCGATGGCTTTGACATCATGATTGGTGGTCGCTTCGATGGCTTTGACGGCGGCTGCGTCTTCCAATGAAAAGTTTTCGATAACTTTGTCGATTTCGGCAAGCGTGAAATTGCTGAAGGCGGGAATTTCGGTGATTTTCGGTTCGGCGGCGAGGGCTTTGAGCCAGCTCAATTCGACTTTGACGCGCGCCCTCATCAGGCCGTATTCGGAGAAAATCGGACGCAATGCTTCAACGGATTGGGCGTAGCGGCCGTCTAGGGGGGAAAGTGCAGCGATAGGGTTGATCATGTCGGAGTCCTGTCGGTAGGTCGGTCAAACGGTTAAATCAAACAGTCAAATTGTTTGCAATTATACATGATTTAACGATATACATTCGGGTCGTCTGAAACTACAACCTGCCCTTCAAAGCGTTTTTGACAAACGCCGCCGACTCGCGCAATACCGTGAAACCATAGCCGCCGTAAGGCTCGGAACAAAACGGCGCGGCATACACCTGAATATCGTGTCCCTGCCACTGCCTGTCCGCCATCATCCGCGCCCGCGCCAAATGAAAACCGGCGCTGACAATGATGACGCGCGGGCTGTTTTCGATAAATTTTCGGCTGAACACGATGTTTTCAAACGTATTGCCCGCTTCCCGTTCCTGAATAATGTCTGCCTTCGATACACCCATTTTCTCCGCAATCATCTGCATATTGCCCGCAGAGGACTGCAAATCACGGCTGACTCCGCCCGTCATCACCAGCTTTTTCACCTTGCCGGCACGATACAGCTCGACAGCCGCTTCAACGCGCGCCACCAAACAAGGATTCAGACGACCTTTTTCATAAGCACGGGTCGAAAGCACAACCGCAGCATCCGCCGGACGCACCGTATCCGCATCCAACCGCGACACCTGAAAATCGCGCCACATGATCCACAGCGGCAAAAGCGCGGCGGTAAAGAATAAAACCAATATAAAAACGAGGGTTTTTTTGAGCATCCGAATCCTAAAATGATGAAAGTAGTTGGAACGCGGCTGTACGGGCAGGTTCCGATTATTCCTTAATTTTACGAAATTCATACATCAAAAGGTCGTCTGAAAACAGGATTTTCAGACGACCTTTTATTTAGGTTTAGGTTATCTTTCTGTCGTAGCGGAAAGCTTGTGTGGCGTAAGAGGGTAGGGATGCATGTTGGAAACCTATATCTGATTCAAAAGTCCGACCTGCCTAAGAGCGTGTTCATAGTCTTCGTAGCAGGACTCCCAAGAAAGCCAAAGCTACCATT